>CEOK01148742.1_pt1 | contig 16697 bp, 13 predicted proteins | sample 427001 | NCBI WGS metagenome assembly CEOK01 (sample SAMEA2591108, study PRJEB7988) | marine metagenome | isolation source: saline water (ENVO:00002010), including | reverse complement strand
GGAGCCATATCCGCGAAATTTCACGAAATACCAATTTGTTATTGCCTATAAAGATCGGTTTAAGAACTCGTTGCTAAACGGGGTAGCTGGTTCTGCGATGCCTCCATGGAAAGGGGTGTTATCAACGAATGAAATTGAGCAGCTCGTTGAGTTTATCGAGATGAAAATCGTAGAAAAAGCACCGGTCCAAGCCTATTCTCGGATTGAGACAACGATGCCATCGATTGGTGATCCTGATGATCGACTCTTTTTAAATAAGACAGATAAGGAGATTAAGTCTTTAGTTGCCGGTAATCCAATCGATGGATATGCGGCATTTAATAAATACTGTGTTTCCTGTCATGGAAGATTGGCAAACGGAAAAGGACCCAATGCAAAAGCATTGGGTCATGCGATTCCAAGAAATTTAATTAACCGACACTTCTTGAATCAAGCCCATATCACAGATGAGCGACTCTATAAATCGATTCTCTTGGGGGTTGCTGGTGGCCCGATGCCTGCCCATGATCATCTGAGCGATCAAACGATCTTAAATTTAATCTCGTTCATACGAGACAATATAAAGGAAGATTCTGAATGAAACAGGACACGGCAGCAAAAATGATGATTACAACCGCGGTTGTATTCATGGGATTTGCACTTACTTTTGGTCTTTTTGTGGCTTTAAAATATATTTATCCGAACATCGGTAATATTGAATATTTATCGGCGCCTCGAATGCGAATGTGGCATACTACCTCAATCCTTTATGGATGGTTGCTACCTGCAGGGATGGGTATTTTGCTCTATATCATGCCGCGTATTTTACACACCAAGTTATTCTCAGAGTTACTGGGTGTGATTACAGGTGTCTTATATTTTGTTTCTATCATTGGCGGTTTAATCGGCATCCTACTTGGCAACGTAAAGAATATTGAATATGGCGAAATTGGTTCGCCTTACGATTATATGCTGATTGTGAGTTGGCTATTATTTGGTATTAACATCATAGGCACCATCGTAAAACGAAAAGTTAAATATCTATACGTCAGTGTATGGTATGCGCTTGGTGCGGTGATCTGGACCTCTTTTGTGATGGTAACGGGGCACCTTTTCACGCAAATGGTGAATGGAGTGAATCAAGCAAACTTGAATTGGTTCTTTGTACATAATATTGTGGGTTTGATTTTTACACCAATCGGTGTCTCTGCCGCTTACTATCTGATTCCAAAACAGTTAAATACACCCATTTATTCGCACAAGTTGAGCATGATTGGTTTTTGGGTGATTTCATTTGTCTATGTTTGGACTGGTGCTCACCACATGATGGCTGGACCTAGCCCGGATTGGCTTGAGACTGTTGCCAGTGTATTTTCATTTAGTTTGTTGATTCCTGTTATTGCTGTGATAACCAACTTTTTGGGGACCTTTGCGACTGCACCTAAAGAGAATCGATTTGCGGGCCCGGTTCCAAAGTTTTTGATGGGCGGAACTATTTATTACTTATTAACGTGTATCCAGGGGCCTATGCAGGCTATTCCCGCATTGAATGTGATTATTAGTAAGAACGATTGGGTCGTCGGCCATGCTCATATGGCGCTTTTCGGAGGGTTCTCATTTTTTGCTCTAGCGGGGGTGTATTATGTGGTTCCTAAAATTGCTAATCGTCCGTTGTTTAATCCCAAGTTAGCGGATCAGACGTTTTGGATTATGCTAATTGCATCGGTCCCCTTCTTTACTTCGTTGTTTATCTCCGGCGTGATTCAAGGAAATATGTGGCTCAATCCTGAAAATACATTTGTACAAACATTAATGTCCACGAAGTCGTGGCACATCATCCGAGCGATATCGGGTGCGTTCATTGTCTATGCTTATTTTCAGTTCGTTCATAATGTGTTGATGACGTTGATTGGAAAGAGTTACAAGAATCAAGAAATTACAGAAGAGGTGACATAATGAAGATTTCTGTTGAAAAAAACTTATTCTTACTCGGGTTGTTTGCGTTTTTACTTTTTTCTATTGGAGCTGTAACAACTACAATCGTACCTCCACTCGTCAATGAAGAGATGTGGTCAGCTGGCACGAATTTGGTTCATTCGTATACCGAACAGGAGTTGCGAGGTATAGAAATTTACAAAAGAGAGGGTTGTGTTTATTGCCATACTCAGCAGATTAGAAATCTGGATTCAGATCAGATTCGATATGGGTGGAAATTAGTGCATGCACCGGTTTCAGAATCGTGGGAATACACAAATGATGAGTACTCTTTTTTGGGAACAAAGCGGACGGGGCCTGATCTATCGCGAGTGGGAGGAAAGTATTCTTCCGAGTGGCACTGGTCTCATTTTAAGAATCCTAGAAATATGGGAGAGCAATATGAATCGCCGAATGGGAAATACCAAGCGGCTTCTCTAATGCCTTCATACGCTTTCTTAAGTGATGATGAGATTAAAGATTTAACCGCTTACATTCAAACCTTAGGTCGTAACAAGGATTGGCGCATACGGAATGGCAAGAAATTAAACGACTACGAGAAATAATATCATGAGTAATGAAAGTAAGTACGAACTAGAAGAAACAGATCAAATTAAACAAGGGAATACAGAAGTCGGTCCTATGGTTATAGGAGCCATTGTTATTGTCACTTTGATTTGTATATCTTATTTGATCATCAATATTTGATAAGCCTAGGCGTGTATGGATCCGATACCCTCCATCTTGGCTGGATTAGCGTTAGGTTGGGTTGCGATTCCTCATTGTTTTGGCATGTGTGGGCCGCTCCATGTTTCTGTTTGTGCGTTGCATCGTAGCCAGAGCCTGAAAGCGCTTTCGCTCTTTAATCTAGGTCGCATCACGGGCTATTCATTGGCTGGGTTATTTTTTGGTGCGTTTGGAGAGTTCATTAATTTGGGTCCTTCCAATTTCTGTTGTCAATTGGATCTTTTTCCAGTTCGAGGTGCGTTACTGGCCTTGCTCTTTCCCGGCGTTACCATGTTATGGATTGGGATATACAGTTTACGACGAGGCGGTATTAAGGTAGCGAGTAGTGGGTGGTTGGCGCGCTGGTTAAGTGGAGGACTTAGACGCTTGGCGGTCGGGGGCGTCTGCACGACTCTCATTCCTTGTGGCATGCTTTACGCTGCATTTGCGCTGGCTGTGGGCACTGGCAGTTGGTTGTCTGGTCTCTGTTTTATGTTTGCATTTGCGATTACCCAGACTTTTTTCATGCAGCTCGGGATCTCTGTTGGACGCTTAATGGGACGCAAGTGGAGTGAACGAATGGAAGCCATCTTTCCGTGGTTGTGCCTCGCGATCGGGCTACTCTATTTATTCCTATTTATTCAACGACTGACTCCGAAATAAAAATGAGTAGTGGGTGTATAGTATGTGGACGACCGGTGCCAAGCGGGGAAACGCAGTTCTGTTGTCCAGGGTGTGCAGCAGTTCATACGATTATTGAACAACTCAACTTGGAAGGAGCCGCAAAAGATGAACGTGTGGCTCAGTTGCTAGAGGGGGTCTTCCCCGGAGGCGAAGAGGTTGAATCTTATGAAACCGAGTTAGAAAATGGGGAGTCATTGTCGTTGATTATTGATGGCATGGTTTGTCCGGCGTGCGCTTGGTTGGTACACAATCGCTTAACCAAAATGGAAGGAGTTGGCGGAGTAAACGTCAACTTCATCGCAGAGACATGTGAGCTGCAATTTGATCCGATGCAGTTGGGCCGCGAAGAGATTGAAGCGACGGTCGATCGTTTGGGCTATCGAACATACGATAGCGGCGAAGTGCGGGGCGGAGTCGATTATTTCAGATTTGGAGCGGGTTGGTTTTTTGCTCTTAACACGATGATGATTTCGTTTGTAGTCTATTCCGCGGAGAGTTGGTCTGTGCCGCTTACGATGCAGTGGATCTGTTCGCTGTTGCTTGTTATTTTTGGCACATGGGTGCCATTATATGCGGCGCGCGCTACGATGAGAACGGGTTTTCGTCAACTTCGGTCGGGTGCTTTTCGAATGGAAAGTTTGGTGGTGGTCTCCACAACAGCCGCATGGATTTATTCGATGATTGCCGTTTCGACGGGTGCCTTCGAGCGGCTTTATTTTGATGTGGTTACCCTGCTGTTGATGCTGATTGAAACGGGCAACTTAATTACTGGTTCGTTTTATCGGAAACTGCATCAACGGGTGAGTTCGCTCTCCCTGCAGCTGCCGAAGAAAGCTCGGATTGATGAGATGCAATTTTGTGCCGTGGATCAATTGGAACCTGGACAAGCATACGAAGTGCGACGGGATGAGTTGGTTCCGAGTGATGGGATCGCTTCGAACGGGGGCGAATTTGATTTTAGTTTAATTACCGGTGAGTCAGCAGGCGTTTGGATGGAGCCAGGAAGCTTAATTGGAGCCGGTGCACGTCTGCTCTCAGAGCAGATCACTTTAATGGTTCCTCCGACTGGACGATCGAATTTACTTGAACGAATGGTGGAGAGTACGATTGAAGCATTTAATACGAAGCGAGAGCAACTGACACTCGGTGATCGAATCAGTCAGGTTTTTGTTCCTGTGGTAGGCGTCATTGGACTCACGGTCTTTTTTGTACAGCTATCATCAGGCTCGGGTAGTGAGGGTTTTTCACGTTTACTGAGTGTTTTGATTGTTGCTTGTCCATGTGCATTCGGAATTGCTGAACCATTGGTATTAACGACGGCATTAGAGCAAGTGCGAAGATGGGGAATCCAGTGCTTTAACGGATCGGTTTTATCTCTTAAACCAAATCGAGTTATTTTTGATAAAACGGGAACACTAACCAAAGGAGTTCCCGAAGTTTCAACGATTCATTGGCTGGTAGAAGAGAATTCGAAGTGGCTTGATCTACTTGCTTCGCTTGAAAACGGTTTGGAACATCCCGTCGCACGGGCGTGTGTTGGATTGGGTCGACCACGTTCTATTGATGAACGTTTGCTAAAACGAACGGAAGTATCGGCTGAAATTGATGGAGTGCTTTATCGAGCGGGGAATGCATCCTCCTATCCAAGCGTTTCCATTCCACCCGAGCTAAAAGATGCTACGTTGGTATTTTTTGGAGAAGCGGAGCGGTGCTATCTGATCGTTGCCTTGCAGGATCCGGTTCGTGCGGAGAGTCGGGGATTAATCGAGCAGGTTAAACAGTTAGCAATTCGACCCTCTATCTTTTCGGGAGACCGCCAAGAGGTGGTTGATCATCTTTCACGCGAGTTAGAGATTGATGATGCGTATGGGGCGATGAGCAGTGAAGATAAACAGCACGGAATCGAGCGCCTACAGGAACAGGGAGAGACGGTGCTGATGGTTGGGGATGGTATTAATGATGCGCAAGCACTTGCAACGGCAGATATTGGCATTGCGGTTTATTCCGGACAAGTGCCTGCTAAGATGAGTGCAGATGGAGTTTTTTTACAGCCAGGCATTGATTCGTTAACAGCTATTCCACGCATGCAACAACGGGTTCGTAAAAAAATTCGCCTCAATTATGGATGGGCGTTTTTATATAATTCGATTGGGGTTTTGTTGGCAGCCTCCGGATGGTTATCACCTAAGTATTGCGCCGTTGGAATGGTGTTTTCGAATTTAGTCGTGGTTTATAATTCGATTTTTGGAATGCAGCTTACGAAAGATTAAAGCTCATCCCAGATATGTGTTTCATGAAAATCATCGGGGATGCTGATATGACGCCAGTAATAATCACCGTTCGGGCTCGGAATACCGATTCGAAACCAGACGCCAACAAGGGCATCTTCTCGATCTCGGTTGTGGTCGGGCCAATCGCCTAATCCGTCAATCGAACTCTCGTCCTCATCTTCTTCTGATGAACTTTCAAGAGTGGATCGATCGAGTTTATGTTCGCTTAGAATAGCTACGGCTGAGTGGAGCTGAATTTCTTCGAGCGGCACTAAAATAGCGACTTCTTCGGAGCGTTTTCGTATACGTTGTTTGGTTTGAAGTTCATCGAAAGTGTCTTGAGTACTCGCATACATACTATCGGACGTGAGATAACCCTGCTCTTCGTAGATGATTTTACTTTCGACGCGAATGTTCTCAAGCGGGAAAAAATTTTGGTTGCGCATTTGCAACGAAAAGCCGAGTGCTTCGAGCGAGATGGCACTATATTCTTCATAGCTTTCGAGCAAGGTGGTTTGGTGCATCAATGTATTAAAATGAGGCATCCGTGCGGCTTCAATATAGGTGGGGGTTCGATTTTGCTCTTGTTTCATGCGTGCCCAACGTTCGCGATCAATTTCGATTTTAAAGCGCATGGTAGAGGCAAATCCATTCTGCTGATTCCATTGAAGAATGTAGGCTTGATCTGTCTCGCTAAAAACTTCCAGAGGAATCCGACCATTCTCTTCGAAAAGGACTTCTTGCTTATCGAAATCGAATTTCATGATGGTATCGCTAAGTGTTTCTCCATTGCGATTTGCATAGAGCCGTTCGGTGGCTTGCGCTAGCAAGCAGGTGGCGAGGATAAGAAAGAGCAGTTTCATCGTGCTCCCTCAGCATCTAACTCAAGGAGATCAAGAATGTCATAGTAGTTCTGATGAAGTACATTATCGAGGGGGTCTTCTGCATCAAGTATACGGAAACGTCCGTCTACCATGTCGGCGAGTAAGGCAAATTTGACTGGAGAGGTAAGTAATGCGGCGGTTTCAGCTGAATTATTGAGCGCATTTCCACCTTTTTCGAGCAGCACAAAATTCATCTTGGGGAAGCCCTTCTCTTGATAGTTTTCCATGGTAAAGGTAAAGAGCGTCTGCATGATTTCTTCGAAGGTATAGCGGGTTTCTGCAGGATAGATACCGATTTCATCGGGCTCTTCAAGCGCAACCCATTCGGGTTCGTCGACATCATTTTCCCATAAAATTTCATCGGATGAAGTACTTATTTTGGGATCGATTAGCTCTTCGGCACGGGCTTGATTTTCGAGTTCGATCATTTTTTGGGCTACTGGAACGAGTTCTTCCAGTTCGAGGGCGATTTCTTCCCACTCGTCTGCGATATCTTCATCAGATAGCAAGGCATTCAAGCGCTCATCCAGATACTGTTCTAGCTGATCAAAGCGTGCAAAGTAGGAGAGATCACTATCTGGATCGGTTATGGAGCCCCAGTCTCCCGAAAGGAAGAAGATCACCTCTGGTTGCAATGCGGTTCCATATTGGGCTGCTTTTAACCAGCCGGTTATATCGTTTGTTTGCATCGGAATTTCGTATTCGCCTGGCGTGTTTTGGGGGGTGGGGTCAACGTCGGCCAGTCCGAGTTGGTGTGTCTGGGTATTAATAGAAGCCACCCATTCGAGCAAATTAGTTTTATGGGTTGCAGTGGCTGGTACCAATGCTTCTTGATAGGGAATCATCTGATGATGATCATGAAGAATGAGATTGAAGAGGGTTGAGGAGCGTAGTTCATTGATGAGAATGCGAACTTCCTCTACTAAAGCCTCATAGGCGAATAAGCCTCCTCGGTTTTCGCTCACCATCGTGGGAGCCGCATCCATAATAAGTAGGACTTTCTCGGCTCGGCCTCGCGTACCAAAGAAATCGACTTTGGAGATGCCAAAACCAACTTCGCGATATTTGGCGTTCATGATGAGGGTTCGATCGGTCTGCACAAAATTGGTATAGTTGCCTTTAAAGGTGGGCATAGGAGCCATTTCAACGAAGGTTCCCTGCTGCGGAATATTGACCATTTGCGGGGTGGATGCGGTGATACGGCTAGTGGTTTTTGAAGAGGGTCTCGACATTTGTTCCATGAACGGCTGCACTTTGACTGGAACATCCAATTGCCGTCGTTCTAATTTTTTTTGTTCAGCGACCGTGAACGTTGCGGGTTCTTTGGCAAAGTAGCGAAGAGCCACAATGCCGCCAGCTAGAAATAGCAGGAGTACATGCACAGCAATGCTTAACAGGGCGGCACTTGATCCAATGATTCGGCGTTTCTTTTTCTGTACGCTCATAAGAGGTCTATTTATGCGTAACTCTGTTAGAGAAGTAAAGGGTGTGTCCTCCTAATAGGATGCTTTTTACTTGCACTTATAGAGACAATACAAGAGAAATAGACTTATGGCATTACCTGCACATACTTGGTTTTATAGACGATCTGTTGGAGCTACTTTGAGTATCTTAGCGGGCTTAGCCTTCTTTCTACTTTGTATGTTATTGCCGTTGGTGGGCCCAGCGGGCAGCAAGGTAGAACATGCATCCGAAAATGAGATGATTTTTTTGAGTTGGTTGGGCATAACCTTGTTGCTTTCAGTCGCATCGGTTTTATCGAGATGGGAGCGAGTCCGGAAGGAAAATGAACCTCGTCCAATTTATTCATTATTGCTTTGTATCACTTGTATCATTACATTGATTATTCAACTAACAGGTGGATTTTCTATCTAATCAAGGTGTCAAAAAATATATAGTGTGAAGAGGCAGTTTTTTTGTAAAAAGGAGCATAAAAATATGCTAGAACTTAAATAGTCATTAATCGAGGGGGATATAATGAATGATTTATCGGTTCAAGAAATGAATCAGACCGTGATTCTGAACAAAGGTGATGTTGCGTCCAAACGGGCTGAGATTAAAACCTACTTTAACTACACATGGGAACAGTATGAATTGCTGTTTGATGTGCTTGCATCAGACGAAGTTTTTTATGAGCGACCGCAACCATTGCGGCATCCGCTGCTCTTTTATGTTGGTCATACCGCTACGTTTTTTGTGAATAAGTTGGTCCTTGGAAAGCTGCTAAGCGAACGCATTAATCCTCGTTTTGAGTCGCTGTTCGCGATTGGAGTTGATGAGATGAGTTGGGATGATCTCAATGATGCCCATTATGAGTGGCCGCAGGTGGCGGAAGTTTTTGCATATCGAGATCAAGTGAAAGTGGCTGTAAATCAGGTTATCGACGAGATGGAAATCACGATACCGATTGCATGGGAAAGTCCCGCTTGGACAATTTTGATGGGGATTGAGCATGAACGAATTCATCTGGAGACTAGCTCGGTATTGATTCGTCAGCTTGATCTATCGCTTGTAAAATCGATTGATGCCTTCGCTCCGCATGAAGCCGACGGCAGAGAGGCCCCTCAAAATGAGTTGATTTCAGTGGAGGGCGGAACGGTTGAATTGGGTCGTCAAACACATGAAATTTATGGGTGGGACAATGAGTTTGGTGAAACGGTTTATGATGTTGCCTCCTTTCGTGCCTCGAAATATTTAGTTTCCAATCAAGAGTTTCTCGGCTTCATGGAAGCGGGTGGTTATAAGCAAAATGGATGGTGGAGCGATGAAGGTCGTTCGTGGCGCGAATATCATCAGGCGGATAAACCCGAATTTTGGCGGGGTGAAGCAGGAGAATACCGTTTAAGATTGATGACCAATGAAATTGCGTTGCCGATGAATTGGCCGGTAGAAATCTGTTATCATGAAGCACAGGCTTTTTGTAATTGGAAGAGCGCCCAGAGTGGGACTTCGGTACGGATGCCTGATGAAGCAGAATATCGACGATTATTAGAATCTGCCGGGTTGGACCGGGAACATCATACTCAATCGATTGAAGCGAACTGGAATTTAGAACAGGGGGCATCGTCCGTAGCCGTCGATCGGTTTGCACATGGCGCCTTTTATGATCTGGTAGGGAACGTCTGGCAGTGGAATGAGACGCCTATTCATGCCTTTGATGGCTTTCAGGTTCATCCGCTCTATGATGATTTTTCGACACCTACCTTTGATAATCGGCATAATTTGATTAAAGGGGGTTCCTGGATTTCAACCGGAAATGAGATCACTTTGGGCAGTCGATATGCCTTTCGCCGCCATTTCTATCAACACGCTGGATTCCGCTATATTGAATCCGATGCGGAAGTAAAACGGGATTTTGATATCTACGAAACCGATGATTTAGTTTCTCAATATTGTGAATTCCACTATGGAGATGAAGTGTTTGATGTGCCGAATTTTGCGAAAGCGGTTGCGCAGGTAGCGATGGAAGCCACAAGCGGATCAATACGTGATCATGCGTTGGATATGGGTTGTTCAGTCGGGCGCTCGGCGTTTGAATTAGCGACGCAGTTTAAGAGCGTAGATGCACTCGATTTTTCAGCACGGTTTATTCAAATGGGTGCGCAGATGCAGCGAGCTGGGCGCATTCGCTATGAGCGAAAAGAGCAGGGAGATTTAACGACCTTCCAAGAACGAACGTTGAGCGCAATGGGATTAGATCAACCGATGGATCATATTAATTTCATGCAACAAGATGCCTGCAATATGAAAGCTCGTTTTACGGGGTATAATCTCGTGTTGGCAGCCAACTTGATTGATCGATTGAGTCAGCCCGTTCGGTTCTTGAACGATATTGCGCCTCGCATTCAGGCCGGAGGTCATTTGGTTATTGCTTCCCCTTATACTTGGATGGAAGAGTTTACGCCAAAAGAGAACTGGCTCGGTGGTTTTAAGCGAGACGGTGAACCGGTGAGTACGCTAGATGGATTGCATACGCATCTGGACGCGCATTTCACTTTAACGGCGCCTCCGGTTAAGCTACCTTTCGTCATCCGTGAGACGATGCATAAGCATCAACACTCGCTCTCGGAAGTGACGATATGGAAGAAAAAATAACATACGATTTTGATACGGTCATTTCGCGCATCGGTACGCAGGCGGAAAAGTATGAAGCCCGCAAGCAGTATTATGGAACGAATGATGTGGAGCCTTTTTGGGTGGCGGATATGGATCTGCCTTCCCCCGGGTTTCTTGTAGAAGCTCTTCGAGATCGTGTCGATCACTCCCTGTTTGGGTATACGGAAAAAGATCCAACGTTATTCGATGCGATTATCTGGTGGATGCGCGATCAGCATGGGGTAGAGGTGGCACCAGAGATGATTTCTTTGTCGCCTTCGGTGGTGAGTAGCATCTCGATGGCGATTGAAGCGTTCACAGCACCGCAAGATCAGGTGGTGGTTTTATCTCCGGTATATGGTCCGTTTTTTTCGACCGTGAAACTCCATGGGCGAGTTCCTGCAGACTGCCCTTTATTGATTGATAAAGGGCGCTATGAAATGGATTGGCAGGCCATTGATACCGCCTTATCTAATTCGCTTACCACGATGCTTCTTTTATGCAATCCACAGAATCCGAGTGGGCGGGTGTGGCAAGCGGATGAGTTGCTGCGGTTGGGGCGCCTTTGTAAATTACACGGGGTCATTTTATTTAGTGATGAGATTCATAGCGATATTGTCTATGCCCCAGCATGCCATACCTCGGTGCTCACGATTCCTGAATTGCGAGATCACTGTGTCATGGCGCACTCGATCGGTAAGACCTTCAATGCAAGTGGTCTAAAAAGCTCATTTTCGATTGTACCCAATGCTGCTTTGCGAACTCGGCTACGGCGTGCCCATCGCCGCGCGCACTCTGATAATATCAACCTACTTGGAAAAGTGGCGATCACCCGTCTTTTCAGTCCGGACGGGGCGGAATATAAGCGACAGTTGAATGCCTATCTGAAAGCAAGTACGCAAGAGGTGTATGAAAAACTGGATGCGGTCGATGGATTAAAGCCAATGTGTCCCGAGTCCACATTTTTAGTTTGGTGCGATTTTCGCGATCATGGGGATTGGAGCACGGTCTCCAATCGATTGATCAAAGAGGCGCGCGTTGCGTTATCGGGCGGTACTTTTTTTGGACCTGCTGGAGAAGGATGGTTTCGTATCAACTGTGGCCACTCTCGTTCGCAACTGTTGCCGGCCGTTGATCGGATCTGTGCGTTATTTGGTTAACGGAATTGATTATTCAGTTTTTCAAGAGCATCCGCCCCTGGGCAGAGCTCTTTTTCGGTGAGATTCCTAAGCGGGGTTTTCGTGGTTTTCATAATTTCATGAAGTTCTTGTGTGGTTTCATCGATGAAGAGCACGCCAGTTAGCACTTTATCCTCAGCTCCATAATCTTTCATTAGCTTTAATGCGGAGCGCCGACTATGAATATCATGTTGCGCTTCAAGTTTATGAAGGTTGAGGTAGGAGCCATCGTGCATCGTTACGCGCTCGGTGGTGCCTTCTTGATAGTCGGTTGTAATTTCATCTGCCGTTGGCACATAATCGACGGTATTCGTTGATGCCATATGCTGGCGCATATAGTCATAGGCTTTGGTGGAACTGGAGACGTTGTTAAACGTCACACAAGGACTAATCACGTTGATAAAGGCGAAGCCTTTGTGGGCAATCGCGGCTTGAATGATTGGCACTAACTGATCTTTATCACCCGAAAAACTATTCGCCACGAAGGTAGCCCCTAATTGCAACGAAAGCGCGCAGAGGTCGATAGGTTCGTAGGGGCTGGGATCGCCCTTTTTACTTTTAGAACCTAGATCGGTGGTAGCGGAATCTTGCCCTTTGGTGAGACCATAGACGCCGTTATTTTCGCAGATATAAACCATGTTGATATTGCGGCGAACAGCGTGGACAAACTGTCCCATGCCGATTGAAGCCGTGTCTCCATCGCCTGAAACGCCTATGTAGAGTAGATTACGATTTGCCATGTTTGCACCGGTTGCAACCGAAGGCATTCGCCCATGAACCGAGTTGAAACCATGAGAGTTGCCCAAAAAGTAGGTAGGCGTTTTTGAAGAACAGCCAATACCAGAAAGTTTGGCAACCCGGTGCGGTTGAATCGACATTTGAAAACAGGCATCGATGATGGCGGCGCTGATCGAATCATGCCCACATCCCGCACAGAGGGTTGAGACCGCCCCCTCATAATCTTTGGAGGTGTAGCCAAGCTCATTGCGCGGCAGGTTGGGATGGCGAAAACTGGGGACCGTATAACTCATTTAGCTCTCCTAGAAAAAACGGCTTCCCCGTCGTGGCGAAGTTGTGGTTTGCAAAATCCAGTCACGGATTTCACGGCGAATGAAACGCGCGGTGATGGGGCTTCCATCATAATGAAGTAAGGGTACCAACCGATCGGGATCAAAATCATACTCATTAATCAGCAGGGTGCGCATTTGTGCATCGCGATTTTGTTCGACAACGAAAACATATTCATGCTCGGCAATGAATTGGCCGACTTCATCTGAGAAGGGAAAACTCTGAATACCCATGCTATCGAGTGAGATGCCATGTAGCGTGTTCAAATGGTGCAAGGCTTCCAGGGTAGATGCTTCCGAGGTGCCATAGTGAACAACGCCTACTGTGCACGGTTTGTCGGTTTTTCGAATAATGGGCTTAGGTACATATTTTGAAGCGGTTCTCCACTTGCGTTGGAGCCGATCCATATTCTCAATATATTTTTCACCGATTTCGGTATAGATCGCATATTCATCTTTGGATGTTCCACGCGTAAAGAACGAGCCTTTCGTTGGGTGCGTACCTGGCAGGGTGCGGTAGGGAATTCCATCGTTATCGACATCGAGATAGCGGCCGTAACGCTCTTTCATGTTTTCTAAGTCATCATGCGTGAGAATTTTTCCGCGGTCGTAGGTGCGTTCATCGTCCCACTCTAGGGGCTCCGACATATTTTCATTCATGCCCAGATCAAGGTCGGAAAGTAAAATCACTGGTGTCTGAAAGCGTTCGGCCAGATCAAATGCCATCGCAGTGTATTCAAAGCATTCTTTCGGGGTAGATGGGTAGAGACAGATGTGTTTGGTATCACCATGCGAAGCGTAGGCAGCCAAAAGGACATCTGATTGTTGCGTGCGGGTTGGCATGCCGGTCGAAGGGCCAGCCCGTTGCACTTCCACTAGCACCGTTGGAATTTCCGCAAAGTAGGCAAGACCCAAAAATTCATTCATCAGCGAGAGACCGGGTCCGCTGGTCGCGGTGAAGGCACGAGCGCCTGTCCAATAGGACCCTATGACCATTCCAATCGCTGCCAGTTCATCTTCTGCCTGAACAATGGCATAGTTTTTCTCGCCGGTTTCGGGATCGACTCGGAACGTCCGACAATATTTAGAATAGGCATCGATGACCGAGGTAGAAGGCGTAATTGGATACCAAGCTGCAACGGTTGCGCCTCCATAGACGGCCCCTAATCCCGCCGCCGTATTGCCATCAATTAAAATTTTATTCCCGACGTTATTCCGTTTTTCCACGCGGAATGCCATCGGGCAAGTTGCATTTTCTTGCGCCAGCCGATAGCCCGTTTCAATGGCTTTCACATTGGGTGTAACGAGTTTTTCTTTACCTCTAAATTGATCACTGATGAGTTGTTTAAAAACCTCAATGTCTAAATCGAGCAGGGCGCAGAGGGAGCCGACATACATTACGTTTCGGAAGAGTTGCCGTTGGCGTGGATCTTCATACAGTTCGCGGCAGGTAGCGGTGAGCGGAAGTCCAATAATATCAATATCATCTCGGAATAGTTTAGGATCGAGCGGTTTGGTTGAGTCATAGATAAAATATCCGCCTTTATCGACCTCGGCGATATCCCGCTGCATGCTTTGCGGATTCATCGAGACCATGATATCGATGCCCCCGCGTCGACCCAAAAAACCGGATTCAGAAACGCGTACTTCATACCACGTGGGTAAACCTTGAATATTTGAGGGGAAGATATTCTTTGGGCTTATCGGCACGCCCATCCGAAAAATGCCTCGGCTAAAAAGGTTGTTGGCACTGGCTGAACCGGTTCCATTAATGTTCGCAAATTTAATTACGAATTGATTGATGATTATATCACGTTTCATGAGGGTGTTTTCGGTTGCACACGCTAGGCGTTAACAACACTCTCTCTGGGGGAACTCCCCGCTTTAGCCGTCTTATAGTTATATTTCTGCATATCCCAAGCGGAGGTGGGACATCGCTCCGCGCAGAGCCCACAGTGAAGGCAAACATCTTCATCTTTCACCATCACCCGTTCGGTTTGTAACGCTTCAGAAACAAAAAGAGGTTCATCCAGGTTTTCCGCAGGCACGGTTAGTTTTTGGCGCAGTACCGCTTCCTCATCGTTCGGGGTCATGGTCAAGCAGTCGACAGGGCAAATATCCACGCAGGCATCGCACTCGATACATTTATCGGCGGTAAAGACGGTTTGGACATCGCAGTTGAGGCAGCGTTGAGCTTCTTCAAAGGCGAGTTTATCATCAAAGCCGAGTTCCACTTCCAGTTTGCGGCTTTTGAGGGCTTCCGCTAACGGCGCATGGGGCACTTTTTGACGTTCCTCATCGGAGACCGCACTGGAGTAGCTCCAGTCATGGATACCCATTTTTTGGCTCATTAAGTTGGTATGTGGTGCCGGACGATCTTCCACCGATTTGTTTTGCAGGAATTGATCAATCGAGATCGCTGCCTGATGCCCCTGCGCCACCGCTGTAATAATATTCTTTGGTCCAAGTGCCGCATCCCCTCCAAAGAAAACTTGGGGAAGAGTAGATTGGAACGTATCGGGATTGACCTCCGCTAAGCCGCGTTGGTTGAACTCGATACCGAGATCTTTTTCGATCCACGGGAAGGCGTTGTTTTGCCCAATCGCCAAGAGCACCAAACTGGCATCAATGGTTTCGATTTTACCGGTTGGGATGAATACTTCGGTGCCATCTTCTGCCACGTCATACTCAATGATTTCAAATTTCATAGCGGTCAATTTGCCATCTTCGACCACATATTCAGCCGGATTGTAATTTTCTAAAATCGGAATACCCTCTGCTTGGGTATCTTCGATTTCCCATGGAGAAGCGAGCATAGCGCTAATCGGCGTCCGCAGCATCACCTTCACATTTTTTGCCCCCAGCCGTAGCGCCGTCCGGCAGCAATCCATCGCCGTATTACCGCCACCGATGACCAATACATCTTCAGGTGCACTATCGATGTGATCGAATGCGACATTCGCCAGCCACTCCACGCCTAGCTGTACGCCAGTTCCCTCAACTGCATCATAGTTGGGCAGAGGCAGTCTGCGACCACTTGGAGCACCGGTACCAACGAAGACCGCATCATACGCCTGATCAAGAAGCGCTTTCATGCTCTCGACACGGTGATTAAAATAGGATGTAACGCCCATATCGAGGATATAGCCACACTCTTCATCGATCACCCTTTCGGGCAATCGGAACGAAGGAATTTGCTGTCGCATATAGCCACCTGGTTTGGGAGTGGCATCGTAGAGATCAATTTCATAGCCGAGCGGCATCAGGTCGCGCGCCACCGTTAACGAAGCAGGCCCTGCACCGATCAACGCCACTTTCAAACCATTCTTTTTCTTCGGAATTTTGGGCATGCGTGCTTGTACATTTTCTTTCATGTCTGCCGCCACACGTTTGAGTCGACAGATGGCAACCGGTTTGTCCTCAATGCGCCCTCGTCGGCAGGCGGGCTCGCACGGGCGGTCGCAAGTACGTCCAAGAATACCGGGGAAGACATTGGACTCCCAGTTGATCATGTAGGCATCTTCATATCGACCCGCCGCAATGAGGCGAATATACTCGGGAACAGGGGTGTGAGCAGGGCACGCATGTTGGCAATCAACCACGCGGTGAAAGTACTCTGGATTTTCTGTATCTGTTGGTTTCACAAAACTCCTTGTTTGAGATTCATTATCCGTTCGCTTATTAGCCTCTCTAGTTACAAACTACTCCTAGTTTTAAAACACAGGCACCCGCTGATTTCAGCAACAAAAACTGAAAATCGAACGCAGTGAACCGAGGAGTGGTTTAAAGGTTCGCTTTATTGTATTCTGGCGTGTTTTTAAAGGTGCGCTCTTCTCCTCT
>CEOK01199310.1_pt1 | contig 16732 bp, 16 predicted proteins | sample 427001 | NCBI WGS metagenome assembly CEOK01 (sample SAMEA2591108, study PRJEB7988) | marine metagenome | isolation source: saline water (ENVO:00002010), including | reverse complement strand
CGTTCAGCTGCTTCGGTTTGAATCGATTCCTCGTATGAATCAAAGGTGATCCAATAGGGGTCTGCTTTAAAATTCCCATTTTCTGAAATTAGTATGTAGCTCGGTGATGCCGTTTCTGATAGGGTGGTCAATACTGCCGTGAGTTGATCATACGGAAGCGATTTTTGCTTAATGCTTTCAATCAGTTCATTTTCCAAGCTAATTAGGTGAATTTCATTTTCCGTCAGGAGTATATGGAAGTTTTCTGATTTCAAATGAGCGACTGGCTGGCTTGTTTTTGCAATAAATTTACCGTTAAAGAATAAACTTTCCTCTATGTAGGCAATTTTTGAAGCCTTGCTTTCGTAAAGGGTTGCTTCATTTGAGGGGGACATGCCATAGAGCTTTAAGATGAATCCATTTCGCACATAGGTGCTGTCTAGTTTTAAAAATTCGGTGTAGTTGAGGAGAATACCTGTGATCGATAAAAGTATGAGGAAGGCAGTTGCTGATAAGCCTAACCATCGGTGTATTCGTAATAGCAATTTACGTCTCATTAGTTTTCAGATTGTGCCACTAGGGTATCTAGGTAAAGTGCTATTTTTGACAATTTTGTTAAAGCATTTACCGAGAGCGTTGCGCCACTAATGCCATCAATCTTTTTGTTTAATTTGTAGCTTTTCTGTGATTCGAATCGAAGCCCTTTAAATTGATTTCTAAAAAAAGGATACTGCACTTCGTAACCGTGAGTTTCTCGGTAAATCAAGACTCGCATGTCTTCAATGCTTTGATCATTAATGAGAAATCCTGTGGTGATGAGTTTGACTTTGCCAATTGCCTCTAAAATCCAAGCTCGTTTGTTTCCTACTTCCCAGTAACGAATCCGTAATCCTGGGTAATCAAGTCCAGTGAGTTCTTTGATGTCCGCTTTGATTTCTTTTTTAAGCCATACGGTTTTTATTTCTGGCTCAGTTTCAAAGGAGTTTTTAATGAATTGATTTGGCTCCAAATAAACTTCTTCAAGTGCTATGGATGGACTTGCCAAGAAAATGAGTACGATGAAGTGCCTGAGTGTTTTCATGAAAAAAACTTGCTCCTACCTTCTGTGCAGGAGCAAGTTAAACTAAATAATGATCGATTAGTCACACATTCAGCAATGAGCTTAGAATTGATAGCCAACACCAAGACTTAAAGTCTCATTGTTTGCTTTATTTTCAGTAATATCAGCTTTCAGAACAACATAATCAGTCGGATAATAGTTGATGCCAAAGCTTGTGTCTTCTTCTTGATTATTGCTATCACTTTTGAAGTAATTGTAATCAGCAACACGATAGAAAACGCCTACCTTACCGTAGTCAGTATCCCATGTGTAAGACGGCTCAATATAGTAACCACTTTGGTCTTTGGCTTCTGTGTCGGTATCAATATCCCAAGATCCAGTAAGGGCTTTAAGACCAAAGCCACCTTTTTTATAGTTCAAATGAAAGACAGATAGTGTGCCTTCTACATCAGCGCTTGAGCCTTGTGTCAGGTCATCTTGTTGGAATAGGGAAGCACCTAGCTCTAACCCTGGAATGCCTCGATAAACAGCCCTTAGGATGTAAGCACCGTCATTAGCGATTGCATTCGCTACTTTTTGGCGTCCGCCTCGTATGTAGCCGTCCTCCGTTTTTAAACCATCGGTCACTGCGAAATCAACGGTTAAACCATTTCCGAAGTCTTTAGAAATTCTAATCCCTGCTTGCCACCATGTTGTCGGGATGATGTACTTTTCGACATTGTTTCTTTCAACACCGAAGAAGGTGTCGGGCTCGTGCGTTTCGTTTAAAAGCCCAACTGGAACTAAAAAGAGACCTGCGTCCGCTGTGTAACCGTCTTTCAGTGCAAAGCGAATGAATGCTTGTTCAAGCTCAACTTCTCCTTCTTTACCTTCGCCAGCAAGAGCGTGCTCAAGCTCTAATTCGGTGAAGAGGGCGATTTTATCCGTGTAATCGTGGTTTACGAATAAGACAAAACGGTGGAAGTCTATGACATCATTGCTTCCCTCTTTGTTATTATAGTGGAGTTCACCATAACCACCAATAGATGTCTTGTCCCACCAGCCGTTACTTGTGGATGAGGAGTCTTCAATTGCCGAGGCTAAGAGGTTAATTTGCTCCTGTAATTCATGAATTTTTTGCTCTGTGGTTTCATTTGCGTATACATGTGCAAATAAAATACTAGTCAAAATGCCTATTAAATATGCGAGTTTCATAAGTTAGTTTTTTATAGTTTTATTGATAAAGAGTCTCAATTTCATTAAATTCACCATGATGTCAACTTATTTAATGAAAACGAGTCTCATTATCGCATAATATTGTGCCTTGTCTCGAAACGAATTATTGGTACTTTGCGAACGATGGTGGGTCATATACGCAGTTATGGATTTATATACGGATTAATTTTCGTAATTGCACTGGCTTATTTCGTAGCGAATGTGGCTGTTGATGGACTCTCTATTTTGAATGGGTTGAAATGGCCGATGATCGCAATCATCTTCTTTTTTCAAGGCGTATCGTTGGATGAAAAGTCGTTAAAAAATTGTTTGGGAGTATCAGGCTTACCAATTTTTGTCTTAGTGTGTAATTTCATTGTATTTCCGTTTTTGGTGTTAGTCTCGGTCATCCCGTTTGTTTCTGATTTGCTTGGATTGGGTTTTTTCTTACTGTCTATTGTTCCAACAACCATTGCTTTATCGGTTGCGTATACCGATTTATCAAAAGGTCGTGTTGAAGTCGCTTTAATGGCAACGCTATCCTCGAATTTATTGGGCACGATATTGGTCCCACTGTTCTTTCTTATTTTCATGGGTGAAGCTTTGGAGTGGGGATCTTCACTTGGCAGTCTGTTGCTCACGTTTGCTTGGCTCTTAGTCTTACCACTAATGCTTGGTTATGGGACACGCCGATGGTTTGTTTCTTTGAGTCAACCGCTCTTGCGTATTAAAAAAGTTACGGTAGAAATTCTTTTGCTCGGTATTATCTACCAGTCCTTTTTAGCCTGCTTTTCAAATGAGTTTGATTCTGACTTCATGTATAATGACTTCTTGTTCGTCGCCTTAGTGTCACTGCTGCTTTTTTTGTGTGTTTCATTATTAGTTTGGTGGAGTAGCAGGTTCGTTTGTATGGATCGAGGTTCTAAGATTGCCGTCTTTTTTGGGGGTAGTCAGAAATCGGTTTGTTCAGGAATCCCATTAATTGTGCTTACGCTCGAGTTGTTACCGAGTTCTTATAATGAGGGGATTTTACTCCTTCCGCTCATAGTCTATTATTTTTACCAGACCGTTTTGGGTGGAATTTTAATTCATCGATTCAATCCTAGTGTTCAAATAAAGAGAGCTTGATATCGGCTTTGCTAAGTAGGGTAATCGCCTCATTGGCGTTTCTTAAAAAATCACATAAGCCTTTGGGTATCAGCGGTTGCAGGTGTAAGTATTCAGGCTGGATGGTGATCTGTAGGTTGATGGTTTGAAATTTTAGAGTGCAATAAGAAGCATCTGAAGGATACTCTAAAGCACTGCTCAACTCATCGATCGTCTCAATGGCATCAATTTTGTCTTCAATGGAAATTACCTCTGCAGAGGCGAGTGTGATCTCCTTACAGTAGGGGTCGAAAATTTGTGTCAATGTTGGATCAGCCTCAAGAGGATCGATCTTAAATGCATTGATTTCTGTTGTTTGTAGGTATTCCTTGGGATTTGTTCGGTTTAAGGCTATCAATACCGTGAAGTCTACTTGGGGTGTCTGAACACATACCGTTCCAAGGCTGCGACTGTAGGTATACGCTTTGCGTTTTAATTGATAATGTGTGCGTAACTGATCTAATAAGAAGCTTGCGTGTGATTCAATCGCTTCAGAACCAATCTTTCCGACAAAAGCATTCGTGCTGTCGTGGTAGGTTTGTGGAACTTGATGTTTTGTTTTATCAAATAAACTTAATTTTCGCACTAAGCCTTTCTGGATTCCATAGAGTGTGGTTTTTGAAGTCATTTAGTGTTAAGAAAAATAGAAGTGATAGCTTGAAATCATTATCTAGATAATAAAGATTAAAAAGTATGAAGAGTTATTTTTTATATGATGGAGCTTGCGGGATGTGTCACTCGTCCGTGCAATTTTTTATGAAATTTTCTAAGTCGAAGTCATTCTTGTTTAGTTCGCTCGATTCATCCTTTACTCAAGACTTATTGCTCAAGCATAGTATCAGCTATGATCAAGCCTTGGAAAGTGCCATTTATATCAGAGAAGGGGTTGTCCACCAGAAAAGCTCTGCAGTTTTATGGGCTTTGTCTGATTGTGTTTTTCCTTTCAACTTAGCTAAAGTGTTTTTGATCCTTCCTAAAGGAACTCGAGACTTTTTCTATGGTCTAGTCGCTAAACGTAGACATTCTATTTCAAAAGGGCTCAATATTAAGTGTGAATTGCCGAGTTCATTGGATCGGTCTCGCATCATTAATGAATAAAAAGTGCATTTTTTTCTTTACCTTAGTGTACTTGAAAGCCATTTTCCTCGATTCTAAACCATGCAAAAAACTAAAAAATCAATCGCAAAGCGTTTCAAAAAGACTGGAACTGGTAAGTTACTAAGACGCACACCAGGTCACCGTCATTTGCTTCGTAAAAAGAGCGTCAAGCAACGCCGAAGAGCCGGTGCCAGTAAGCTTGTCGCAGATGGTCAGCGAGCTAACTTAATTCGCGGACTACCTTTTGCGTAAACGCAATCAACTATAACTCGATTCGTTGGGTAACATGCAAATGGGCGACCTAACAATCACTAAACCAGAGAACAAATAACATGCCTAGAGTAAAAAATGGACCAGCGACTTTAAAGCGTCGCAAGAAAGTATTGAAGAAAGCTAAAGGCTACTTCGGTAATAAATCCCGTCTTTTCCGTTATGCAAAAGACGCAGTTGAACGCGCCGGTAAATATGCTTACCGTGATCGCAGGAAAAAGAAGACGGAATTTCGTCAATTATGGATCGTTCGTATCAACGCAATTTGTCGTGAAAATGGCATTAATTACAGCCGTTTTATGCACGGTCTTAAAGCGGTTGGTATCGAGATGGATCGCAAGCAACTATCCGAGTTGGCAATTCATGATGAAGCAGCATTCCTTCAATTGATTAAAAAAGCAAAAGAGGCGAATCAATCTGTCGCTTAAATTATTTAAATTTCATTAAAACACAAAAAAGCCACTCCCAATGACAGGAGTGGCTTTTTTTTAATTAAATTTCTTAGTGAGAATTTAAACTTTAAGTTTTCCGCCATAGATAGCGTTATCACCTAATTCTTCTTCAATTCTAAGCAGTTGATTATACTTTGCGATACGATCTGAACGACTGAGTGACCCAGTCTTAATTTGACCACAGTTTGTCGCTACTGCGATATCAGCGATGGTATTGTCTTCTGTTTCGCCAGAACGGTGGGAGAGTACGGAGGTATATCCTGCTTCTTTCGCCATTTCAACGGCTTCGAGTGTCTCGGTTAGTGTTCCGATTTGATTCACCTTAACAAGAATGGAATTGGCTGTTTGTGTATCGATTCCTTTTTTGAGGAATTTTGTGTTTGTTACGAATAAATCATCTCCGACAAGTTGAGTCTTATCGCCGATTGCATCGGTTAGCATTTTCCAACCAGCCCAATCGTTTTCATCACAACCATCTTCAATTGAAATAATAGGGTATTTCTTTTGAAGATCTTGGTAAAATTCAACCATCTGTTTGGCGTTGCGTTTTGAACCATCTGATTTCTTGAACTCGTATTTCTTTGTTTTTGCATTGTAGAATTCAGAGGATGCTACGTCTAGGGCAATAAAGATGTCTTTCCCTAATTTGTAGCCTGCTTTTTTGACAGCGAGAGCGATGACTTCAAGGGCAGCCTCATTGGACTCTAGGACGGGTGCAAAACCGCCTTCATCACCGACTGCAGTCGATAAGCCTTTGCCTTTTAATACACCTTTAAGTGCGTGAAAAATTTCACATCCCATACGGAGAGCTTCACGGAAGGTATCCGCTCCCTTTGGCATGATCATGAATTCTTGAATATCGATCGGAGCATCTGAGTGAGCGCCACCATTCATGATGTTCATCATTGGAACGGGTAATACTTTGGCATTAGCGCCTCCAATGTATTTGTAAAGTGGGAGATTGAGTGCTTCAGCAGCAGCTTTGGCCGTCGCTAAAGAAACGCCTAAAATTGCATTGGCTCCTAATTTCTTCTTGGTGGCTGTTCCGTCAAGCTCAAGCATCAAGGAGTCGATGTACACTTGGTCGCATGCATCAATTCCTGCGAGTTCTGGAGCAATGATTGTTTCCACATTTTGCACTGCTTTTAGAACGCCTTTTCCAAGATAGCGTGTTTTGTGATTAAAGCCTTTAGGGAAGTGAGAAGCGGCTAGTGTGCCATCCCTGAGTTCAACGGCTTCATTGACACCGGTACTCGCTCCTGATGGAACGGCAGCTCTGCCAATGACGCCAGAGTCTAGCTCTACGTCTACTTCAACGGTAGGATTTCCACGAGAGTCAATGATTTCTCGTGCTCTTATATCGATAATTGATGTACTCATATGTTATAACTGTCTGAAGATGCTTCGTATTCTGTCAATCATTCAACTTGTCTCAGCAAAGATTTTACAGAAATGTTTAATTTAAATTATGTTATTGGAATTGGCTGACCCTGAATGACCAAGATCCAGCGTTCTCTAAAGATTGAATAAGATCAGCTAAATTCTTTGCTTTTTCAGTGTCACCATTAGCACTGGCAATAGAAGCAAGGGCATAAGCTGCTTCTGCAATGGATGATTCTAATTGGCTTTCGTCCTCAAGGATCGATTCAAGGCGTTGGATGCCCTCTTCGGGATTGATTTGAAGCATAGAAAAAGCAGCGCCGAGTGTGGCACGACTTTTCAGTGAAGCCTTACTTAGTGCCTGTTCTGCTTTAAGAAAAAGTCTAAAAGCGGATTCATAGTCAGCAATCTCAAAGGCGCTGTTTGCTTGCTTTAATGCGGCAAATCCTGCCAGTAGGGTTTCGCTGTTTTCATCGATAAATGCTTCTGTAGTGCCATTTTCTTGAGCAGATTGATAAGCTTCTTGTAGTTTCTGAATCGCTTTCTCCTTGGATATTTTCATTCCTTGGATAACCAAAATACCGAGCGCTGCGATAACGATGACGGCAATTAAAGAGCTTTTATTTTGCTGCCAATAGTTGTGTGCTCTATCTTCAAAGGGCAGATCGAGTTCGGACTTAAGTGAATCAGAATCAGTAGCATCCTTGGAAGGAGTACCGAATGGGTTTTTGTTTTTGGGTTCTCTGTGCATAAAAAGTAAGCGTAACTATTAATCAAATACTACAGTTTTGTTGTTATAGACAAGTATTCTATTGTTTAAATGTAAACGAACGGCATGTGCAAACACTGATTTCTCTAGGTCTTTACCTTTACGGATTAAATCAGAAATGGTGTTCCTATGATTGATTCGGGTCACATCTTGATAGATAATAGGTCCTTCATCGAGGTCTGCAGTCGCATAGTGTGCCGTTGCACCGATGATTTTCACGCCTCTCGTATAGGCTTGGTGGTACGGTTTCCCTCCAGCAAAAGCCGGTAAAAAAGAGTGGTGGATGTTAATGATGGGTACGTGAATGCCTTTTAAAAAGTCTGAAGAGAGAATTTGCATATAACGTGCAAGGACAACTAATTCAATCGAGTGCTCTTTTAAAATGGCAGTTTGTTGAGCTTCAACTCTTTGTTTATCCGATCCTTCGAAAGGAGTGTGATAAAAAGGGATTCCATAGAGGGCTGCAGCTGACTCTAAATCGTTATGGTTTGATACAATGCACCCTATGGTGCCATTGAGCTCATTGGCTTTAAAGCGTAATATTATGTCGTGAAAACAGTGGTCGATTTTTGAGACAAAGAGTGCCACCTTTGGCTTCTTGGAACTCAAGGCAACTTCAGCCTGCATTTTTAATTCGTTTTGAGCGAATGCTTTGAACGCATCTGCTTCGTCTTGAATCGGTCCAGAGGGAACCCATTCCACTCTTTGAAAAAAGATATTTGCCTGAGGGTCTTTGTGTTGATCAGCATGGTCAATATTGCTGCCACGATCGAAGATCCAAGAGGATACTTTAGAAACTAACCCTGGTTGGTCTGGACCATGTAATAAGGCTATGATGGTTTCTTTCTTCACTTCAAGAGGGATTAGTTGATCAGCTTGCTGTAGTCTTGAATCGAGCAGACTTCATAGCCTTTTTCGCGGATAGAACCGATTCCATCCACAGCTGCAGCGGCAGCAGAAATGGTCGTCATGATACAGACTTTGTGTTTAACTGCTTCGGTTCGAATCTGATTTTCATTTTGTCTAGGAATGGTGCCCTGTGGCGTGTTAATGATCAAGCTAACCTGATTGTTTTTGATTAAATCTATAACATTAGGACGACCTTCAGAAAGGCGACAAACCTGCTTTACCTCGATTCCATGAGATTTCAAAAGAGCACTCGTGCCTGCGGTCGAGATTATGCCAAAGCCTAATGTGCTCAATTTTTTGGCTATGGATACGGCTTTAGGTTTATCGGCATCTTTAACACTGATGAAAACATCCCCTTGATCAGGAAGCGATGGAGATGCTGCCATTTGTGTTTTAGCAAAGGCAACACCTAAATCTGCATCTATACCCATAACTTCTCCTGTACTTCGCATTTCAGGGCTCAGCATAATCGGAGAACCAGGGAAGCGATTGAACGGAAATACCGATTCTTTAACCGCAAAGTAAGGTGGGTGAATTTCTTTAGTAAATTCAAGGTCGACTAATTTTTCTCCAGCCATCACACGAGCTGCTAATTTAGCGAGCGAGACTCCGATTGCTTTCGATACAAAAGGAACGGTTCTCGAAGCTCTCGGATTTACTTCAATGATGTACAGTTCATCGTCTTTGATCGCATATTGAACATTCATCAGTCCGACTACTTGAAGCTCTCTTGCCAGTGCGTGGGTTGCAGTGCGAACTCGCTCAATCATTGAATCCGATAAGGTGTGTGGAGGCATGACCATGGCAGCATCTCCTGAGTGCACCCCTGCAAATTCCACGTGCTGAAGCATTGCGCCGATGACCGTTGTCTCTTGATCTGAAATGCAATCAACATCCAACTCATAGGCATCTTCTAAGAATTGATCAATCAAGACCGGTTTGCCCGGTGCAGCATCAAACACTTCGGTGATGATTGCTCGCATCTCTTCGAGATTATAAACGATAAACATACCTCGACCACCCAAGACGAAAGACGGTCGTAAAAGAACAGGGAAACCAATGGATTCAGCGCAGGCATAAGCTTCCTCTTTAGAATGGGCTATTTTATTTGGTGGCTGTTTCAGATCGACTTTTTCAAGAATCGTGCGGAATTGATCTCGGTCTTCAGCCGCATCAATCATAGCGGGGCTTGTTCCAATGATCTCAACCCCATTTTCTGCTAATTGTGTTGCAAGATTAAGGGGGGTTTGTCCGCCAAATTGGACGATCGCTCCAAAGCAACCTTCTTGATGATAAATCTCTAGAACATCTTCCAGTGTTAATGGCTCGAAATAAAGTTTGTCGGAGGTATCGTAGTCAGTTGAAACGGTTTCGGGGTTGGAATTAACCATGACTGTTTCGTAACCGGCATCATGTAGTGCTAAGGAAGCGTGCACACAGCAGTAGTCAAACTCAATGCCTTGACCGATTCGGTTTGGTCCTCCGCCTAAAATCATGATCTTCTTTTTATCACTCTTTTTGATTTCATTTTCTGTGCCATAAGAAGAGTAGTAGTAGGGTGTAAAAGCCTCAAATTCTGCGGCACAGGTATCGACGAGACGATACTGTGTTAGAATAGCTTGGCTCTTTCGTTTATCCGTTACTTCTTTCAGTGAACAGCCTAAGAGATCAGCGAGCAAGGCATCCGAAAAGCCGGCCTTCTTGCTTTGAAGCATTAAGTCTTTTGAAAGTGTTTCAAGTGATTCAGATGCGACGGCTAGCTCAATATCAACCAGCTCTTTCATTTGTTGGAGAAACCATCGGTCAATCTTACAGAGATCAAAGACAGCCTCGACATCGAGTCCGTTTAGAAATCCATGCCTGAGCCAAAAGATGCGTTCTGGGGTAGGCACAGAGATGCCATTTCGAACGCTTTGCATATCCTCAATCTTTGTATGAAACTTAGGTGGCCCCATAAATCCTTTTGCGGAAATCTCCAATGAGCGTAATGCCTTTTGCATCGATTCTTTAAAAGTGCGCCCAATCGCCATTGCCTCACCTACGGATTTCATCGCTGAGGTGAGTGTGGGGTCAGAGCCAGGAAATTTTTCAAAAGTAAATCGAGGAATTTTAGTTACGACATAATCAATCGATGGTTCAAAACTGGCTGGAGTTTCTCGAGTGATATCGTTTTGTAATTCATCAAGGCTGTAGCCAATGGCTAATTTAGCAGCAATTTTTGCAATCGGAAACCCGGTTGCTTTGGAGGCTAAGGCTGAGCTTCGAGAGACACGAGGGTTCATTTCTATTACTACCATACGTCCATTCTCTGGATTGACTGAAAACTGAATATTGGATCCGCCTGTTTCAACACCCACTTCTCTAATACACGCAAATGACGCATCTCGCATGAGTTGGTACTCTTTATCAGTGAGTGTCATCGCTGGAGCGACAGTTATGGAATCGCCCGTATGGACTCCCATAGGATCAAAGTTTTCAATCGAACAAATAACGACGCATTGATCTTTATGGTCTCTCATAACCTCCATCTCATACTCTTTCCAACCGAGTAAGCACTCCTCAATCAAAACTTCGTGAGTAGGGGATATTTCGAGTCCGTTTTGAACCATGCTTTCGAACTCTTCACGGTTGTAAGCGATCCCGCCGCCAGAGCCCCCTAAGGTAAAGCTAGGGCGAATGATGATGGGGAATTCTCCAATTAATTTATCTGCCGCTTCTAAGGCTGCTTCCAAAGTGTTGACTGTTGCGGAACGGGCCACATCCATACCGATCTTCAGCATCGCTTGCTTGAATACTTCTCTGGCTTCGCCTTTTTCAATCGCTTCGGGTTTTGCGCCTATCATCTCGACATTATTTGCCTTTAAGATGCCTGCTTTATCTAAGTCCATTGATAGGTTTAAAGCAGTTTGACCGCCTAGGGTCGGAAGGAGAGCATCTGGCTTCTCTTTTTTAATGATTTTTTCGACTGCCGAGACCGTTAAGGGTTCTATGTAGGTAACATCTGCGTATTCGGGGTCGGTCATAATGGTCGCAGGATTACTATTTACTAAGACGACCCTGTACCCTTCTTCTCTGAGTGCTTTGCAGGCTTGCGTTCCTGAGTAGTCAAATTCGCAAGCTTGCCCTATGACAATAGGACCTGAACCTATAATTAATATTGTATTTAAATCAGTGCGTTTCGGCATAAATTTTTTAAATCGTGAAATTTTTAAACTATCCTGCAAGCAATTAACACATAAAATATAAAAATATTTTGTAGGAGGTCTTCATTTCGGGTGATTTTAGTTTGAGCTGATGCTTATTTTTAATCAATTTGTGACTATGCTTTCATATTTTCAAATCTTTTATAAACCATCCACATGTACTTTAAACGCTATTAAAAATGAGAAAGCACACGCTTTTTCCTTATTGGTGGTATTTTTGTTTAGTGCGATACAATCCTTGCCGTATTGGATGTCCCAAATGATGGAATCTGAAACCATGCCAGCAGATAACACAATTCCATTTAAGGTCTTGGCGGGCGGTGTTATTGGAATGGGTATTTTTTGTCTTTTTACTTTTTTTCTGAGAAATTTTGGCAGGTGGTTTGGTGCTCAAGCAAGTTTACAAGAGATTCGTACCGGCTTAGGAATTAGTTTAATTCCCTGGACGGTGTTGTTCTCACTTTTTTTCTTGGCATTAGGTGCGCTGGGACCGAAGGCAGTTATGCAACAATTTCCGCTCTTTTTTCTAGGATTTATTTATGGCTTTACGATCATACTGATTGCCATGAGCAAGGTTTTTAATGTCAGTGCTTTCAAGACGTTTTTAATCTTACTGTTCACCTTTTTTGTTACGCTTTGGCCGATTAACCAAGTCTTTAAAATGCTACTTTCGTTTTAATACGTATGTTACAGTATTTAAAGATCCAAAATCTAGCCCTACTTCAGTCGGTCACTTTGGAATTTGACGCGGGCTTTACCTCTGTGACGGGTGAAACGGGTGCGGGGAAGAGTGTGTTGCTCGGCGCATTAAATTTGTTGTCAGGGGCACGATCAAATAAGGAAATGATTCGTCAAGGTTCGGATAAGCTTGAAATTGAGGCGTGTTTGTTTTTTCTGAATTCCGATTCGATGAATGGTCTTTTAGATACTTTAGGTCTGCCACTTTGCGATGATGGTTCATTGATTTTATATCGTAGTTTAGACCAATCCAAGCAGTCTAGGATTCGTATTAATGGAAATCTAGCTACACTGGCTCAGTTGAAGACTCTGGGCGAGCATTGGATTGATTTCCATGGTCCTGGTGAGCCGCAAAAGCTGTTTAAGGAGCGCTGTCAGCTAGAATTATTGGATGCCTTTGCTCAGAATGAGGGCGTTTATGGTGATTATTTGAAGGTTTATAAGGAATGGATGGCATTAAAGAAGGAAATTTCTGATTTATCGAATGCAGAACGCTTAGATTCCGATGAGATCACATTCATTCAAAATGAACTAAAAAAAATGGAACGAATCGATTTAACTGAGGAAGCGATTGAGGGATTGGAATCGGATTATCTCAAGATCACTCAAGCACAGGAGTTGCGTGAAGTCTTACAGGCAAGCACAGACCTATTGTCGAGCGAATCAGGAATCATCGATCAACTAAATGCTTTGGTTTTAAAAATGTCGGCTCTGAATGAATTCAATCCTTCCTATTCTGAATTTTTAGATCGAGCGCAGAGTCTTCAAATTGAGTCGGATGACTTGAGTGGAGCACTGGATCAATTGAATGGCGATTTTGATTTTGAGCCAGAAGCGATTTAACTCATCCTCGAGCAAATGAATACTTGGCAGGAGATTAAGCGCAAGTATGGAGGCAGTCTTGAGGCGGTTATTTCGCAGAAAGAAGCGCTTGAAAGGAAATTGTACAGCCAGGGAGATATTGATGCGGCACTTGAAAAACTAGAATCAGAATCAAAACTATTAGAAGCGTCACTGAATTCTGTGGCAGATACGCTTTATCAGAAACGATTAAAGGCGGCTCAATTATTATCCAAAGAAGCGTCTAGTTTATTGACATCTCTGGGCTTCAAAAAAGCAACGTTATCGATTGAACTCAATTTAACTGATGGTTTTACAGAAGAGGGTGGTAGTCGTTGCCGTTTTCTGTTTGCTCCAAATCTGGGTCAGGACTCATTGGAACTCAATAAAATCGCATCCAGTGGTGAAACGGCTCGTGTGATGTTGGCACTTAAAACAGTTTTAGCGGATGTTGATCAGACTCCACTTTTGGTATTTGATGAGGTCGATGCGAATGTGGGTGGTGAGGTTGGTCGTTCTGTCGGTACTGAAATGGCACGCATTGCTGAGAGCCATCAAGTTTTTTGCGTGACTCATTTACCTCAGGTCGCTTCCTTATCTAAACAACAGTTGCTTGTCGAAAAAGTACAAAAGCAATCGGAAACGAGTGTTTCTATAGAACCGATTCATGGGGATGAAGAGAGACGAATTGCTGAACTAGCACGAATGCTAGGAGACCGAAATTCGAAGTCAGCCTTAACGCACGCAAGGGAATTACTCGCTTGATGCTTCGCCTAGATCGGGTGAATCTTTTGCTAATTCGATAGACATCAATTCGCTGTAAAATCCATTAAGACCTGTGTTGCGACTAAAACGTTTGAAGTTGTCCATCAGTTGATTACTCTCTTCAGGATCCGCTTCATAGTCGACAACAGCTTTTGATCTCAAATAGGTGATGATGGCAGTTCCTCCATAATTAATCATATCTGAGACGTCACCCTCATTGAGCCTGAAAACCGCTTGTAGTTCATAAGGGTTCACATTCTCGGGTCGATTGTTGTAGCTGAAGTTGGGATACGCTTCTACTGTGACATCTGCTAAGTTTGCAATCGAGGATTCGAAATCGTCCCCTGATTCAATAATTGCCTCAATCTCTGATTTGATTTCCTTGCCATATTCGTTGAAGCGTTTGCGTTTTTCGGCTTCTCGGTAGTCGCTCGTCAATTGATCTGCAACCGAATAAAAGGGAGGGATGCTTGATGGTGTCTGTCCTTTATAAAAAAGAACGGCGAAGCCTTTTGTCGTTTCGACTGGATCTGAATAATATTTGTCAGAATCTAAATTGAAAGCGCTCATTAATAATTCTCTGGATAACCCTTTTTGATTTATTTGTGATTTTGAATATGCGCCGATTTCTATTTCATTTACGACATACTTTTTCTTAGTTGCTTCAAATACTTCTGAGCCATAAGTGACGGCTTGGTCATAGAGTGCGTAGGTGAAATTATTTGAGGCATTTTCAGCTGCTTTTGCTTGAAGTTCTTCGAGCAGAGCGGCATTGATGATTTCTTGGACAGCATCAAGTGCAATGTCCTCAGTGTTGACTTCAGAGTCTGCATCAAGCGTGGATCGATAGGTCGCATCGACGCTCTCTTTATTCTCTGCATAGTACGCTTCTATCTGTTCATCGTTGAATTTGGCGATGATGTTCGGATTAAACTTAAAGAGTACATATGAGGCATCAACGGTTTCTTCTGTTTCGTAGGATGCTTTTTGCTGTCTGTAGTAGTCTTTTAAGATGGCTTCCGTGACATCAATTTCTGGATCGTAGTCGTCATAATTTATTTTGATATTGAATAAATCATACTCTGTATTGCGTGAATCTAAAGAAAGTTTCACTTGTGCATCAGTGGCGTAGCCTGCACCTTCAATCGCTTGGTTTAATTGATCAATTTGATAATCTTCAGCTAGGATGCTTAGGAATTTCGCTTCACTCGCTGATGGGTTGAAGGCTAGCTGCTCTAGAAATGTGTTATATTTTTGAGTATCAAATGCACCGGATTCATTTTGGAAATAGGGTAGCGTTTCGAGGTATTTGCTGAGTTGGCTTGTCGTTGGTTTTGGCAACTTAAGTTGATCAATTAAATAGAGTTGAACGATGCGATCGGAAATAGCGTTTTGAATTTGGCGCTCATTGCGACTTTCAGTACCCGTTTGTAGCAGTAAACTTAATCCAACATCCCCCGCTATTTCATTAATGGTATTCGGATTATTCACATCAATCCCAAAGAGCACTTGTTCTTTGTAGTTCGATTTATCAGTCGTGATGCCAGGTGTGTTTCCAATTGTAAAAACAAAGGCAACGATGACGACTGCTAAGAGTGTGATGAATATCCAACGCCCGTGACGAATTAAGTGGTTTTGTATCCAAGAGATCATAATTTAAATAATAGTAAGATGCGTATGTAAAAATTCAGATGCCCCGTGTCAACTTATTGATTTTGAAAAGTTACTCTATGGGGATCCCCGACAATTTTATTAGAGTCATGAACAAAAAGCTATTAGCATTAAATAAAGCATGAAAGAAAATCGCCTGTTTGATCGATCCACTTGATTCGTAAATGCGAACGAGGATGAAGCCAATTAAAGTCAGTGGTAAGAAGGCAGCTAAATTGCCATGAACGATAGCAAAACAAACAGCACTGATGATTTGAGCCAAGAGAATTGAAAATTTGCCTTTTAAAAAACGATAGAAACAGCCTCTAAATAAAATTTCTTCGACGATTGGAGCTAAGATGATTGCAAATGAGGCAATCAATAAAACCTGTAATAAAGGAAGATCTTGACTGAGCAGTTCGATGATAGGCTGAACGGGAAATTCTTCGATCCAAGACAGCTCTCGGAGGATGGATAGTACAAAGCTCCATACAATAGAACAGAGCCAAATGAGTGGCAGGTATTGGATAAAGGTGAGAAAGCTCGATATGAAGTCGTTAAACCAATGACTTTTTTGGGTGCTTAGTTGTAGTGCGTAATCGGAAGAATAAAATTTTTGGAAGGCATAGTAGACAATCAGAATGGGTAACTGAAGGGTCAAAATTGAAATAATAGCAATGCTTGGATTTAACAGTACGCTATCGCCTTCAGGCACATCAGGAATCCATGCGGAGACGATGCTTTGGCAGGCAAAAACAGCGACGAACATTGCAAAAATGAAGATACCCAAATCAACCCAAGTGATCTGCCAAGGCAGTAGTTTAGTTTGATCAGTACCAAAATATAGGCGTTTTCTTTGGGACTGATTCAGCCACAAGAGCAAGCTTCCCAACGCAATCGCCAATGTCAGGAGGGTCATAGCCCAAATATAATTATTCAGGATGGGTTCATTCATGGTTATCGCAAACGAAAGACTTCTTTGCCTTCAACAAAGGTCGCTTTGACCTGTCCCCTTAAGGTTCTTCCATTCCATGGACAATTTTTAGATTTACTTTTAAATTGTTCGGGATCCACCGTCCACTTTTGGTCGGGATCAAAAATACAAATGTCTGCAACCGCTCCTTCGCTTAAAGTGCCCGCAGGCAGATTGCATATGGCTGCGCCTTTATGCGTCATGAGGGCGATGACGTCACTGAGAGATAGTTCTTTTGAGTGATATAATGTTTCTAATGTACTGGCTAGGGCATTTTCCAAACCAATGATGCCAAAAGGAGCTTGG
>CEOK01069066.1_pt1 | contig 16833 bp, 13 predicted proteins | sample 427001 | NCBI WGS metagenome assembly CEOK01 (sample SAMEA2591108, study PRJEB7988) | marine metagenome | isolation source: saline water (ENVO:00002010), including | reverse complement strand
AACCCATTCAATGACGATACAGATGAGGACGGTTCATCAAATATGGTTGATTCTGATGATGACGGTGATGGAACCAACACCTCCGTTGAGCTAGATAAAGACAATAATGGCATACCGGACGATACTGATAATGATGGAACCCCAGATTACTTGGACCCCAATTATCCCTAATTAATTTTTAAGGACAGTCCCAAAACAATTTGATTCGGACGTAAATCCGTACTTTCTACCTTTACAGCATTTCCAACCAATGAAGAAACTCCTTTCTCATAGCGGATATCTGCTCCAACACTTCCAAGATTAAAGCGGACACCGAGATGATAACCAAAGTTTAACTTGTTTTTGAGTGAATTAAAAGAATCAATATTTGTTTTATTAGATAAGTTGTAAAAAACTGTTGGTCCACCAAAAAAACTTAATGGTCCAAGAACTCTATATCCTAACGAAACAGGAAGCTCTAGCCGAGAAGTGGTGATGTTTAGATCTTCAAATGAACCCTTGACTTTGGTATATTGAAGTTCAGATCTTAAATAAAAAATAAGCACATCGAACTGAGCATAACCGCCCAGATTAAAACCTGACTCACTTTTCAAATCGCCTTTACTGATAACATCGTCATTGAGTTTGGTTATTTTTCCAGCGGAGTCAAAATTTAATCCACCTTTGATTCCATACTCAAGCTGAGAGAAAGCCATTTGAGATGCCATAATGCAAAAAAGAAATAACTTAAAAAGCTTCATAGCTTAAAGTTTAAAAGTTAAACTACTAAAGTTAGAGATTATTTCCTTGCGATAACTTTTTTTGAAGCAGCGATAATGGCATCTTTATTTAAGCCATATTTTTCCATTAACTGAGCTGGAGTACCAGATTCCCCAAAAGTATCTAAGGTGGCTACAAACTCCTGAGGGGTAGGTTGACTTTTAGCGAGTGCACCCGCGATACTTTCACCCAGTCCACCTAAATAATTATGCTCTTCAGCAGAGACTATTGCTCCAGTTTTTTGAACGGATTTTATAATCAATTCTTTATCCAAAGGCTTAATCGTGTGAATATTGATCACTTCTGCATAGATTCCCTCTGATTCGAGCTCCTCAGCTGCTAAAATCGCTTCCCAGACTAAGTGTCCCGTAGCTGCAATGGTTACATCAGTACCTGGGTTTAATAAAATTCCCTTTCCAATCTCAAAACCTAATTCTTCAGTTGTAAAATTCGCGACTTTTGGCCTTCCAAAACGAAGGTACACTGGACCTTGATGATTGGCAATTGCAATTGTTGCAGCCTTAGTCTGGTTAAAGTCACAAGGGTTTATAACGGTCATTCCGGGTAGCATTTTCATCATGCCAATGTCCTCCAAAATTTGGTGGGTCGCACCATCTTCTCCTAAAGTCACCCCCGCATGAGAAGCACATATTTTTACATTTTTTCCCGAGTATGCAATTGATTGTCTAATCTGATCATAAACCCTTCCTGTAGAAAAATTAGCAAAAGTACCCGTAAATGGAATTTTTCCTCCGATGGTCAATCCTGCTGCAATTCCCATCATATTGGCTTCTGCAATACCAACTTGTATAAATCTATCAGGATTTTCATCAATAAATTCCTGCATCTTAAGGGAGCCAACTAGGTCAGCGCAAAGTGCGATAACATTTGGGTTAGTTCTTCCGAGCTCTGCCAAACCTACACCAAAACCCGAACGGGTATCAACAACTCCTTGGTCAATGTATTTTTTCATAAAATAATTTGATTCAAATTAATAGTCACCAAGGGTTTCGGGGTTTTGATCTAGTGCTACTTCAAGTAGCTCATCGTTTGGTGCTTTACCGTGCCATGCATGGGTGTGCATCATGTAGTCAACACCATTTCCCATTTCTGTTTTCATTATTATTACCACAGGCTTATTGTTAGCTGTTTTTGATTTAGCCAATGCTAGGGTTTCAATCACTGCCTTGAGATTATTTCCTTGATCTAATTCAATCACCTCCCAGCCGAATGCTTTGAATTTTTCGGCAATATTACCCATCGGCATAACATCATCCGTTTTTCCATCAATTTGTTTTCCGTTTAGGTCAATTGTAGCAATCAAGTTATCTATTTTTTTTCCTGCTGCAAACATAATCGCCTCCCAGTTTTGCCCCTCCTGTAATTCGCCGTCTCCCAACAACGCAAAGACTGTTTTATTATCATTATTTAATTTTTTAGACATTGCAGCACCAATAGCAACTGAAAGCCCTTGACCTAGCGATCCAGATGCTATCCTAACACCAGGGAGCCCCTCGTGTGTTGTAGGGTGACCTTGAAGTCTGGAATCAACAAGTCTGAATGTACTCAATTCCTCAACAGGGAAAAATCCTCTTCTGGCAAGTACACTGTAAAAAACAGGGGAGATGTGACCATTAGAAAGGAAAAAAAGATCTTCACCTTTTCCGTTCATGTCAAAATTTGTGTCCAACTCCATAACCTCGTTATAGAGTGCAACGATAAACTCAGTGCAACCCAAAGACCCACCAGGGTGCCCAGAGTTCACTTTGTGAACCATTCGAAGGATGTCTCTTCTTACCTGAGAAACTAAATCGTTTAAATAATTGTAATCTGGCATTAAATTTTATTTTCAGGGCAAAAGTAAGCTTTCAAATATTAGTGGCAAAGAGCCACCAATCATTTTGTTCAAATTACTCAATTTTAGTTGTTTTATCTCAAACATTAATACATAACAATGGTGACTGTATTATATTTGTTTAGTATCACAAAAGATGAAATTTAACCTTATTCAGACCGATCCCTCCTCATCAGCTCGTGCAGGAAGCTTTGCTACAGATCACGGGACTATTGAAACGCCTATATTTATGCCCGTTGGAACGGCAGCGACTGTTAAAGGAGTACATCAAAGGGAGCTGAAAAAAGATATCAAGCCCGATATAATTTTAGGAAATACCTATCATCTTTACCTAAGACCAGGAGCTGAAATTTTAGAACAGGCTGGCGGCTTACACCGTTTTATGAACTGGTCTGCACCTATATTGACTGACTCAGGCGGTTATCAAGTATACTCTCTTTCCGACAACCGTAAAATTAATGAAGAAGGAGTGACCTTCAAATCTCATATCGATGGCTCTAAACACTTTTTCTCCCCTGAAAATGCAATTGATATTCAACGTAAAATAGGGGCAGACATCATAATGGCTTTTGATGAATGCACGCCATATCCTTGTGACTATGACTACGCTAAAAACTCAATGCACCTAACCCATCGCTGGCTTGATCGCTGTTTGGATCATCACCAAAAGACTCCTTTTAAATATGATTATCAACAATTTCTTTTCCCAATAGTTCAGGGTAGTGTCTATAAAGATTTAAGAAAATCCTCTGCGGATTATATCGCCTCAAAAGATGCTGTTGGGAACGCCATTGGCGGATTGTCTGTTGGCGAGCCAGCAGCGGAAATGTATGCCATGACAGCCACCGTATGCGAGCGCTTACCGACTGACAGGCCCCGATATCTTATGGGGGTAGGTACGCCGATAAACATTTTAGAAAATATTACATTGGGAATCGATATGTTCGATTGTGTGATGCCGACCAGAAATGCCAGAAATGGCATGTTGTTTACTTCGCATGGAACAATAAACATTAAAAATAAAAAATGGGAAAACGATTTTTCTCCCATTGATGAGCAAGGGTATTGTTTTGTCGACCAAGATTATTCTAAAGCTTATCTGCGACATTTGTTTACTGTCAATGAAATGCTAGGGAAACAAATTGCCACAATTCACAATCTCAGTTTTTATCTTTGGTTGGTCAGAGCGGCAAGAAAGCATATCTTAGCGGGCGACTTTTCGACTTGGAAAAATAAAATGTGCCAACAAATGGATAACCGATTATAGGATGAAGATCATTGATCGCTATATTATCTTAAAATACCTTTCCACTTTTTCGGTTATGTTGCTCTTATTTATCCCCATTGGGATAATGGTGGACATCGCTGAAAAAATTGATAAATTCAAAGAGAACGAGGTTCCCAGCAGTGCAATCATTGATTATTACTATGATTTTACATGGTATTTCGGTAATCTCTTATTTCCTATTTTTTTATTTTTAGCAGTTATTTGGTTCACTTCAAAATTGGCTAATAATACTGAGGTAATCGCTTTACTGAGCTCAGGGATTTCTTTTAGTCGCTTTATGAGACCTTATTTGATTTCTGCTTCCATCATTGCGTTATTTGCTTTTTTTGCAGGAATGTTTATCGTTCCTAAATCCAACCTGAGGTTTAATGAATTCAAGTACAAATACATCGACAAAAAGAGTGAGCGCCAAACCAGAAATCTTTTCAAGCAAATCAGTCCCCAGGAGTATATTTTTGTAAGCAGTTATGACCCTATCAGAAAAAGTGCTAATAATTTCACCCTAGAGCATTTTGATCAAAATATTTTGAAATACAAGATTCAAGCTAACAGCATCCGCTGGATTGAAAAAGATAGTATGTTTAGGATGGCAAACTATGTGAGACGCATAATCAATGGAGATCAGGAAGTTGTTAAAAAAGCAAACCGAAAGGATACGATTTTTGATTTTAAAATTGATGATTTGGCTCCAGTTTCTTACAAAGCTGAAACCCTTACTTTTGGACCACTTAATCGTTTTATCAAAAAAGAAAAAGAAGGGGGTTCTGTATTAATTAATAGTCACCTATTGGTCAGGCATAAGCGATGGAGCCTACCTATGTCAGCTTTTGTACTAACATTGATTGCTGTCTCCGTTTCCTCATTCAAAAGAAGGGGAGGAATGGGCGTTAACCTTGCCTTCGGAATTGCGCTGGGCTTTATATTTATCTTTTTTGACAAAATATTTGGAGTGATGGTTAATAAATCAAATTTCCCTCCCTTTTTAGGGGCATGGCTGCCAATTTTTCTCTTCGGGATTCTAGCATTTTTTCTACTCAAACAAGCCAGAAGATAAATCAATGTAATAATTACATAATTTTTATTCTTGTACAGTAATATTTATAAATTTGTATTCAAGATAACACAGATTCATGGAGTATTTAGACTTTGAACTTCCCATAAAAGACCTTAACGATCAGATTGAAAAATGTAAATCTATAGGTGATGAGAGTAGTGTTGATGTTACTGAAACTTGTAACCTTTTGAATGATAAACTCGTTGAAACCAAAAAGAAAATATACGGTAATCTAAATGCATGGCAAAGGGTTCAAATGTCTAGGCACCCCTCTAGACCCTATACGCTAGATTATATAAAAGCAATATGTGGAGATACTTTTTTAGAGCTCCATGGCGACCGAAACTTTGCGGATGACAAAGCCATGATTGGAGGACTTGGAAAAATCGATAATCAAACCTTTATGTTTATTGGTACACAAAAAGGCTACAATACCAAAACCAGACAGTACAGAAACTTTGGTATGGCTAAGCCCGAGGGCTACCGTAAAGCATTGAGATTAATGAAGACGGCTGAGAAATTTGGTCTCCCAATCATATCCCTAATCGATACCCCTGGTGCATATCCAGGCATTGAAGCCGAGGAAAGGGGTCAAGGGCAAGCCATTGCCAATAATATTTATCAGATGATGAATATCAAAACGCCTATCATTGTTACCATAATTGGTGAGGGTGCCTCAGGTGGCGCATTAGGCATAGGTGTTGGAGATCTTGTCTATATGTTAGAAAACACATGGTATTCCGTTATATCTCCCGAATCCTGCTCTTCAATCTTATGGAGAAGTTGGGAGCATAAAGAGACAGCTGCTGATGCCCTTAAGTTAACAGCCGCGGATATGATGGAGTCAAAACTAATTGATAAAATAATTGATGAGCCACTTGGAGGTGCACATTTTGACCGTGAAGCAACTTTTAATTCGGTAAAGAAAGAATGGATTGCTGCCTTCAGAAAACTGGATAAACTTGACCCCGAAAAATTAATACAACTTCGTAGAGAGAAGTTTTTGAAAATGGGAACCTTCCAGGAGTAGTTTTCGTTCGTTTCTTTGTCTTATTAACAAGTTTTTTTATTTATCAACATTTCATTTGTTGACCTTTGTAAGATAAGTGTAATAGGAATTTTGATCAGTAACCCAATAAAGCTTTTAAATTAGCCGGATGGAGAAAAGTAAACCAATTCAATCAAGTAAACAACAATCAGGAACGGTTATTAGCCTTCAACAGGGCAAGTTACCCCCACAAGCGCTTGACCTTGAAGAAGCAGTTTTAGGAGCGATGCTAATCGATAAAAAAGGGGTGGACGAGGTTATTGACCTTTTGCAGCCTGATGCATTTTATAAGACAGCTCATCAAAATATTTTTGAATCCATCCTCAACCTGTTTCAGGATTCTCAACCAATCGATTTACTAACCGTTTCCGCTGATTTAAGAAAAAACGGAAAATTAGAAAGTGTAGGGGGGGATTATTACCTGGTTCAATTGACTCAGAAAGTCGCTTCCTCTGCCCACATTGAATTTCATGCTCGGATCATACTTCAGAAGTTCATTCAGCGAAGTCTTATACGTATCTCCAATGAAATTATAGAATCTTCTTACAAAGAATCGATTGATGTTTTTGATTTGCTAGACGAGGCGGAATCAAAACTCTATGATGTAGCACAGGGAAACATCAAGAAATCATCTGATACGGCACAGAACTTGGTCATGCTAGCCAAGAAAAAAATAGAGGAAATTGCTAATAAAGAGGGCTTGAGCGGAGTTTCTACTGGTTTTGAAAAACTGGATGCTTTGACCTCTGGTTGGCAACCCAGTGATCTGATTATAATTGCAGCCCGACCTGGTATGGGTAAAACTGCTTTAACCCTTTCAATGGCGAGGAACATTGCCGTCACTAAACAAGTACCTGTAGCCTTCTTTTCCCTTGAGATGTCCTCTGTGCAGTTGATTACTCGTTTAATTTCTGCTGAAACTGGACTTTCCTCAGAAAAATTAAGAACTGGAAAATTGGCTGATCACGAATGGAAACAACTCAATGTCAAAGTTGGTGATCTCGAAAAAGCGCCACTTTTTATTGATGACACCCCTGCTTTGTCCATTTTTGATTTAAGAGCCAAGGCAAGAAGGTTAGCTTCTCAACACAAAATTCAATTAATCGTTGTAGATTATTTACAATTGATGACTGCTGGAAATAGTAATAAAGCGGGTAATCGAGAGCAAGAAATCTCTACCATTTCAAGAAACTTAAAATCATTGGCCAAAGAATTAGATATTCCAGTTATTGCATTATCACAGTTATCGAGGGCAGTTGAGACTAGAGGAGGAACCAAAAGACCTCAGTTATCCGATCTTCGTGAATCTGGTGCTATTGAACAGGACGCAGATATTGTTTCTTTTATTTATCGCCCTGAATACTATGGTATTGAAGAATGGGATGATGAGGAGCATTCCCCATCAACTGGGCAGGCTGAGTTTATTGTTGCCAAACACAGAAATGGAGGATTGGATAATATTCGTATGAAATTTATTGGACAATTGGGAAAATTCGAAGATTTACAATCCGATGATTCTCCCTTTGAATTCCACTCTAAAATGAACCAAGGTGAGAATACCAAGGTTGACAAAACAGCTAACCCGAATGATGCATTTGATCTCCCGACCTCAGATGAGAGCGATGATGAAATTCCCTTTTAAATTTTGAACTTAAATTTTTAAACCGATTTCGGATATATAGGCAGCCAATTGCTTTGGGTTTTTAAATTGAACCGAATTAATCCCCATTGCTTCCGCTGCATTTACATTTCTTAGGTTGTCATCAATAAATAAAGTTTCCTCAGCATTCAAACCGTATCTATCTAGTGCGAGTTCATAAATTTCGGGAAATGGCTTTCTCGTTTTTTCTGTTCCAGAGACAACAATTCCTTCAAATTTATGCAAGAAGTCAAAACGTTCAAGTGCAATAGGAAAAGTCTCTGCACTCCAATTGGTTAAAGCAATTACTTTATAATCTGGGTGTTGAAAAAAACGCTCTAAAATATTGACAGTTTCCTCAATGGCTTCACCTAACATTTCCTCCCATCGACCATAATACATCCTGATCCATTGTTCATATTGTGGAAACATTTTTACTCGTTCTTCAGTGGCTTGATCAAGGGGGTAACCTGCGTCCTGGTTTTCATTCCAATCCATGGTACAGATCTCATCAAAAAACCATTGCATTTTCTTGTGATCTCCTTCAAATACATCAAGATAGACGTATGCTGGATTCCAGTCGATTAGGACACCTCCTAAATCGAAAATGACATTTTTTATTGTATTCATATGTAGATTAATTTTCTTTTTGTCCAGCCAACATCAAATAACTCTTAAGAAATTGATCAATTCCCCCATTCATAACACCATCCACGTCATTGGTTTCTGATTGTGTTCTAACATCTTTTACTAGTTTGTATGGATGCATCACATAGTTTCTGATTTGAGAGCCCCATTCGATTTTCTTTTTAGAAGCTTCAATTTCGTCTCTTGCCGACAGCTTTTTTTGAAGCTCGATCTCGTACAATTGTGATTTTAGAAGTTGCATGGCTTTGTTTTTATTTTCTAATTGAGATCGTGTTTCGGAATTTTCAATCATAATCCCAGTAGGGTGGTGTCTTAATCGAACAGCAGTTTCAACTTTATTAACATTTTGCCCACCTGCACCACTTGCTCGCATTGTTTCCCAAGTGATGTCACCTGGGTTAACTACGATTTCAATAGAATCGTCCACTAGTGGATAAACATAAACCGAAGCAAAAGAGGTATGTCTTTTAGCGTTGCTGTCAAAAGGGGAGATACGCACCAGCCTGTGTACACCGTTTTCACCTTTTAACCAACCAAAACCGAACTCTCCGTTGATCTCTAGTGTAACCGTTTTGATGCCAGCGACATCACCAGCTTGATGGTTCAGCTCTTTGACCGAAAACTTATTTTTCTCAGCCCACATGAGATACATTCGCATCAGCATTTCTGCCCAATCGCAACTCTCTGTTCCGCCTGCTCCAGCGGTAATTTGTAATATAGCACTGAGGACATCACCCTCATCCGAGAGCATATTGCGGAATTCGACATTTTCCAGTAGCGCAAAGGCTTCAGAAAAGCTTTTATCTAATTCTTCTTCTGTGACTTCCCCAGCCTTTTGAAATTCAACCAAGACCTCTAAATCGCCCTGTTTTTCCTTTAAAGCTTCGTAATCCTCTACCCATTTTTTTAGGGTTCTGATTTCCCGCATCAACAACTCGGCTTTTTGAGCATCATCCCAAAAATTTGGAGCTAAAGTTTTTTCTTCTAGGTTGGTGATTTCTATTTTTTTGGCATCAATGTCAAAGATACCTCCTTAACGCACCGAGGCGATCAATAAGTTCCTTTTCCTTTTCGGAAGTGACCATGTTTTTTTTTGTAAAAATAAATAAAAGACTAAAGTAAAATTAAATTATTTCATTGTAAATTAGTTTTAATCTATGCCTTGAATAAAATTGTTACCATGATTAACTTTAAGCTTTATTTAAAAGTTCTTTTCCCTATCGTTACAATGTTTTTAGCATGTAATTCAAACCCTCAAAAAATGTCAAAGGAAAATTTATCACCCCCAATTGCTGATAAAATATCATACCAACATAAAATTCACGATCACATACGAGTGGATAATTACTACTGGATGAATCAACGAGATAACCCAGAAGTGGTCGATTATTTGGAACGCGAAAATGATTACTATCAAAAAATGACCGCACATACGCTTTCATTCCAGGACCAGTTGTACAACGAAATGAGAGGCCGTATAAAAGAAGATGACAATTCCGTTCCTTATTTCCTAAATGGTTATTGGTATATCACCCGCTATGAATTAAACAAAGACTACCCGATTTATACCAGAAAAAAAGGAGCATTAACTGCTGAAGAAGAAATTCTTTTTGATTGTAATAAAATGGCTAAGGGCCATGATTATTTCAGACTGGTTGGGATTTCTGTAAGCCCTGATAACACCAAAGTCGCTTTTGGGGTAGATACTGTTTCCAGAAGACAATACACCATTCAGGTTAAAGACCTGTTATCCGAAGAGATTTTAAAAACCAAAATTGACAACACCACCGGTGGAAGTGTATGGGCGGCCGATAATAAATCCCTTTTTTACAATAAAAAAGACCCCCAAACCCTTCGTTCGGAGGCAGTATATAAACACGATGTTAGCCTGCCGAAACAGAAAGATCAACTCGTCTTTGAGGAAGAGGATGAGACTTTCTCCGTCTATGTGAGTAAATCTAAATCCCAAGAATATCTTTTCATATCGTCTTTCAGCACTTTGACCAGCGAACATCGGTTTGTAAAATCAAATAGCCCAAATGATGAATTTAAGATTTTTCAAAATAGAATTACTGGAATGGAATACAGTCTGGATCATTTTGGTGACCATTTTTACATCCACACCAATTACGATGGTGCTAAGAACTTCAAAGTCATGCAAACCAATGTTGATAAAACTTCAATAGAGCACTGGCAAGACCTGCTTCCCCATCGAGAAGATACGCTAATTGAGGATTTTGATTTGTTTGAAAACTATTGGTTGGTTAACGAGCGTGAAAATGGTTTGTCTAAGGTAAGAGTCATTCATTGGGACGGAAGTTCAGATTACTACTTACCCATGAATGATGAAACTTACACACTTTATATCAGTTATAACCCTGAATTTAAGTCTGATACTTTTCGTTATGTCTACAATTCAATGACTACTCCAGCATCAGTCATTGAATTTAATACCATAAATAAAGAAACTACTGTTCTCAAAACACAACAAGTATTAGGGGGAAAATTTGATAAAGACAATTACATTTCAAAACGACTCTGGGCAGAGGCAAGGGATGGAAAAAAGATTCCGATTTCAATAGTTTATCACAAAGACACCGAGCTAAGTGCTGATACCCCAATCCTTCAATATGCCTATGGGTCATATGGCAGTACGATTGATCCTTCATTTTCCTCTACGCGCCTGAGTCTTTTAGATCGGGGGTTTGCCTTTGCCATAACCCATATTAGGGGCGGAGAGTACCTTGGTCGTCAGTGGTATGAAGAGGGTAAACTTCTGAAAAAGAAGAATACCTTTCAGGATTTTGTAGATTGTTCAAATTTTTTGATTGAAAAAAAATATACCTCTGCTAATCATTTATATGCCTATGGTGGCTCTGCTGGTGGCTTGTTGATGGGAGCAGTGATTAACATGGCTCCTGAATTGTACAATGGGGTTATTGCTGCGGTTCCATTTGTAGATGTCGTTACCACGATGTTGGACGAGACAATCCCACTAACAACCTCCGAGTTTGATGAATGGGGAAATCCAAAAGAAAAGGTATACTATGATTATATGTTATCTTACTCCCCATACGATCAGATTAAACCAATGAATTATCCCAATCTTTTAGTCACCTCTGGATTTCACGATTCTCAGGTGCAGTATTTTGAACCTACCAAGTGGGTCGCTAAAATAAGATCGATGAAAACAGATAAAAATCTTCTTTTTTTAGACACCAATATGATGGCAGGTCACAGCGGTGCTTCTGGTCGGTTTGACGGATTGAAAGAGCTGGCTAAAAAATTTGCATTCATAATTGATCTAGAAGAAAAATAGTCTTTAAAAAAAAGTGTTATTTTTGCAACGGAAATGATGAAAAATAAAACCAAAGACGGAATGAAGGTGCAAAACAATATCCTATCTCTCATTGGAAATACCCCCCTTATCCGTTTAGAAAAAATTGTAGCAGGTTTTGATGGTAACTTTTTTACAAAATTAGAAGCCTTCAACCCCGGTCACTCCAATAAAGATAGAATCGCATTACACATTATAGAAGAAGCAGAGAAGAAAGGTATTATCTCTCCAGGTGATACCATTATTGAAACCACATCTGGTAATACGGGCTTTAGTTTAGCCATGGTTTCTTTAATAAAAGGATATGAATGTATTCTGGCAGTAAGCTCTAAATCATCTAAAGACAAGATTAATATGCTCCACGCGATGGGAGCAAAGGTCTATGTTTGTCCAGCAAATGTCTCAGCGGAGGATCCAAGATCCTACTATCAAGTAGCCAAGAAACTACATAGTGAAATAAAAGACTCTGTCTACATCAACCAATATTTCAATGATTTAAACATTGAGGCTCATTATAAAACTACCGGCCCTGAAATTTGGAAACAAACCGATGGAAAGATTACGCATCTTGTCGCCAGTTCTGGTACTGGGGGAACCATTTCAGGATGTGCTAAATATCTAAAAGAACAAAATCCAGAGATCGAAATTATTGGTGTTGACGCTTATGGTTCGGTACTCAAAAAGTACCACGAAACCAGAGAGTTAGACACAAATGAAATCTACCCCTATCGCATTGAAGGATTAGGAAAAAACCTGATCCCAACGGCGACTGACTTTGACGTAATTGATACTTTTATCAAGGTTACCGACGAGGACAGTGCACATACCGCAAGAGAAGTTACCAGAAGTGAGGGCTTATTTGTAGGATACACCTCTGGAGCTGCAATGCAGGCTGTTAAACAACTCAATGAAGCTTCCTATTTTGGTAAAGATAGTGTGGTTGTTATTATTTTTCCTGATCACGGTTCTCGTTATATGAGTAAAATTTACAGTGATACTTGGATGAATGAACAAGGGTTTTTTGATACCGCAAATGAAGAAGCGCCAAACAAAATCGAATATATATAAACATTGAAAAAGGATTAATGATGAGGGATTTATTTGACAGATTTTACGAAAACAAGGGACCAGTTGGTAAGTGGGCTGAACATGCAGAGGGTTATTTTGTCTTTCCCAAATTGGAGGGCCCTATCAGCAATAGAATGTTTTTCAAGGGTAAAGAGGTCATCACTTGGAGTGTTAATGACTACTTAGGATTAGCCAATCACCCAGACGTTAGAAAAATTGACGCGGAAGCAGCAACGGAATACGGATCGGCTTACCCCATGGGTGCCAGAATGATGTCAGGACATACTGATCTCCACGAACAATTAGAGCAAGAACTTGCCAAATTTGTCAACAAGGAAGCTGCCTATTTACTCAATTTTGGTTATCAAGGAATTTTGTCGACTGTAGATACTTTGGTTGGTAAAGACGATGTAATTGTCTATGACGTCGATGCACATGCATGTATTGTCGATGGGGTAAGACTTCATTTAGGGAAACGCTTTACTTACAAGCACAACGATGTTGAAAGTTTAGAAAAGAACTTACAGAGAGCTCAAAAAGTTGCTGAGCTAACTGGCGGTGGTATCTTGGTCATATCCGAAGGTGTCTTTGGTATGAGAGGAGAGCAAGGAAAACTCAAAGAAATTGTTGCTCTCAAAGAAAAATACAACTTCCGTTTTTTGGTAGACGATGCTCACGGTTTCGGAACACTAGGTGAAAATGGAGCTGGAGCTGGCGTAGAACAAGGTATTCAGGATGACATAGATGTATATTTTGCCACTTTTGCTAAGTCCATGGCTTCCACTGGTGCATTTATTGCCGCAGATAAAGAAATTATTGACTATTTAAGGTATAATATGCGTTCTCAAATGTTTGCCAAATCCCTTCAAATGCAATTGGTCAAGGGAGCGCTAAAACGTTTGGATATGCTCAGAACGCAACCTGAGTTTAAAGCGAAGCTCTGGCAAAATGTGAATGCCCTACAAAACGGCTTAAAAGAAAATGGCTTTGACATCGGTACCACTAAAAGTTGTGTGACTCCCGTTTACCTGAAAGGGAGCATTCCCGAGGCGATGGCACTCGTAAAAGATTTAAGAGAAAATTACGGTATTTTTTGTTCGATAGTTGTTTATCCTGTCATACCTAAAGGTATGATTCTATTGCGCTTAATACCAACTGCTTCGCATACTTTGGATGATGTTGATGAAACCCTGGAAGCGTTTGCCAGTATTAGGGAAAAACTAGAAAATGGCACTTATAAGCGTTTTTCTGAGGCACTAATGGCATCCGCCAAGTAATCAATTAATCGTTTAACATCACTGGCATTACCAACATGGTAATATCTTCTCCTTCATCAAGCTGATCTAAAGGCGTAATTATTCCCGCACGGTTCGGTAAAGACATGGATAATTTGATTTCATCACACCCTAGATTATTTAACATTTCAATTAAAAACCTTGAGTTGAATCCAATCTGAAGATCATCCCCTTGATATTCACAGCCCAGGCGTTCTTCTGCTTTGTTACTGTAATCAAAGTCTTCAGCGGAAATTTGCAAATCAGCACCTGCCATTTTTAGTCTAACCTGATGGGTAGTTTTATTTGAGAAGATGCTTACCCTTCGGACGGAGTTTAGGAACTCCCCACGTCCGATTTGCATTACGTTTGGATTTTCTTTTGGTATAACAGCCTCGTAGTTTGGATATTTCCCTTCGACCAAGCGGCAGGTTAAACGCAGATTGCCAAAACTAAATTCAGCATTGGTTTCATTATACTCGATGACCAAGTCGTCATCTACCCCTTGTAAAATGCCTTTTAATAGCTGCAAAGGTTTTTTGGGCATAATAAATTCTGCATTGCTATCCGCATTGAGATCTGTACGGGTGTATTTCACCAATTTGTGCGCATCAGTGGCGACAAAAGTCAACGCTGAGGTTGTAAACTGAAAGAAAACCCCACTCATTACAGGTCTCAGGTCGTCATTTCCAGAGGCGAATAAGGTGGCGTTAATGGCAGTTGACAAAACACTACCGTTGATTTTAGTTTGGGTAGGATCCTTTACTTGCGCTGCTCTTGGGAAATCCTCTCCATCTAAACAAGCAACTGCGTATTTTCCATTATTAGCACTTATCTCGAGTGTGTTAGTTTCTGTCTTGATAAAAGTCAAGGGTTGTTCCGGGAAGGTTTTGAGCGTATCAAGTAATAACCTAGCTGGAAGTGCGATCATTCCATTATCCTCTGATTCCACTGTTAGTGTGGAAGACATTGTCGTTTCCAAGTCAGATGCGGTCAGGATCAATTGGTTACCATTCAAATGAAAAAGGAAATTATCTAGAATGGGGAGGGTGTTGGACGAATTGATTACACCACCAAGTATTTGAAGCTCTTTAAGTAATGATTCACTAGAAACGATGAATTTCATGGGCATTTGCGTTGAAAATTAATTTTCAATAAAAATATACCTTATGCAAAAAACAATGAAATGAAGTTATCAAAAGTTATTGACCATACTTTGCCTTTCTCCATCGCGTGACAATTGCTCCAAATAGACCGAGAATCAAGAGCGGTAATAATAAAAGTGCGATTCGCCAGCTATTACTTTTTTTAGCAATTAGTTCCCGGTCTAATACTACCATATTTACTGCTTTACTTCTGACCTCCAAAAGTGCGTTATTGCCCATCAGATAGTGAATACAGTTATTTAAAAATCGTTTGTTGCCGTAGAAATTATTTGTCCATTTATCATAGCCTAACTCGAGTGGACTTCCTTTGTCTACTTGGTTTTCTGCCAGCGTACCATCCGAAAAAATAATCATTTGACTTTTTCCTTTGTCCCTATGCTGATTTATTTTCACAGGTTTAATACGGTTTTCAAAAGCAGAGGAAAAGCTTCCTTTGACTAAAATACCCATTGTTTGGTGAGGTTGATTGAAGGTTGAAGGCACTAGTTTGTCAGAAGCTTCATTAAGTGCAATTGTTATAGGAGTTTGAACGCTTTTAGAAAAATCCGAACTGCTCACCAAGGGTGTTTTTGTGGCTGAGCTTCTAACGGTGTCAATTGTAGAAGCAAACTTGAACCATAAATTAGAGATGCCATTTCCGATAACATTATCATTGGGCGCTACTAGCGGATAATAGGGCCAGGGTATGGGTAAGTATTGGGCTTGACTTTGGGCTCCTGTTGCCAAAACAATAGGGGCACAGTAGAGATCTTTTATTATATTTTTCTCTAATCTAAAGCCATATTTAAAAAACGCATTTCCCATATTGAGATCATTTCCTATCGCGACAGCACTGCCTTTTATATTGAATAGACTATCGCGGTTGATTGCAACAGGGTTAACCATCCAAAGTTGTTTCCCCCCATTGATCAGGTGCTGATCCAAAAGGTATTTTTCTTGTTCTGAAAAAGAAACCCTTGGATTGGAAACCATTAATAATTCGAATCTTTTGAGATTTTCTAATGTTTTGATCGGATCGTTTTCCAAGGCTTTTAAATCAAAGGATGCCAATTGATAGTAGGATTGTAAACTTCTCATCAAATCGGCAATCTTAACATCCTCGGAAGTGTCGTGAGAAGTTAGTACAGCCAGAACTTTCTTTTGTTCTTGACTTATTTTAAAAAAAGCATCAAAAAATTTGAATTCGATTTGACCAATGGAGCGATTGATTATGGTTTGCTGGTTATCACCGAGGTTTTTTTCAATCAGCGGAACGCTAATTGTTCTGTTTCCATCATTGACCATCGCCCAGGGAAAGACGACTGTTTGCTCCACGGCCTGGTTTTGTTCGGAGATGACATACTCAGGTGTAAGCCCATATTGGTTCATTTCAGCTACCAGTTCTGCCGTATCGGGGGCGCCCTCAAAAGGGTCAATGTACTCGACTATTAGCTGGTCAGTATATTTTTCCATACTCTGGATTAAAGCTTGGATTTCCCGCTGGAACCTAAGGTAGTCTGTCGGTAGTTTTCCACTTAAAAAAATATCGATCTTGAGTGGCTTATCCAGTGCTTCTAAAACAGATATTGTGGAGGGATCCAATGTATAGCGCTGATCTTGTGTGAGGTCAAAATGTAGATCAAACCATTGAACTGCCAGAACCAAAGCTAGAGGCAGCAGTATATTTTTTAGTATGTTCGACCTTTTTTTCAACGTCA
>CEOK01022888.1_pt1 | contig 16833 bp, 13 predicted proteins | sample 427001 | NCBI WGS metagenome assembly CEOK01 (sample SAMEA2591108, study PRJEB7988) | marine metagenome | isolation source: saline water (ENVO:00002010), including | reverse complement strand
TATTGGTTGATTAATAATCCAGTTAAATTCGCCATCATGTAACATGGTGATAATCTCTGAGAATTTATGAACTCGTTCGCGCAAGATATTTTCAATTATTCCATCGAAGTGAGGGTGACCTGATATCTTTGCACCTTCAGGATGCACGGCAAGAAATGTATGTACATACTCTTTATATTCCTCGGATGGAAGTTGCAGTAGATGGTGTTTGTTAACAGAATCAAGTTTTTCGTATGAGAATGATGCAGGAGAATTATTTACGCGCTCAAGAGAAAACTCTTTGACGAGTTCGTTCTTTGTAAAGAATTCGCGGTCGTCTCCAGGGTTCCATCCTAATAACGCAAGGTAGTTAATAATTCCAGCAGGTATATAACCTAAATCGCGAAATTCTTGATATGTTATCGCACCGTGTCGTTTTCCAAGTTTCTTTTTATCGTTCCCAATTATGAGAGGGAGATGTGCATATGTTGGTATTGATCCACCAAGGGCTTCAACGAGAAGAATTTGTCGCGGGGTTGAAGTAATGTGGTCTTCTCCACGAATGACGTGTGTAATACCCATCTCCAAATCATCCACTACTACTGTAAGATGGTAAATAGGGTTCGTTTCAGAACGGGCAATCACAAAATCACCAAAATCTGTTGTATCGATAGTTATTTCTCCTCGTACTAAATCATTGAAAGTAATTTTTTTATTTGGATTACGAAAACGAATAACATGCTTCCCCGCATCCTCTTCTGACTCTTCTGCGACGTAGGCGATGTCTTTTTTAATCATTCTCTGTAGCGCGTCCACATACATGTGGGTTCTCTCAGATTGACGAAAAGGACCTTTGTCGAAGTCTAAACCGAGTTCACTCAGTGCCTCGAGTGCGATCGCTTCGTGTGTGGAATTGCTCCTCTCTCTATCTGTATCTTCAAACCGCATTACCACTTCCCCATCATTACTTCGTGCGAAAAGATAATTAAAGAGAAGTGTACGAATATTTCCAATATGAAGACTGCCAGTTGGTGATGGTGGAAAGCGAACAATTATTTTTTCCTTCATATTTATTCTTCGTGCTTTAGTGCGGTATTTATAATCATTCGAGCTATCTTCTTTGCAGCTTCTGGTTGTGCAAATCGTTTGGCAGCTTCACTCATGTCTGTTTGAATTTCAGGGCTCTCCATAATTCGATCAATTTCCGCAACGAGAAGATTTTTTGTGAGGTTCTTTTGCTTCATTACAATCGCTGCTCCTTCACGAGCATAGGCGAATGCATTTTTTGTTTGGTCATGAGAAATTTCTTCAGGAAGCGGGATAACAATTGCAGGGATTCCCCATGCCGCAGTTTCGAATATACTTCCAGCTCCAGCGCGTGCGACAACCATAGAGGCAATCCCTGCAGTCATACGCATTGCAAGCGTGTTCAAGAAACCAAATGGACGGTATCGATCTTTGTTTGGATTATCTCGTAGAGATACGCTCGCAACACTACGCACGTGTTCGATATTGTTCTTTCCAGTTTGGTGAATCACCTGATACTTTTCTAGCAATTGCGGTAGTGCATCAAGTACAACTGAGTTAATTGCTTGTGCTCCTTGTGAACCGCCAAGTATAAGCAGTGTCGGTATATCATCTTTTAGATTCAAATACTCATGAGCTCCTTCTCGCGCTGGCCTAAAGAGAACGCGGCGAATTGGATTTCCAACAAGCGCAAATTTAGATTTGTCAGTTCCAGGGAAATATTCAGAAACTCCTGGGAAAGAGATGGCGACTGCTCGAGCCCATTTTGAGGCAATAACATTTGCTCTACCCGGGTGTGCGTCTGACTCATGAACTATGACAGGTATATTGAGAATGCGCGCAGCAAACGTTGTTGGAAAAGCGGCGTAGCCACCCTTACTAAATACAACATCAGGATACAAGAAGAACAGCTGTATGACTGACTGTATTACGCCGATAGCGACCTTGATTACATCAAAAGCATTTCGTATCGAAAAGTAGCGTCGCATTTTACCAGCACTTGTTTTTTTCCAGGTAATATTTTGTTCGGCAAGGGCTTCATAATCTAAGACACTTGGACCAATATAGTATAGTTGCGGGCTAAGGAGCTTTTCTTTTTGTACAATCTCATGTATTTCTTCTGCCACAGCAATGATGGGATAGAAGTGTCCTCCTGTGTCGCCACCTGTAAAAACGATTTTCATTCCACTAGTATAACCGCAGGAAGGCCACTCACAAAGGGTTTATTTTGCATATTTCGAAACGTTCAAAATTATTCCCATACTCGCTAGCATGACGAGTATAGCGGTCCCGCCGTGGCTAATAAATGGTAAGGGGAGGCCGGTAAGGGGTATTACTCCAAGCATAGAAGCTATGTTTATAAGCGCTTGCGTAGTAATGAGAAGTGTCAGTCCTATAACAACCAATCCTCCAAAATAGTCAGGTGCCCGAACGGCAATCCATAACGCACGAATCACGAGTGCAACAAAGAGACCGAGTATTAAAACAGAACCAACGAAACCAAACTCTTCTGCTGCAACTGCAAACACCGAGTCCCCTGTTGGCTCAGGCAGATAGCCAAATTTTTGAACACTCTGGCCAAAACCGCGTCCAGTAATTTTTCCAGAACCAACAGCAATAAGTGATTGCTTGATTTGGTAGCCAGACCCAAGCTGGTCTTGTGCTGGATTCATGAAGGTCGTGATACGATCGAGCACATACGGGCGTGCTGTAACAAGGGCAGCAAGAACAAGGATGGCGACAAGTATCAGGATTCCAATATCCCGCCATTTAGCACCAGCGGAAAAAAACATTCCCGAACTCGCTGCAACTATTACTACAAGTGTACTCGTGTCTGGTTGTAGCAGAAGTGCGATAGCTGGAACAAAAAGTATAAGTATAAACGGAATAAGACCGGTTTGAAATGAACCGAGCTTACTGCGCATATTTGCGAGGTAGGTTGCCAGGTAGAGTACTGTAGCAATTTTTAGTACTTCTGCTGGTTGTATAGACACTGGTCCAAGAGATAGCCATCGTGTTGCACCACCTGCCGAGAACCCAAAAGATGGTACAAAAACAAGCAGTGTAAGGATCGTAGCAAAGATAAAGAAGTAAATTGAATACTGTTTAAGAAATCGGTAATGAATACGGCTTGCAATAAAAAGAGAAACAGATCCAAGGCCGATTCCAAGCACGAGCTGACTGAAGGCGACAGAGGAGAAACGCGTCCCTTCACGAGCAAGAAGACCAAGAGAGGCAGATGAAAATAAAAAAAACCCGACACATACAAGCAGTGCAATAATTATAAGAAGTGGTCGGTCTATTTTATTTCCGACGCCACGCATAATTCTATCCGATGAGTGCTAAGACTACACCAAAAAAACCAAAGACTGCACCCAGAACCCAGTATCGCATTGCTACTTTTGTACTTGGCCACCCTAACGCTTCAAAATGGTGGTGTAATGGGGCAACTTTAAGGAGTTTGCGTTTCCAGACTTTTTTTGAAAATTCTTGAATAAGCACGCTTGCAACTGTTGCGACAAGCAAGAATCCAATAACTGGAAGAACGGAGATACCTATGCCATCACCCAACGTGTCTGTCATGAATGCTATCGTGGCGAGCGTAAGTGTTAGTGCCATGGTTCCCGTTTCGGTCATAAAAAAACGAGCTGGTGGTATGTTAAACCACAAAAATGCCAAAATTGCTCCAACGAGCATTGCAGAAAATGCTGCAAGATCGATCTGATTTTGCGCGAGTGCAATGACTGAATATGCGGTAAAGATCATGGCAAATACCCCCCCTGCCAATCCGTCGATACCGTCAATAATACCACTTGCGTAGATTGCTAAAGTTACAAGAACAAAGAATGGAATAATCAACCACCCAACATCAACCGGTTCACCAAAAGGTACTCCTACAGATATAATTTCCAATTTTGCATAAAACCACCACCCAATGAAGAGTGCAACTGCAATTACTACCGCAAGGCGCCGTCGTAAAGAAAGACCATTACCATTGAAATAGATATCCAATATATCATTCAAAAGACCTACCAGTGCACCAATGCCAAGCGCGAACAGAGGTATCCATGTCTGTGCACGACTGAGGAAGTCCATTTTTATAGTTTCTGCTGATGGCCAAATGAATGAAATAAACCAAAATCCAAAGATAGTTATAAATGCACTCATCCAAATAATAATACCCCCCATACGTGGTACTTCACGTTCACGTTCTTTATGAAGCTTATTAAATTCCACCGCTTCCGTTCCTTCGAGAGTATGTTTTCCAGGCTTCTTTTTCCATGCCCTATGTCGATATAACTGCTTTGTTAGTAACGGTGTAATAAGGATTCCAATTGTAAAAGCTACAAGTGTTGGGGTGATTATCTTAATGATGTTTAGAAGCTCCATATCATTTAGCAGGTGTACGCAATGTTGCGCGTGTTAATTTCACAACATCATTGAAACGGTCTTCGATTGTTGATCCCAATACAACAATTACAAACGGATGTCCTGGTTCTGATTCAGTAACAACAGCAAGATTACCTCCAGCTAAATCAGTAAAACCAGTTTTACCAAAGACAAGGCCAGGCAGCTCCCCAATTGCTTTATTTGTATTTTTTGCTTTATACTCTAATCCTTCCCCACTGTAGTAGGTACGCTCTGAGATTGCAGTAGCTATAAGAGTATCAGGTGCTGTAATGTACGCTTGTGCAAAGAGTGTGCCAACATCTTGTGCTGAACCATACACTCCGCTAAAGGCAATGTTGCTGTCGAGACCTGTCTCGTTAAGGAAGTATGTCTGCTGGAGCCCCATAGCAGATGCTTGATTGTTCAGAAGAGTTACTACCTCTTCTCCTGATACTTCCTCTATTTTTTCTGCCAAGGCAGCAGCACCATCATTAGATGAGGTCATGAGTGTATAATCAATGAGATCACTCACTTTCCATGAATCACCTATCGTAAGTCCCCAATCACCTTCTGGCGTCAATGCATACGGGGTAATTGTAAGCATTTCCTCTGGACTAAGATATTTTTTCGCTAAGAGCGCAACAGGGATTTTCGCGATTGATGCTAACGGTAGTTGAGCCTCTGCATTTTTTTTAAAGAGTGCTTTTCCTTCGTTTATGTCAAAAACATAGGCTGCTTTTGCAACAATGTCAGAATCGGAGAAGTCATACGGTCTGTCTACTGCAAGTATTGCAGATGCCGGTTGCGTGGTTGCAGCTTGAGTAAAGAATATATTCAGTGAACTTGTTATGAGTCCCACCCCACCGATAAGTGAAAATAGTGCTATATATTTTAAGAATGTATTTGCGTTATCGTTCATCGTATGATTGTTGAATTTCCAATTGTTCTTGCTCATTTAGTGCAGAAGAGAGCTCTAAATATTCAGGAAGCTCATGGTATGAAGAAATCCCTATATGAGCAAGTAATTCGGGAGTTGCGGTGTATATCCATGCGCGAGTATCAGTAGTACTGCGAGAGCGTTCTAGCAGTCCACGCAGAACAAGTTGACGCAATGTCCCGCTTGAATTGACCCCGCGAACGTAATCAATTGTACTACGAGATGCACCATTCTTGTATAGAACTATTGCGAGTATCTCAAGCGCTGCAGCACCGATGTCTTTTTCATCATCTTTTTGACGTAGCTCTTTCAAAAGTTCTGCGTATTGTGATGCTGTGCGTAGTGAAAGTGTCGTATCGGTCTCGGAGAGTTCTAGACCTTGGTCAGTAAGGAGAGCTCTAAGTTCCGCTTGTGCATCCGCGAGGCTCTCAAGAGGTATGCTAAGCATATCTGCTATTTGAGTTTTCCCCATTTCTCCACCGTGTGCATAAAGCACAGCTTGTAATTTGTGAGCAATAGTATTATCCATAGTGTGGTGTACCTACCTCTTCATGATTCATAGTTATATCTGAAAAATTTTCCCGTTGCTGTGCTTTTAGTGTACCGCGTTTTATCAATTCCAAGAGTGCAAGAAAATGAACAATAGACCCCACTTTATCAGCTTTTGAAGTCAGGTTTTTAAACGAGTCAGTAAATGCTGATTGCATGCGTGTGGTTAAGCTGTCTATAACATCTTCTAGTTTAATTTCACGTGCGATGTGTGCAGTCGGAGCCTGAGTGAAAGTAGGGATGGTCTCTATAAGGTTCTGCAATACTCCAAAAGTATTTGATTTAGTTATATCATGTGCCGGTGCAAAAATTATCTCGCTTTTTTGGGGATTCTTTGGTAGGTACGCACTTTTACCCCAACGCCTTCGCAGTAATTTTGCAGCGTGTCGAGCGTGAGCATAAAGTTTTAATCGATCCTCAAGATCACGTATGTCTTCTTCTTCGTCATTGGTAAGTTCTATTGATGGTAATAGGGATTTTGATTTTATTAGGAGTAATGTTGACGCGATAACCACAAACTGAGCTGTTTCAGAAAGAGGTATCTGTGATCTGTCCTCTATATATTCAACATACTCATCTGCAACTTTGGAAAGAGAAATATCACTAACCTCAAGTTTTCGATGTTCAATGAGATCAAGAAGAAGTTCTAACGGCCCTTTAAATTCTCCAACTTCTAGTGTAAATACAGATGCCATGATTTTTAGTATACCCTGTAGTTGACTTTTTGAGGGTGTGTATAGTGGCTATTCCTGAACCATTTTAAGTAGTAAGCGCATTGGCTCTCCTGTTGCGCCGTCTGCTAGATGGTCCCCTTCTACTGATTCCATGCGAGGTGCTATATCGATGTGCACCCATGGTTGTTTTTCATCCACAAATTCTGCCAAAAACATGCCTCCATTTATGGTGCCTCCGTAACGCGTTTTTCCAATGTTTGATATATCAGCAACTTTACTTTCAAGCTCAGGTTTAAAATCATCCCATAAAGGCAGTGGCCATGTGCAGTCGCCCACGGCGTTACCTTTCATATGTATGTCCCAAGCCAACTTTTCGTCTCGCGAAAGAAGTATTGATGCAGATTGCCCCAGTGCAACAAGTGCGGCTCCAGTAAGAGTTGCAACATCTATGATTAGTTTCGGGGAGAACTTTTTCTGCACATACGTAAGTGCATCAGACAACACCAGTCGCCCTTCTGCATCTGTGTGACGCACCTCAATCATTTTGCCTGACATACCTTTGAGGATGTCTCCCATACGATAGCTTTCTTTACCAACAGCGTTCTCTGCTGCTGCAACTACGGCAACTATATTTCTCTTGGTCTTTAAACGTGCTGCAAGAGTAATTGCATGTATGACTAATGCGCCTCCGGTCATGTCCATGTGCATGCCCATCATTGCATCAGCTGGTTTTAAACCAAGACCACCTGTATCGTAGGTTATCCCCTTTCCTACTAGCGCGACAGGTTTTTCACCCTTTTTACCACCAGAGTATTCAAGTACTATAAATTGTGATTCATGCACTGAACCTTGTCCCACGCCGAGAATTGCTCCCATGCCTAGCCTCTTCATTTCCTTTGTGCCGAGTATGCTTACTTTTAGTCCGGCAATGCCTTGTGCAGCTTTTTGTGCAGCGAGCGACATTTTTTTAGGTGGCATATCGCTACCGGGAGTATTTGCAAGGGTGCGTGCAGCATTCATCTCTTCTCCGATGATAACAGAGCGTGCTAGAGCCGATTTTACAGCAGGCAGACTCTTTTGTGGCACCCCAGTAAAAAGTACTTCTTTGACTGTCGGCCATCCATTTTTTGGCGTTGTCTTGTACGCAGTAAAAGAGTAATTCGCAAGTAGCATTTCTATCGCAATGCGCTCGGCACGTTCTGCATCAGAAAAACTAGCAAGTATAGGAAACAATTTGAATGAATCCCAATCTATAGTCAAGTGCGATGCTCGGTGTGCATGTGCAGTACGTACTATACTGCGAGCGAGTCGTGAGAATTTTTTCATTGAAACCTTCTTCGCATCCTGCACACCAATACGGATAGTGTCGTCGCTTACACGTAGTGTTTCTTTTGAATCAAAACTAACTTCAATGTGCTTCTTTGTAGGGCTTTGGTTAATGTGGAATTTCATACTAATTACTCTGAAAGACGTGTATCTATACGATTCATATCACGGGGGAATAAGGTCGTTTCTCGAACATTCCTGAGACCAAGCATGAGCTGAGTCATGCGTTCTAGTCCGTTCCCAGTACCCCCATGTGGAGGCATACCGTATTTGAATGCTTGTAGGTAAAAAGAGAAGTGTTCAGGGTTCAATCCTTTGTCCTTAATTTTTTGTACCATTACGTCGTAGTCATGAACGCGCTGTCCTCCTGTAGTTATTTCCAATCCACGGAATAAAAGATCAAAGCTTTTTGTGTACCCCTTATCTTCTTCGTCTTCGTACGTGTAGAAGGGGCGCTTAGCAACTGGGTAGTGAGTAATAAAAATAAAATCGGAACGGTGCTCTTTTTTTGCCCATTCGCAAATTTGTCGTTCGTGTTCAGGTTCCAGGTCAGGCTCCCCTACAGCACTTCCGCCGAATTCTTTTTCAATGATCTCTTGAGCTTCTTTAAGTTTTAGTATTGGAAATTTTGCAGGGACCAAAGCGGGTTCGACTTCTAGATGTTTAAGAATTTCAGGGTGTTTTTCTGCAACTGTATGAGCTATGTGAGAGTGTACTCCTTGTGTCATCTCCATAATGTCGTGATGGTCCTCTATAAAGCCCATTTCAAAATCAAGGGACGAGTACTCAGAAAGGTGGCGACTGGTCGCATGCTTCTCTCCACGAAATACCTTCCCAATACTGAATACGCGCTCATATACGCCAACCATGATTTGTTTGTATAGTTGAGGGCTGGTTGCTAAGTATGCCCCCTTGTCTTTATAGTAGTCGACCTTAAATGCTGACGCCCCTCCTTCTGCATCACCACCGACAATCGCTGGTGGTTGGTACTCAGTGAATCCGTGTTGCCGCAAATACTCGCGGAACGCTTCCACTATTGTTGCTTGAACAATAAAAATATCACGGCTTCGCTGCGTGCGTAGCGTAAGTGGTCGATAATCAAGAAGAGTATCTAAGTTTAATTCCGCATCCATATCAAAAGGAAGTTCCGCAGCTTCTGAGAGAATCTGTAGGTCTTCAATCAGTAGCTCTACATCTCCATTTTGTTCGTCCGTGACCATTTTTTCGGGGCGCTCGTTAACAATTCCTTGTATGCTCACAACCCATTGCTCACGCAGTTTTTGTGCCTCAGTAAAAGCTCCAGTACCATCTTTAATAATAGCTTGTACCGTACCGCTTCTGTCTCTCAGAACAAAAAATATTAGTTTTCCATGGTCACGTCGAACATCTACCCATCCTGCAATGTGTATCTTTTCTCCCTTTTTTAATGAAATATCTCCGATTGCGGTTCTTTCCATAATTATACTGTTACGCCAATTTTATTTTTAACATCTTGCATCTTAGCCTCGGCGTAGATTCGTGCTTTCTCTGCTCCAGATGCAAGAACCTCGCGTATTTGTTCATCAGTAATACCATCTCGTCGTTCTCGCATCGGCGCAACTAACATTTCCATGTCTTCAATAAGGACCTCTTTCAACGCTTTGTAATTACCTTCTTTTTCTTCATACAGTGCATCTAATTCTGATTCCGGTCGGAATAATGTGTGGATTGCATATACGTTCTCCGGGCGTCCACCAAATGAGTCAGTAACAATTCCCATTACAGCTTTGCTTATCTCATCTTTTGTCCCAAATAATGGAATAGTATTACCATAACTTTTGCTCATTTTTTTACCATCTGTTCCGGGAACAACGCCAACACCATCAATAATATGTTCTGTGGGAGCTGTAAATGTTTTGCCAAATGCATTATTGAATTTGTTTGCGGCTTCACGTGCGTATTCTATGTGTTGACGTTGGTCTTCTCCTACTGGTACTACTTGGGTATCGTAAAGTAGAATGTCTGCTGCCATGAGCATTGGATAATTAAATAGTCCCGCGTTGGCTTCTAAGCCTTTGGCTACTTTGTCCTTATATGAGTGTGCTTGCATGAGAACTGGCACGGTGACTAGGCATTCAAAAATCCATGCAAGTTCAGTGTGCTGTGCTATGTCAGATTGTTTAAACAAGGTAATTTTTTCAGAATCAACACCAGCAGCAAGGTAATCTTTAACAATATTGCGAATATTCTCCTGTAATTGTTCAGGATTTCGCATCGTAGTGAGTGCGTGGTAATCAACTACCATAAGGTAGCTGTCGTAGGAATCATATAAATCTATAAACGGCTTAAGAGCGCCAAAATAATTACCTATATGTAGTGTGCCTGAGGGTTGCAAACCAGTAAGTAGTCGCTTTTTTTCCTGCATGATACTAGGCATGGTAACAGCATTGAACGGCTTTGGAAAGCGCTCTTTCTACTTTGTTTCTTGCGTATCAGTAGCGGTGGGCAATTCCACAATAAACGTCGAACCTTTACTATCACCTTCTGATTCTGCCCATATTTTACCCATATGTGCTTCAACCATCTGACGAGCGACATAGAGTCCTAATCCGGTTCCGTTAACATTTACACCAGCAGCACCACGAGCCCGTACGAATTTCTGGAATAGCTCTTCCTTCTCCGATTCGCTGATCCCAATTCCGCTATCTGCTACTTCTACACGTATATTTTCCTCTTTTTCATCATCGTAAACAGTGACTTTAACCCAGCCTTTTTCTGTGTATTTAATCGCGTTATCAATAAGGTTTGTGAATATATGTCGCAATTTATTTTTATCAGCGTATATTCCACAAGTTCCTCTACATTTGTCTATAAACTCTAGTTCAAGATTTCTAGTTTGCGCTACTGGTTGGAGTTCTTCAGTTATGTCTTTTACTAGCTCACTACAACTGAAGTGCTCCTTGTCATATTGCATTCTACCTTGTTCTATACGAGAAACATTCAAAAAATCATTAATAGTTCCAGCTAAAGTACCACTTGCTTCAAATACTTTAATTATTACCTCACTCGCCTTCTTAGATATTTCGCCGTAGGAACCGTCTATAATCAATGAGAGATGCCCGCGTATACCTGCTAGTGGACCACGAAGTTGATGAGTTGCAATAGAGAGAAATTCTGACTTTTGCCGGTCTAATTCTTTAAGCCGATCATTAGCTTTTTTTAATTGTTTGGTAAGAACCTCTAATTCTTCTCTCGTATCGACTTCTCTAGACACGCTTCGTACGAGCCAAAATCCAACAGTTACGAGCGCAAGAAATGCGATTGTATTGAATATGACAGCAGATGGAGTGTCTGAAAAAATTATTCGTAAGAATGCAATAAACCATACTATAAAAATAAGAATTTCGGTTGCAATAATTCGTATGTTAAATAGACGATGGCGCAGAATACCGTACGTTATTATTCCTGTTGTTACCGCTATGCTAATTTGTCCCATCCAATTCCAGCGAAATTCCCCTATGATTGGGAGAAGTAGGTTTGAAAATAAACCAACGAAAGTTGGTACGAGGGCTCCTATCAAGATATATATAACTTGTGAACGCAGTACTCCAGCGTTTTTTGTATATTTCCTAATAAGGACAAAATAACTGGCAAAAAACATCCCACTTACGTATAAAGCGTATCCAATATGTAGCAGTGGCTCGAAGACAATTATATGTTCCTTACCTGTTTCGAAGATTACTGTTTTTACAAATAGGTCAGGGTAGAAAATAGAAAAGAGAACTAAGCTAAACGGGATAAAAATATAAGCAGTATGTTTTGATGTTAGAATATACTTCTCACTTGGAAACAATATGGTAAATAACAAAAAGAATGTTGGTATTGCAGCCGCAGCAGCATATAGCCAATAGGACGCATTCAATGCTATTTCGAGAGTTGTTGTGCTACGAAAAATAATCATCGTCACTCCCCACCCCGTGACTGCAATGGTAAGCAAAAAGAAAGCTATGTTACTTGCTGAAGCACTGTTTCTCTTATATACGAGAAATCCATACAATAAGTTCGCTACAGTAGCTAGGGCAATAAGTGCGTTTATCGTGTCGAATGAAAGATTCATAATAAAGATTAACGTTTTTGGGCAAGTGATGCTACTCGTTGTATTTTTTCTTTAGGAATAACCCCGTGCTCATTTTGCGCTTTTGCAAGTGTAAAGCCTAATTCATCACCACCCTTTCGTATGTGCTCGACGTCACTAAGAGTTGCCCTATTTATTACAAAGTTGTGAACGTGCTTTTTAGAAGCGAGAATCAAGACTTCTGCCAGACAGCAAAAGTTATCATTGCGATTAGCAAGTCCCATATTGAAGTTGGTAGATATGTTAGGTGTATGCACCGCACCAGCTTCAAGAACCAGCACGTCTTCGCGATCATATAATTCTGGAGATATATCACTTGGTTGTGCATCATCTACAATGATTGTTCCGGCAGAAATGTGTTTGTCTTTTACCAAAGTATCAGGTGCGTTTGTTGCAGTAATAACTCCAAGTGCGTTTTTAAGCGCTCCCATGTTCGTACTACACTCAATTTTTAGGTTTTGATCTAAAGAGAGCAGTTGCGTTTTTAGATTGTTGACTGACTCCATCTTTCTATCTATATCAATAAGAAGAAGAGATTCCACTCCAGAATGTACAAGAATCTCTGCCGAGATAGAACCAACCGATCCAGCAGCTCCAACTATTGCAATGGTATGATTCTTTTCTTTATAATTGATTTGTGCGTTATCCAGTTGCTTCAGCAGTGTCTGCGTTACCGTGTATCCAGTATACGCATGCCCTGTTGTGACAGCGATACCGTTGATTCCTAGTAAATCTAGACCACCGCGAGATAATGATGAGGTCAGCGCACCAAGACCTACAATTTTTGAACCCTTATTACGAGCCAGTGTAGTAGCACGAATTATTTGTTTTTTAGCACGCTCTCGATTTTTTAACATTTCATTAGCCGTCATCGGGATTGTAATTACAAATCCAGGAATTTCTTCTTCACTCTCCACAGATCGTAATCCTGTTATATGTGAGACTGTAATAGGCCAAAAATAATGTTGTATCAAACGTTTGAGCCATGCAGGTGTTTTAGCTAGGAATGGGAAACGCCGATGCATATCTCGTTCATCTCGAGGATGCACAAGAAAAGCAAAAGCATACATATTCTTGTATCCGTGCCGAGGAATGAGTAAATAAACCAAATCTCGAGCCGTCTGTGAGATCAATTTAAAAAGAGAACCCATCATAAAAGTATAGCAGTTATCAGGTTTGTTTTATGTGGCTCTGTTAGTTAGTTTTAACCTCCTGTTCAATGATGTTCATCAATTTTTCTGCCGAATCTTTGTAGCGCTCAGGTATTGGGAGAGTACTATCTTCGATATCCTTTATAAAAAGTGGCGGTAAATATTTTATAGTAATTGTCCTCTCTCTCTTAAAGAAAGAACGTGCATTCATACCTTTTGCACCTGAGATGGCGATAGGAACAATAGCAGCTCCTGTTGCCTCAGCTAAGTAAGCTACTCCTCCACGGATTTTTCTATCTGCTGCATCTTTTTGTATTCTTCCTTCAGGAAAAATACAAACACTTTTTCTTTTGTCTAGTAAAATCTCATGAAATGGCATTGATTTACTATAATTATTTTGATCTGCAATATATGGGTGTGCACCCCATGATGTTAGAAAAGCAGGAAAGCTATAAATATATCGTCTGAATCCAAATCCAGTTTTCTCGCCATACTTTTTTCGCGCATGTGCAACATAAAACATTGGAAATAGAGGTGACAATGGTGACACGCCAACAAGAGGAAAAAGAAAATCGAGTTCATGCGTGTGGTTAACTGCGAAGATGGCACCAACATTATTTTCCCTACCATATTGTGCTGCCTTTTTTATGTTCTCCTTACCTTCTATTTTAAGATGTGTGAAGAAATGGACTGCGAAGCGTCCGAAGGGCCACGCGATACCCTGTAAGATCGCTGGAGTCAAAAGCTGTATTTTTCGTATTGAGAAAGACGAAGGTTTTGACATAAGACGTTTTAGATACCTTCGTCCTTTAATCCTTCTATGAGTTTTTTTGCAGAGCGTGATAACTTCTTTGGAAGATCTATGTGAACCGCGACAAGTAAGTCACCACGGCTACGATCTTCACGAGATATGCCTTTTCCTTTTATTCTCAGTACCTCACCGTGAGTGATTCCAGCTGGAATCTTGAGATCGATATTTTTTTCAAGAGTAGGTATTGTATATGTGCTTCCAAGTAGTGCATCTGTAAGTTTTACATTTAAACTCATTCGAATATCTTTTCCACTACGCACAAAATCTTTGTGTGGACGTACGTGTATTTTTATATATAAATCTCCTGCGGTACCTCCTTGTACTGCCTCTCCTTTTCCCGTAAGTCGAATCATTTCACCATTATCAATCCCAGCTGGAATAGTAAGTTTAATTTCTTCCTGCTTTTGTAGAACGCCCTTACCCTTGCAGTTCTTACAAGGAGTTTTTGGAATCTTTCCAATACCGTTGCATTCTTTACATTCACGCGCGCTTGTAAAGGTTCCTAATATTGAACGCCGTGTTTCGCGCACTGAACCCTTACCGTTACAAGTACCACATATCTTTACGTCATTTTTATCTTTCGCACCAGTCCCTTCACATTCACTACAGTAACTAACTTTGTTTAAGAGTACCGTTCTTTCTGTACCGAAGGCAGCATCTTTAAAGTCAAGTTCGACATCCATTGAAATGTCGCGCCCACGACGTGTTTGCGATCTTCCATTACCTCCAAATACTTCACTAAATATATCACCAAGATCAAATTCAACACCATTAGCACTACCACCGAAACCTTGTTGGAATTGTGAGAAATCAAATCCCTCAAAACCACCACCACCGTGCTGTCCGCCTCCAGCGAATGTTCGTCCATACGTGTCGTATTCAGCGCGCTTCTTTTTATCTCCAAGCACTGCGTAGGCTTCGCTCGCTTCCTTGAATTTGGCCTCGTCCCCAGTCTTTTTATCTGGATGATATTTTTGTGCCAGTACACGAAATGCCTTTTTTATTTCAGCATCAGTTGCACTTTTTTGTAATCCAAGAATGTGGTAATAATCTTTCATTGTGTCATCAGACTACTTCTTCTCATCAGTCTCGTCAAACTCTGCATTACGTTCTTGTGCTCCTGACTCTTTGTGCTCTTTACTAGTATCTGTTTTTGGATCCTGAGAATCTTCAGGCTGTGCTGACTCTGCTTGCTTGGCTAGAGCTTCCCCTATTTTGCTCATAGCTTCACTCAAGGTCTCCGATGCTGTAGTAATAGCGGCTATATCATCGCCTTCGCGCACTTTTTTTAATTCCTCAATCTTTTCTGTAACATCTTTTACAATGGTTTCATCCACTTTTTCCCCGTGCTCTTTGAGTGCTTTTTCTGCAGCGTAAACTATTTGTTCCGAGGTATTCTTTACTTCAATAGTTTCTCGCTTCTTCTTATCTTCATCAGCGTGTGCCTCAGCATCAGCTTTCATCTTTTCTACTTCGTCTTCAGACAATCCTGAACTTCCTTCAATGCGAATTGATTGCTCTTTGTTGGTTCCTTTGTCTAGTGCCTTTACTTGCAAGATACCATTAGCGTCAATATCAAAAGTAACTTCAATCTGGGGCACACCGCGTGGAGCTGGAGAAATACCATCGAGCACAAACCGCCCAAGAATTTTATTGTCTGTCGCCATTTCGCGCTCCCCTTGTGTCACAACAATTTCTACAGAAGGTTGGTTTTCAGCTGCTGTAGAAAATATTTGAGATTTACTTGTTGGAATTGTTGTATTTCGTTCTATAAGTCTTGTTGTAATACCACCCATAGTTTCTATACCTAATGATAGTGGGATGACATCAAGTAGAAGCACGTCTTTAACGTCTCCCTGCAAGATACCACCTTGCAGAGCTGCTCCGAGCGCTACGACTTCATCTGGATTAATAGACTTATTTGGTTCTTTGCCAAATAGCTCCTTGACTTTTTCAATTATGATAGGCATTCGAGTTTGCCCACCAACAAGAATTACCTCATCGATATCACTAATTTCAAACGGGCTTGCCGCAACGGCTCGTTTGGTAATGGTAAGTGCATGTTGTACATATTCATCAGCAAGTTCTTCAAGTGTTGCACGAGTAAGTTTCAATATAAGGTGCTTTGGTCCAGATTCATCCGAGGTGATAAAGGGAATATTTATTTCCGATTCTGCTGCAGTAGAGAGTTCAATTTTTGCCTTTTCAGCTGCTTCATCGAGACGCTGGAGTGCAAGAGAATCTTTACTGACATCAATACCTGATTCTCTCTTAAATTCTTCGACAATCCACGTGATAATTTTCTGGTCAATATCGCGTCCTCCCATGTGTGAGTCACCGTCTGTTGCTTTTACTTCAATCACATCGTCTGCAACCTCTAGTACCGACACATCAAATGTTCCACCACCAAAGTCGAAGACGACTATTTGTTCATCATTCTTTTTGTTGAAACCATACGCAAGAGCAGCAGCCGTTGGCTCGTTAATAATGCGTTTTACCTCAAGCCCTGCTATTTTCCCAGCATCTTTTGTTGCCTTACGTTGTGCGTCATCAAAATACGCAGGTACTGTAATAACCGCTTCTGTTATTGTCTCACCAGTTTTCTTTTCAGCATCTGCTTTTAATTTTTGGAGAATCATTGCTGAAATTTCTTCAGGTCGATACTCTTTACCTGAAAGCGTAATCATAACCCCTTTGTCAGAACCCTCTTTAAGTTCATACGGTACGATATCTTTATCTTTTTGCACTGACGTATCAGTGAATTTGTGTCCCACAAAACGCTTGACACCAAAAATTGTATTTTCTGGATTCGTTACGGCTTGTCGTTTTGCAAGAACTCCTACCATACGCTCTCCATTCTTGGAAATACCGACGAT
>CEOK01040231.1_pt1 | contig 16856 bp, 16 predicted proteins | sample 427001 | NCBI WGS metagenome assembly CEOK01 (sample SAMEA2591108, study PRJEB7988) | marine metagenome | isolation source: saline water (ENVO:00002010), including | reverse complement strand
TCACGCAGTAAGATGCGCTGAAAAACTAAGACAAGAAGGAGGGTGTGCACGCTACGTAAGCGTTATTATAAAAACAAACCCGTTTAACAAATTGGATGATTATTATTACGGCTATAAAACCATAAGTTTCAATACTCCAACTAATGACACGATAGATATAGTTAGTGCCGCAGAAAATTTACTTAAATCCATTTATAAAAAAGGGCTTGTCTACAAAAAATCAGGAGTTATTGTTGGTGATATAATTCCTCAAGATCGGGTACAATTAAATATGTTTGATACCGATCAAAAAAGAGCCAAAAGGGATAATCTAAATAGCGCAGTTGACCTCATCAATCAGATAATAGGAAGAAATACGGTTCATATCGGCTCCCAAGGCATATCTAGAAAGTGGCAATTAAAACGAGAAAAACTCTCTCCTTGTTATACAACGAAATGGAATGATCTTCTTAGGGTAAGATGTTAAGGATAATTAATAAATTTAAGAAAACACGCTTTAAAAACTTAAAACTAAAACAGGAGTAAAATATGCGACCAGGAAAAACAGCACTATTAACATTTATATTGTCTTCATTTCTACTGTCAAAAGATCTTCCGTTAGGTTCAAACATCCCAATGGCTTCAATAAAGATGGAGGGTATCAATGGTGAAAAAGTAAGCCTAAGCGAGGTGATAATGGAAAATGGGCTGCTTGTAAACTTTACATGCAACACTTGTCCTTGGGTAGTAAGATGGCAAGATAGATACAATGATCTAGCAAAAGCGAGTAAAAAAAATAAAATAGGATATATTGCAATTAATCCAAATGCTGGAAAGCGAGATCGCGGTGAGAATATGGAAGATATGAAAGCGTTTGCAGCAAAATATGACCATAATTTTTTATACACATTAGATAAAGACGCAAAGCTTGCAACGGCTTTTGGTGCGAGAACTACTCCACATATTTACTTGTTTGATGGGGACGGGAAGCTTGTTTACAGAGGAGCAATTGATGATAATGCAGCAAAGAAGAGAAAAGTAAAGAAAAAATACCTAATGGATGCTATAAAAGCTGTAGGAAAGGGTAAAGAAGTGCGGTTAGCGGAAACCAAGGCGCTTGGTTGCAGTATAAAGTTTCCTAGATAATAAGATGAAAAACAGTTGACAAGAAGTATCATTTTGGATTCATAGCGGATTATTTCTCATACAGGTTAAAAGGCGAAAAATCCATCGCTTTAGGATTCTATGGCGCTATAGCACCCTTTGATGACAGTACAGTCTTGCGAATTAAATTCATGAATGAACCTGATTAGATGGACGGAAATTATCTAGCTCTTAGCGTAGTTTAGTCAGTAGGTTCTCATAAACTGAAGCGGTATTAAAAAAGATATTTAAAAAGAGTAAGTATGAAAAAAATAATTATTAGCATAGTAGCTATTTTTACAATTAGCTGTAGTACAGATAAAAGATCGGCTAGCCTTGTTCTCGACTCGCTACAGTGTTTAATGTGCTCAGTAAATGTAGAAGAGTCTCTTTTGAGTCTTAAAGGAGTGAAGAATATTAAAGTTGATTTGAAAAATAAATCTGGGGTTGTGGTTTACAATGCCAACGTTATTGATCTTAGCGCCATTGAGAAAAAAATAACATCTATTGGATACAATGTTAATGGTAAACCTGCAAATAAAATTGCTTATCAAAAGCTTGAACTTTGTTGTAAAAAACCTGAAGACAATTAAAATAAAATTTTTATAAATTAAGAGCAATGATCCGATGGCTTTATATAATAACAACGCGCCTATGCTTGGCTCTAGTATTCTCTGGAGTAGTTCCAATTTTTACGTCCCAACCTACACTCTTAGCCCAGTCAAAGAAAAAAGATCCCGCTCAAGCTTCAAAATACGCTAAACGAGGAAGTTCTCGAGCCAAGAAAAAAGATTTCAAAGGGGCGCTCTCTGATTATAAAAAAGCATACCAGTTAAATCCGACTGCAAACTACAAGAAAAAAGTTCAGCAATTAACGGGTTTAGCCAAGAGGCAGGGTGGTAGTAATCAGTCAAAAAGCAAGGTTTCAAAAAAGCAAGCCGCTCAAGCTTCAAAATATGCTAAGCGAGGAGGGGCAAAAGCTAAAAAGAAAGATTATGCTGGTGCATTAAAAGATTTTCAGCGCGCTTTTAGATTGAATCCGACCGCTTCAAATAAAAAAAGAGTATCCCAGTTAACTTCTATAATGAAAAAAGCTGGTAATAATCAAACAGCTGTTCGGACCACAAAAGCAAAAATGCCTAAAGTTAGCGAAATACCAAATATTAGCCCTGTCAAATATGCAAACGACATTTATAACATTGCAGAAGGGTTTGAGATGAGCACAAGGAACCTAGCTAAGGCAACTGACCTTCTTGAAGGTAAACAGAAAAAGAAGATAGAGCTTGCTAAGCTTCAAAGAACACCAACAACTGTTGAGCTTGAGAATGCTGCTCGCAATGAACCTAACGATTTTAGGAGACAGGTTGACCTTGCTAGAAATTATGAAGCTTCGGGACGTTTTGACGATTCTAAAGAAATTTACTTACGGCTAGCAGCTCAAAATCCTATGAATGCAGATGCGCATTTCCATTTAGGCGCATATTATGCTAGATTTGATCAAATGACAAAAGCGCGACATGCTTTTGATGAGGCTCTTGATATTCAACCAAGTCATAGAGCTACAATCGAAGCTATGGCTACCTTTTTTAATGAAAAAGAGGATCGCTCTTTTTCAGATGGGGTACTTGCTAAGTCTGCAGAAAAGGATCCTACTGGTCCAGCGCAGCAAATATCAAGGATTAGAAAAAATTTGAACGAGTTTAATTTTGAATATGCGGCAAGACTTGCCCAAAGCGGCCAAGATCAATTTCCAAGCCAAGAGGCATTCATTTTGCTAAAAGGTAAAGCTTTTGAGGGTATGGGTGATATGGAAAAAGCAAAATCTAGCTACCAGGAATCCATTAAAAGTAATCCCACAAACTTTGAGCCTTACATTGCTTTAGGAGACCTATATTCATCTCAAGGTAAGCATTTGTACGCTGCATTGACATATAGTGATGCAGTGCGTTTAGATCCTGCAAATGAAGATATTCGATTCAAGCAAGGTTTAGGGTATTTTAAATCAAGCGAATGGGGGCGTGCAGCTACATCATGGGAAGATTTACTGTATTACGACCCTTCAAATCAAAAGGTAAATTTGTTGTTACCCCAAGCTTACTATATTCTTGCTGTTGAGTATAATCGTTCCGGACAATCTAGCTTAGGGCAAAGCGCATTTCGTCAAGCGATTAACATTAATCGCAATTCTGCAGCATGGCTTCCTGGCTCAATGCAGACCCTTGGTTCATTCTACAGAGAAAAGGGTCTATTTAAAGAATCCTTAGCAGCCTACCAAGAAGCAATTGAGCTGAGACCTAGCGATTCAAAAACCTATCTTGGACTAGGAATAACCTATTGGAAAATGAAAGAAGCTGCACTTGCTAAAGCTGCATGGTCCAAATCGATGGAACTTGATCCAACGAATAATGATGCCAGAGGTTGGTTGCTTCTATCGGGAAAAATATCCGGATAATCCGTAGTCTAGAATTTAAATCCATTTTTAATGTTTATTTAATTCATGCGCATTTTTAATGCAGCTTTAAAATATATTTTATTATTTCTAAGCGCTTTTTCATTATCGCTAACCCAGCATAAGGGTGACGCCTTTGTTAAGCAAGGCGTTGATGCATTTTTTAATTATGAGTTTGAGAAAAGTATAGAAATATTATCAAAAGCGAGATCAGCATACCCTGATCATCCTGTTGTTCATGTGGTGTGGGCTGCCGCATGGTATCATTTCGATCAATCTATGTATTCTGCAGATAGTGTCTACAGTAATTTTGAAAAAAGATTAAATGAAATTGAATTTTTATACGATTCTCTGGTAGTAGCTTATCCAGATAATTTTGAATATTTACTCTATCTTGGTACTTCTCAGTCGCTTAAAGCTAGAATTTATTTAGGAGAAAAAAAATATTTATCAACTTTCTATGCCGCTTACAAGGGATTTAAGAGTATACAAAAATCAGAACAAGGCGCTGATAAGACAAAGGACGTTTATCTTCCTATCGGCGTAATTGAATGGTATGCGGGTTTAAAAAACCCATTTATTCAAATTGCAGCTAGAAGTATGGGAATCAATCCATCCAGAAAAGAGGGAATAAAAAAGATGGAGGTTGCTGCAAATGAAAGCGCATGGGCGTGGATTGAAGCGATGAGCATCTTATCAATTACTTACCAATTCTTTGATTTAAATAAAGAAAAAGGACTGCTTACTAGTGAAACTGTTTCCAAAAAATTTCCTGATAATTTTGGATATGGACTATATTACGCATTGGGATTAATGCAAAACGGAAAGATTGATGAGGCTAAGAAAAAACTTAAATCTCTAAATATGCAATTATCTGATCAAAGACCCTATCATCAAAAAAGATATAATCCCTATCTTAGTTATTTGTGGGGTAATTATTATTTTTTAACAGAAAATAATAAAGCTGCACTCGAGTATTTGAATAATTGTATTAATAATTACAATAGCGATTTAGATATTTTTTTAGCTAAAGCATTGTTATTAAAAGGCAAAATTCACGATATTCAAAACAATCGTTTTGAGGCTAGACGCGCATATAAAGAATGCATTAAGCTTAAAAATCAAACCGCAGCTATGGATTTTGCAAAACAATATTTGAATGAACCATATAAAGGTTAGTTTGTTGTAATTTCTAAATGAATTTTGTATGATAAAAAGAAGAAAAACACGAGAAGTAAAAATTGGTGACCTTATAATTGGTGGAGAACACGCAATTACTGTCCAGTCTATGACTACAAACAAAACAGATGACATTAATGGAACGTTGAAAGAGGTTGAAAGGCTGGAAGAGGCTGGTTGCCATATCATTCGAATCACCGTTCCTAATAAACAAGCTGCCAAAGCGCTTTATGAAATTAAAAAACGCATGAAAGTACCATTGGTAGCTGATATACATTTTGATTATAGGATGGCATTAGAAGCTGTAGATGCTGGAGCAGATAAAATAAGAATTAACCCTGGAAATATTGGGGGAAAAGCGCGCGTCAAGGAAGTTTTAGAAAAAGTTAAAGGCGCTAACCTCCCCATACGTATCGGTGTAAATGCCGGAAGCCTAGAAAAAGATTTAATCGAAAAATATGGCTTCCCAACTGCCGAAGCAATGGTGGAAAGCGCAAAACGACATATAGATATATGTAAAGAACATAACTTTGAAGACATAATTGTTTCTCTTAAAGCATCAGATGTCAATTTAATGATAGGGGCCTATTCCCTTTTTTCACAAAAATTTGACTACCCTCTTCATCTAGGCGTTACAGAGGCAGGACCTACAAAATCAGGAACTGTGAAATCTTCTGTAGGCATTGGTAATTTACTAGCAAATGGTATTGGGGACACTATTCGCGTAAGCTTAACAGACGATCCCGTTGAGGAAGTTCATGTTGGGTTTGAGATATTAAAAAGCCTTGGTTTAGCAAGTAAAGGCGTTACAATTGTTTCCTGCCCTACCTGCGGTAGGCTAGAAGTTGATTTATTCAAAATAGCGGGAGAAGTTGAAGAAGAATTGAAAGACATAAAAACACCGATGACATTGGCTTTAATGGGTTGCGCTGTGAATGGCCCGGGCGAAGCAACTCATACTGATCTTGGAATTGCTTTTGGAAAAGGAGCGGGTCATTTATATTATAAAGGTGAAAAAAGAGGAAAAGTCAAGGAGAGCAAGGCTATAGATGAACTCAAGGGTATGATCTCAGAATTTGAAGCAGAGAAAAAAGAGGATTAATATGAAATATTTATTATTAGTAGTATTCTCATTTACCTCAGGTATTTCACAGGAGGATAAACAAGATATTCAACCTAATGCTATAGCAGTTTATTGGAAAACATTGGATTCTGATTCAAAAGAAATTTTTTTATTTTCCTATCTGACTCAAGTATATGACACTCATCAGAAAATGGTTAAAGATATGGGTTATGGAGATATCACATCCTGGTATTATGACAATAAAGCTGAAATGGTATATGGTATATTTGATCAAGTCAATCAAATTGGTATGAAAGAATTTATTAGCTGGATCGATGAATATTACAGCCACGAGGAGTTTGCTGGAAATAGTTTTGATGAGGCCATGTCGTTTGCTTTTCGTTTTCAACAGGCTGCTGGTGAGACCATGTGGGAAAAATACGAAAATCTTAAATTTGGGAAGATTAAGCCAAAAGATTAATGTCAAAGTTTAATCCGAAATTCATCAATGAATGGTTAGAGATTAAGCGTGAGGGTGGTTACAAGCTTTTATTTAAAAAAAAGGGATGGTACGTAATACTCTTTATAATTACTTATTATTTAATACGCGATTCATTACTTTACATTTTAATTCCCTATTTGATCTACAAAGGGTACTTTTCGTAATCTATCTTATTAGCGTAACAGTTTTCCATTCTTGATTTATACCATCACTTATTTTGATAAAATATGTTCCTGAGGCAGTATCAATGCCAATATTATTTTTTGAATCCCATTTGTAGTCATATCTTCCTGATAATAATCGACCATCATAAATATATCTAATTTCCCTACCGAGTAAATCAAAAATTGTAATGCTGATAAAAGTTTCTTTTAATGCTGTAACGGAGAATGAAATTTCATTTTTGAAAGGATTTGGATAAGGATTAGAAGTGGTAAATGAAATAGGAAGATTGGCGCCAGTACCTCTTTCACCGTCTTTAAAAGTCAGTCTAAAGCTTAGGTCTATATCACTTGTGTCATCAGAAACAACATTCAAGTGGATTGATCTAATATCGAAAGGATCGATATTGATCTTTTCATTTGATAGCACTAAAAAAGAATTATCGTTTTTTTCAAGAATAGCATTGAGCTTAAGATCTGAATTCGATCCATTGATCTTTTTTAATTCAACTAAAACAGGGTCCTGTGAAATAACTGCAATATACTGTGATCCAAATCTGCTTAAGCGTGAAGACTCTATAAAACTCACAGCTCCTGATTGAAAATTAAGCGTTTTATAGATCGCTGGTCCTTCAATAGGATATTGGTCAGCTTCTTCATATTTAAAATTTCCTGCTGAAGCCGCTGAAGACATAATTTTGTTAGCAACAGTCATGGAATTAAGAGCCTGCTTGAATGTATAGCCATTAGTCTTTAGGGCTTGATCGATGGCATAATGTGAGCCATCTTTTTTTCGACTATCAATTTGAACTGAATTTTCAAATATCCTTCTTAAGCTTTCATTTCCACCCATGTTTTGTTCTATATATTCGAAAAAAATATATGATCCATATGCGTGGGTGCCCTCTTCATCTAATGACCTATGGGGATATTTAAACCATTCTGGCATATATTGATAAACATCATTTATTTCATCAAATAATTCTTCTTCCATCCAAACTGCAGTAGCTTCAAGAAGCCATTGTTTCTCCCATCCATCATAGCCAAGTTGCACTGTATGAAAAAATTCGTGGGCTATGGTAGTTTGAATATTTTGAAGTTCTGTGAGTTGATTAAAATTTGTATATCCATTGCGCATAGCCATATAGCTTGTTATTGCATTCTTTTCAGTGATATTTGGTGTTTTCTCATTGTCACCAGTGCCTTGGGCATATTGTTCGAACTGTACGTATCCGTAAAAATTTGAAGCTAATTGTTTAATATAAACATCGTATCTATCACTACCACCATTATCATAGTCAGGCGAATAAAAACCATCACTAGGAGGTCTAACAAACCCCATTTCATCGTGAAGCATTTTTGATACATAATCAAAAACCTCAGCCAATGACTCAATATAATCCGGAATGCCATTAGAATTAAGGTCAACTGGGCTGACTGCATTTCTACCAGAAATAGTATAGTGTATTCTAAAATATTTTACATCGTGATATTTATCTAAACCTAGACTCTCAGATCTTTTTGCTCCGCTACGGCTTACTAGCGATTGATTAAAATTAAATCCAATTTGCTCAAGTCTAGATTTGGTGTTTATATCGAGCTGATGACCGTTTCGTGCAATATCCAGTAGATACGAAGTAACTTGATTGCTTTCAATTGGTTGACCGTTAAAACCTTTAATTATTTCAATTGCTGATTGCTGAATATCTTGGGTATGCACGTAAGATATCATCACTAAAAAGAATGTTAATTTTTTCATTTATTTTTCAGAATCTTTAGATTTTGATCTTTTTCTATAAAAAAATCTGAAAAAAATACTCATCAATAAAATTCCTGCCACGTAAAATAAGGCGTAGTATGGTAGAAGATCTTTCATTATTTAATTAATGATAACATTCATTAATACGATTGCGGATATTACGGTAAATATGGTGTTATATTCTGATAATATCATTTTTTCGACACTCCATTTTGTTTTTTTGTCAACTTCCTTTTTATCTATGAATGCTAAAGTTTGATCGATGGGATATCTTAAAGAAGCAGTCATTATGAAGTCAGAACCATGATAAAATTCAAATCCTTCAATTGAACTAATAGTTCTAATACCAATCTGCAAAGATTCATCGAGTTGAATTATTTCTAAATCTGTGATTCCTTCATCTAAATCTGATTTATTTAAAGTATCTGTATTGCCAACTGTATTATATATAGTGATGTATGACCAAGAGGTAGAAGGATTATACCAACCTGTTATTTGTGATCTTTGAATTTTAATATCGGAAACAATGTTTATAGTCACACCGTTTTGCATTGTATTAATATTAATTCTCTCAATGTTTGATTTTTGAGCAACAACTATACTAAGCACAATAAGCACTCTTAAAACTATTCTAACCATTTTCGTCTTTCATATATCTCTTAACACCTTTATAAAACCCTTCAGTTAACGCATCCATAACGGTATCACTTCTAATATTATTTATCATAGCAAGAACCATTATGGGATAAACTTCTTCTGGTAAAATCGGTTCAAGAGATTCAAAAGGATCTTCAATATCTAAAATTTGATCAATTGAAAGACCTTCTCCTAATTTTTTTTGAAGATAATCTTGGAGCATGAATATGTAGCTCCTAAACTCATCTTCATTAAATTTTACAATTGCATTTGTTGATGCTTTGATATTTTTTGGCATAAGTAGGTAAAATTTAATTCGAAAACAGAGATGTTTGAAATGATGATTTAATGATTGAACACCATCAATTCTATTGGGTAATTTATTATTCATAATGAGAAGATATTCAATTACAATTCTCATCATATTATTTGCAACGATAAGTGGCAATAATATACGTGCTCAAATTAAAAACAATGGTGCAATTGGCTCAGTGACCATCGATGGTAAAATATGGAATCAGATCGCTATGCGCCCCTTGGTACCAATTGGTAAATTTGCTGTAGCCTTTGATTTGGTCATTTATTTTGATGCTGAGGGCAAGGTGCTTTCAGAAGGGTGGGACTTTTCCACTCCTTCTTCAATCAAAAATACTTTAATTGATAAAATATATTATATCAAGTACGGTAATCCTGGTGAGGTAACTTATGTAAGGATAGGTGCCCTTGACAGAGTGGACATAGGTTATGGTGTATTGGTAAATGGCTATTCAAATTCAATATTATACCCTCAAGATCGAAAAGTTGGACTCACTATTGAAAAAAATAATCAAAATATCAAATTTAAAGCATTTATTAACGACCTAAAGGAAAATGCTGGTGTGTTTGGAGGAAGAATTCAAACTAATGCTATTATGGGTATACCTTTTGGTGTCACTTTTGTTACCGATAGAAATCAATATTTAGGCTTAAAGGATAGTGATAATGATGGTCGCCCTAATATTGTTGACGATTTCCCTTACAATAAAAAATGGTGGCTTGATACAGATGGCGATGGTTTATCTGATTATGACCCCAATGAATGGGATGTTGATGGCGATGGAATAACGGATACCCTTGACAGTAGAATTCCTGGATATGTTGGAGATCCACTAGTTTTAGATGATACTATCTTAAAAAAAGATGAACCAATAAATGTAAACAAAGATTCTGATCGAATTATGGCTATTGCTATTGATTTGGGCTATCCTTTGGTGAAAAATAAAAATTATTCGCTTACTATTTATTCTCAAGCTGCCCAAATGGTTGGCAGGGTTGAGAATCCAGAAACAAAAAAAATTGAAAATCTTGGTATTGGCATAATACCTTTTGGCATTACATCTCATTTTGGTTCGTTGAAGTTCAAATTTGAATATAGATTGATACCAAACGGTAGATTTGAATTTGATTATTGGAATCGTCTATATGAAATAGATAGAATAAGTTTTGCAAGAAACAATTCCAACCAAATCCTTTTGCGAACAAAAGAATCCAGCCTAGGAAAATACGGAGAACAAACAGGTTACTTTTCAGGCGCCTCTATTGATCTAGGAGGATTGCTTTTAGCAAATTTTTCTTACAATGACATGAGAGGCAACCTATGGTCAGTTAAGGATGGGCAATATATGGTAACAAATAATCAAACGTTCTTATCTTCATTAAATTTAAAGAAAGGTTTTAGTAGGCTTACGCGTGCATCTGCATTCTACCAGCAAAGAAATGTCCCAAATCCGTTTAAGTTTGAATATTCAGAAAGCACAATTATTGGATATAATTTAGGAATTTCTATGGGACAGGGATTGGTTTTAAATTATATTTTCAGACGTTCATTCCGGGATTACAATGCTAATGGTCGCATTGATGGAGCAAACGAAACAATAGATATAACTTCTATAGAAACATCTTTTATATTTTGATTATATGGATAGCAATAAAATACGAAATGCATTTATAGATTTTTTTAAGGAAAAAAATCATAGATTTGTTCGGAGTTCACCAGTGGTGCCGATTGATGACCCTACGCTACTTTTTACAAATGCAGGAATGAATCAATTCAAATCAATTTTTCTTGAAGAAAAACAGCCAGAATTTCTTCGCGCCGTAAACAGTCAAAAATGCATAAGGGTGAGCGGTAAGCATAATGATCTCGAAGAAGTTGGCGTTGATACTTTTCATCATACATTTTTTGAAATGTTAGGCAATTGGTCATTTGGTGATTATTACAAACCAGAGGCTATACAATGGTCTTGGGAGCTTTTTACTGAAGTATGGGGTTTAGACAAAAATCGTTTGTGGGTGTCTGTTTTTCATGAAGATGAGGAGACATTTAAATTATGGCCTAAGATCACAGATATTTCACCTGATCGCGTTCTAAAATTTGACAAGAAGGATAATTTTTGGGAAATGGGCGATACTGGACCTTGCGGACCCTGTTCTGAAATTCATTATTTTATTGGGGATGACATCAATGCGCAAACCCCAAAGGGCGTTAATTCATCAGATCTATACTGGGAGTTATGGAATTTAGTATTTATCCAATACAATCGTCACAAAGATGGAAAATTGGAAGAGCTTAATTCAAAGCATGTTGATACGGGTGCAGGTTTTGAAAGAATTGTTTCCGTTATGCAGAAAAAAGATAATAATTATGCTACAGACTTATTTACACCTCTTATTGACAGAATTGAAAAGATCTCTAACAAATCTTCAACAAAAAAACCGATACCCTTTCAAGTAATTTCAGATCATATTAGAATGCTATCTTTTGCAATAGCTGATGGAGCATTACCAAGTAACGAAGGAAGAGGCTATGTGTTGAGAAGAATTCTTCGCAGAGCAGCGAGATTTGGTAGATCAATTAATATAAACGAGCCCTTCATCTATGATCTAGTTGATCCGTTATGTGATAAAATGGGAGAAATTTTTCCAGAGATCGTTGAAAAGAAATCTCATATTGAAAAAATAATCAAAGCTGAAGAATCATCATTCAATGAAACTCTTGATAGAGGCATTTTGCATTTTAGCAAAGTTATTGATGACATGTCTGGCAAAACTATTGCTGGAGCAGAGGCTTTTAAACTGTACGATACCTTTGGATTTCCTTTAGATTTAACTCAGATAATGGCACGCGAAAAAGGTCTCTCTGTGGACTCAAAAGGTTTTGAAAAGGAAATGGCGCTCCAGAAAAAAAGGGCAAAATCTTCTGAGAAATTTAAATCTAAATCCACGGAAATTAACTGGACAGTTGTTAAGGATGTCAGCAACTCAAAATTTAAGGGCTATGAGACCACTTTTTTATCCACGGATATCGTTAAATATTCTTCAAATAAGAATGAGCACTATGTTGTTTTAAATCAAACTCCATTTTATGCTGAATCTGGAGGGCAGGTAGCTGATACCGGTAGCATTATAGGAGACGAGATTAATTTAAAGGTGCAGAATGTACAGTTTGAAGGGGAGATGATTATTCATAAATGCACCGGTGATATAAATGGAAAAAATTTCTCTGTTAAATGTCAGGTTGATGAAAGCCGCAGACAAATGATAAGAAAAAACCATACTGCAACCCACCTTATGCACAAAGCACTTAAAGTTGTTTTAGGCGACCATGTGCAGCAAGCAGGATCTTTGGTTCATCCTAATTATTTAAGATTTGATATCACTCATTTTGAAAAGATTACAAGTGATGAGATTAAAGAGGTAGAGCAGATAGTCAATAATGAGATTCTATCTAACAGTAAGCTAGATATTGCAATTCAATCCTTTGATGAGGCAAAGAAAGAAGGCGCTCTAGCAATGTTTGGTGAGAAATATGGAGACGAGGTTCGAGTAATTACAGTATCAAGTTTTTCTAAGGAACTATGTGGAGGGACACATGTTGTGCGCACAGGTGATATTGGATTGTTTAAAATAACTGAAGAAGCTTCATTAGCATCTGGAGTTCGCAGATTAGTTGCTGTTACTGGCCCTAAAGCCGTTGAGCATGTACAGAAAAATTATGCTATACTTGATAGCATAAAGTCTCAACTTAACTGTAACGCTGAAAAAGCACCAGAACACTTAGACAGATTAGTAAAAGACAAAAAAGCATTAGAAAAAAAGATTAAACAGCAAAAAAAATCAAATTCAACAGCAAACCTTGATAGCATTGTCAAAGATTCAACCACTCTAGGAGATTCTGAACTTCTAATCACAATGACCGATGTAAGCATTATGGATGAATTAAAAGATCTTGGAAACGCTATACTTAATAAAGTTGATAGCGGTGTTGCAGTTCTAGGCTCTATTGTTAATGATAAGCCTTCAATGGTAATTGTAGTTACAGATGATCTGATAAAAAAAGGTATAAAGGCAGGTGACCTAGCTAAAGAGATTGGTGCTTCGATGGGTGGCGGTGGTGGAGGAAAACCCAATTTAGCTACAGCGGGCGGCAAAGATAAAAAATCTCTTGAGCTAGCTTTGAGTAACAGCAAAAAAATTCTTGAATCAAAAATTGAGGAAGTTGATGCAGTATAAGCAAGATAAAGACACTTATTTGATTTCTTTAGATCAGCATGAACCAATTATGAAGACATTGACAGAGTTTTGCATAGAAAAAAATATACAGAATGGTCAGTTGTCAGGAATAGGTGCTATAAAAGACATTGAGCTTGGTGCATATATCCTAGAAGACAAGGAATATGTTAAAAAGATTTTTCCAGATACATGGGAATTGTCATCTCTCCAAGGAAATATTCTTTTGAAGGACGGTATTCCATTTATCCACGCCCATATCACAATATCTGATCATCACTTTAATGCTAAAGGTGGACATTTATTTGAAGCTAATATTGCAGTAGCAGGAGAATTTATTATTCGAAAAATCAATTTACTAACAGAGAGACAATTTGATCCAAACATTGGTTTAGCCTGCATGTCTCTTAATATTTAAGGGAAATTATGAAAAAAATTATAAATGATGCTCATGCTCCAAACCCAATAGGTTCATATAACCAAGGAGTAACTTCCAATGGTTTTCTTTTCACATCTGGACAAATTCCGATAGATCCTGATACGGGAAAAATAGTTGAAGGCGATTTTAAAACTAGAATTCGACAGGTATTTAAAAATATTGCAGCTATACTTGATCGAGCAGACTCAAATTTATCACATGTTGTAAAATTCACAGTATTTATTTTAGATATGTCACGCTATACTGAGATCAATGACGTTTTTAACGAATGGTTAGATGAAGAGACTGCTCCTGCAAGGTCTTTAGTTTCCGTTACGGAGCTACCAGGAGGAGCAGATATTGAAATTGAATGCATCGCCATAGTTAAATAAATGTGCAGAAACTATTTTACGTATTTTTTATTGCTATTTTCACTTATAGCGGGTCAAAATAGAAACCAAGATAGTTTAAAGCTAAAATCACCTAGTGTAGCAGCTCTAAGGGCTTTCACCTTCCCTGGCGGAGGACAATTTTACAATAATCAACCCCTTAAAGGCTCTTTGTTGACTTCAGCTGGGATAGCATCTGTATATTTATATTACGATCATTCTAATAAATACAATAATTCTTCATCTTTAAGTTCGGTTGATAAAAAAAATTATCTCTTTAAAAGAAACCGGTATGGATGGTGGATTATCATTGTCTATATTTATGGCCTGCTGGATGCTATAGTGGAAGCGCATTTGCATCCATTTAGTTCAGTAATGAATGAAGATTTAGAAAAAAATAAAACGGAGTCAAAAAATACTAATGAGTAACGAACGCGAACAATGGGGGTCAAAACTAGGATTCATATTTGCTGCAGCAGGTTCTGCCGTTGGAATAGGTAATATTTGGAAATTTCCATCAATGGCTGGTGAAAATGGCGGCGGTGCATTCACAATAATATATTTGATTTGTATATTAATTGTCGGTCTTTCGATAGTGATTGCTGAGCTTGTTATCGGAAGAAAAACGCAGTTAAGTCCAGTAGGTGCTTTTGAAAAAATTGCACCTAATAGTAACTGGAAGTGGGTAGGTTTTTTAGGTGTAGCTTCTGCGTTTGTAATCCTGTCCTTTTATGGAGTAGTTGGTGGTTGGATTTTAAAATATATTATTGATTCTCTGTTTGGAGAATTTAGTAATTTATCCGGAAACCCTGCTGCTGCAGGTGAAGTTTTCAATGCGTTTATTACCTCTTCTTTAGGTCCCGTTTTCTATCAAATTATTTTTATGTCTTTATGTATTTTTGTAATTATTCAAGGCGTTAAAGGCGGGATTGAAAAATGGTCAAAAATAATGATGCCTGTTATTATTGTACTTTTAGGCGTTTTGGCAATAAGAGGTATAACTCTTGATGGGGGAATGCAGGGTCTGTCATTTTTATTTAAGCCTAGATTTGAAGATTTAACTGCCTCATCAATAGTCCTAGCATTAGGGCACTCTTTTTTTACAGTTAGCCTTGGAATGGGAACTATGATTACGTACGGTAGCTACTTAAATAAAAAACAAAATCTATTATCCTCAGCTCTATGGGTAATATTTTTAGATACGGCTATAGCCATGCTTGCTGGCGTAGCGATTTTTACTACTGTCTTTGCACTTGGAGCAAATCCTGCTGAAGGCCCTGGCTTGATTTTTATAATTTTACCATCAATATTTCCTCAACTAGCTGGTGGAATATTATGGAGCACTTTATTTTTTATTTTACTCTTTATGGCAGCACTAACCTCTGCTATTTCAATACTTGAAGTCGTAACTGCATACTTCATCGATCAAAAGGGGTGGTCTAGAAAAAAAGCAACCTTGCAATTTGGATCAGTTATAACAATAGTTGGTGTATTTTGCTCACTTTCTTTGGGAGGTGGTATAAATATAGCAGCTCCGTTGGGTATGTCCTTTTTTGATGCTATGGACTATTTATCTTCAAAGTATATGCTGCCGATAGGTGGAATGCTGACCGCAATATTCATCATCAAAAAGTGGGGTATTAAAGATTATATGATAGAATTAAGAAAAGGTATGAACGGCGCAACCGTACAAGATGGACTCGTTAAAGTATTTCTTATAGTTGCGGCAAGCATTGTTGCTTTTATTATTTTTAATGAAATTTATTTTACAACTACAGGCAAGGCTTTGATTGGATAAAGTTTGTTAGCGGAAAAATATATCTTAAAAGATACGGTTATTTATAAAAAATTATCCAGTTTCTTCATGCTTCTCGATAATTTTTTCAAACTGAAACCTTTGCGCTGGTTTGCTGTTTGGGCAATGATTGTATCAGGTTGCAACGCTGCGATTCATCTTGAAAGCAGATGGATGTATTGGAGTTGGGATTCATTTTCCTTGTACCTATTTTTTGCATTTGTCCTTTCTTCGTTCATTGATTTTATTTTTATAACCAAACTAAGCAATAGAAATGGTAAATCATTTTACATCGAACAATTAATCATTATTTTATATGGCTTCTTTCTTTTCTCATTAGGATCAAATCCGCTCAATTTATCCTTAAATTTGCTGTTAGTTGGTTTTCCTTATATCCTATTTTTTTATATTGGGCACTTAACATGGAAAATACCCCTTAAAATATTCCGCTCATCTAAACCTAATAAGAAAGATTTTGCTCCATTATTGTTAATAACAATAATATTTACCTTTATTGCCTCTATGGCTGGCTATCTGAATGATGATCCAATGATTAGCACTATTGCTGCAGTCTACTTACCATTCCCCTTAGTCGCTATTGTATTTCCTCCTGGAATTAGACATTTACAAAGATGTCGGATGTACGTTATATTTATTCCATTAATGTTTTTATCGATGCGCCATCCTTGGCTTATTCTAATCACCGGACCTCTATTCTTACTTTCTAGATATTATTTTTATTTTACCCATGGAAATGTGATTCCCACCTTCAAAGTAGATCAACCCGATTAAGAAATTACAAAGTAATTTTTAATTTTAATGGACCGACCAGAAT
>CEOK01105850.1_pt1 | contig 16891 bp, 13 predicted proteins | sample 427001 | NCBI WGS metagenome assembly CEOK01 (sample SAMEA2591108, study PRJEB7988) | marine metagenome | isolation source: saline water (ENVO:00002010), including | reverse complement strand
AAACACGCGCCTCAGCGACATTCCCATCTAAAATTTGAAGCTCACCCAATCGGAACATAGATCTAGAGGCCCACTCTTCAAAGGCTTCGTACAATACAGTGACTTGCTCGTATTCATTTCTTGCACGTGTAACATCCCCTTCCAGTTGGTAACTCCGAGCATGAAGATAATTGGCCTCAGCTACTTGTTCCCGCACGCCCACGGATCTGGCAGGAGCCAACACCTCTCGTGCCTCGACGAGCTTCCCTTGATCCATATAAAGTCTTGCCAATCCTGTGCGTGCTTGCAGTGAGCTGGGTTGCTCCTCGAGGAGGGCACTATAAAGCTCGAGTGATTGCGCTTGCTCAGCCTCAGATCCAAGTCTTCGGTAGGCTTCTGCTCGGCCAAGCAACGCTTCCACTCGAAAACGATCGTCTCCATCTTGCAGCTGTTCAAACCAATCAATGGCACCTGTTAAATCACCCTCCTCCAAAGCCATTTGACCTAAGGTAGTGAGGCCGAATAACCGTTGCTCAGAGCCAGGAAATTGATTCACAAGGGTGCCATACGCTTCTTTTGCCCCGTCGCGATCACCCAATTGACGTTTAGCATCGCCAATTCCTGCATAGGCCGCCGGAAGGGATGCCTCACGGTTGGTCACACGGATATACTGCTCAAATTCTCGGATTGCCGCTTGGTAATCCCCCGACTGAACCAACGATTCGGCTTGTCTAAACCGCAATCGATCCGCAGTTGTCGTACTAGGATGACTCTCCAAAAAGGATTCTAACAGCTCCTCAGCATCCGATTCTTCACCTAAAAAAAGCATCGCATACTGAATTCCATCAATCGCATCGATGATGTAGCTGCTACGTGGGTAGGCTTCCAAGATTTCTTGATAGGCCTCAACGGCCGACTCATACTCCCCCGCATTATAATAGGCATCCCCAATGGCAAACTGAGCTCTTGCCGCCCATGATACTCCTGGGCTCTGATCGATGAGGCGTTCAAACTCTTCAACCGCTTGACTCGTATTACCGAGGGTTAAGAATAAATAGCCAATATTATACTGCGCTTGCTCACGCACCCTAGTAAAGGGATAGATTCGCAAGAGCTTTCGAAACTCTTCAATCGCCTCCATTTCCAAGCCAGCTCGATAATAACTATTGGAAACTTGGAACATGGCATAATCCCCTCCTGGCTCCGCTCCATAGGCTCGTTGGTACGTCTCAATGGCTTGATCATACGCACCTGTAGCAAAAAAGGCATCACCCAAACGAAGGCGCGCATCTGTATCAAAGGGGTAAAGTGCAATTGGAGGTGGATTGTAGTTAGACAAAAAAGCCTCCATAGGCTCAATCACGGCTTCATATTCCCCATTCATAAAGTGCGCCCAGGCCCATGCGTATCGAGCGGCCCCCAAAAACTCATGTCCAGGATATCGTGTCACAAATGACTCAAAGGATGCCGCTGCTTCACCATATTGCCTCAATTGAAACTGTGCATCCGCAGACCAAAACAACGATTCTGAGGCGAGCCTAGCCACCGTAGCCTGATCCTCCTCGCTCACCCCACGCACACGTTGACCCTCCTGAAAAACACCCTCAAAAATAGGTTGTGCCTGTGCATAAGCTTGATTGATATACAATACCCACGCTTTTTGAAAGCGTGCCTGGATCTTAGCGGCCGCCGCAACGGCTTGATGAGTCTCTGCAAGCTCAAATGCTTGAAGCGCCCGTGTGTACTCGCCATTGGCAAAGTACACTTCCCCCAACAAGGTCAATACATCACCTGGTCGCTTCAGCGCGTCAATGTCTTGAGCTAACTCCCTCAACAAGTCAATCGCCTCCCCAAAGCGACCCCGTTCAAACAATACCACTGCGTACTCATATGTCGCCTCTTCAACAAATACCCCCTCCTGAAACCGTTCTTGAAACTCAACAAAGTGTTCAATGGATAGATCTAAACGATTGGCAAGCTTATGATTAACTGCTGTGTAATAGAGAGCTTTTTGAGCAAGTTCATCTTCACCCCCTGAAGCCTCCCCAAAGGACCTTGCCGCCCAATGGTAGATTCCTTGATAATGATATACCCACCCCAATCCGTAATGAGACATACGCTCCTCGGGTGTTCCTTTGGTCAGATTAATGGCTTGCAGATAGTAGCGTACCGCCTCATCATACCGCTGCAAAGCTTTGTAACTCTCCGCCGCGAGATAGACTGCTTTATGCTCCGCCTCTCCTTCTACATAAGGCAATGCATCCAAAAAGGCCTGAGCGGCTTGCTCAAACTGTCGCTCTTGATAGTACGATTCCCCCAATGCTGTCCCAATGCGACGCGTCATGGGGTGAAAAGGATTTGCCTCTCGGAGTTGTTCGAATGTTTCGGCCGACTTGTCGTAGGCTTGATTTTCTAAGTAGAGACGTCCTGCAGAATAGTAGGCTTCTGGTGCTTGGGGTTGCTCAGGCGTTCGTTGAGTTAACTCCAAGAAGGATGCAAGAGAACGGTCTAAATCACCCGCCTCAAGCGCGGTTTCAGCTTCCCAGTACAACACTCTTGCCAACTGTGCTTGATCCACTCGACTCTGCTTTGCCATCGTGAAATACTCCCGAGCTTTTTCGGGTCGGTTTGAATCCCAGTAATAGTGCCCAACGGTTTCGTACAGCTGGCGTGCCATGGCACCATGCGGAAACGCCTCCCCGTACTCCATGGCCAACGGATCAACTTGCTCTGGTTGGGTCTCAAGGGTCAGACGAATGCGATGGATCCATGCAGACTCTTTGAGGGAGGCCTCAGCCTCAGGATGCTCACATAGGGTTTCAAAGCTCGATAGCGCCTCCATCCATAGACCTTGATGCATTGCCTCCACTGCAGACTGATAGAGTTGGACGGCATCCGTTGGGTCAGAATTTGTTCCACTAGCGAATGCTTTAGAGAACAACAGCAAACAGATCAAACCAGCTAGAGAAATGAAACGTGCTAGCCGATTCACGAACCGAGATAATGCAGTAAATGATCCAGGTTTAGCTCTAGCTCATTGTCGGATGGATCCGTTGAGCAGACAGGGTAATGCCCTTTTTGGCGAAGTCCATTAAAAAAGGGTTCCCAAGCTTGATCCGTCTCACCAACAACTACAAAGCATCCGTGAAGCGATTCTGGCGTTGCTTGAGGGGGTTCAATAAAGTAAACCACACGCAGTTGGACACGCTCGATACTAGCCAATAACGCTAAATCGGCATGACATTGAGCACGATCCTGAGTTTCGACACAAAAGACTTGTGGAATCCCCTCCTTTATCCCCGCATGAGAAAACATCCACCCAAAAAGATCTTCCCGGCGTAACTGGCCTTGTGAAAGACCTGTCTCATCATCGACCACATGCAGAACCGTTGCACCCGATTGTATGAAAAGTCGACTTAGCTCCCAGACATCTTTGCTCGAAGATACAATAGGGCCCTGATCCGTAGAATCGTTACCCAAGTGTTCCATCAATAAAGATATTGCTGAGATCATGAGGTTAAGCTGTCACTTATGAGTGAACTTCGACCATGGGTTGAAGACGCCCTTCGGAGTCAAAAACGTTGAGTTGGCCATTATATTTCTTAGAGAGGCCTTTCAGGATATCAGCCGACGTTCGACCCGATATCTGAATACTTGTTTCATCATAACATTCGTTTTCAATAACTGCAAGACTTCGTAGTGATGAAACCACAGAAAAATCTGTAATTGGCAAGGTAAGATCAAACTCAAGAAAATCTTCTTCTAGGCGATTTTCTACGGTTTGTCGCAGACGATCCAAGCCCATATGTCGTGCAGCAGACACATAAACAGCTTGTGGGTATTGCTGCTTGCATTCCAATAACTGCTCTGGTGTGGCTTGATCAATCTTGTTGAACACCCATTGCACTGGTGTATTTGACGCCCCTAGTTCCTGCAGCGTTGACTCAACAGCCTCAATTTGCTCCTGAGTCATGGGTGAAGATGCATCAACCACATGCAAAAGCAAATCCGCATCCTTCACCTCTTCAAGTGTCGACTTAAAGCTCTCTACTAAATGGTGTGGGAGTTTTCGAATAAAGCCCACTGTGTCGGAGAGCAATACCGTACGGTTGGGAAGTTCCCAACGCCTAACTGTGGAGTCTAGTGTGGCAAAAAGTCGATCCTCTGCCAACACATCTGTATGGGTAAGAGCGTTTAAAAGTGTCGACTTGCCCGCATTGGTATACCCAACAATCGCAACTTGCATGGTAGACGAGCGACGTTTACGGCGAGTTGCGCGTTGTTTATCAATTTTTTTGAGCGTCTCTTTGAGCGTCGCAATCCTTTGCCCGATGATGCGTCGATCGGTTTCAATTTGAGTCTCACCAGGACCCTTGGTGCCAATTCCACCACTTTGACGGGACAAGTGAGTCCAAAAGCGGGTTAGTCGAGGAAGGATGTACCGTAATTGAGCAAGCTCGACTTGAGTTTTGGCTGCATTTGTTCGGGCACGACTCGCAAAAATATCCAGAATAAGTCCCGTTCGGTCTAACACTTTTCGCTTGGTCATTTTTTCGATGGTTCTGAGCTGAGTACCCGTGAGCTCGTCATCAAAAATGATCAAATCACACTTCTTAGCAGCACTATCTTCGGTAATTTCCTGAAGTTTTCCCTTACCGATATAACTTGAGGGCTCGGGATGATCTCGATGTTGCAAGTGACGTCCCACTTCAATCGCACCTGCCGTATCGGCAAGCCTTGCAAGTTCGTTTAAATGCTCCGTTGCCTCATGGGTCGTTAACTCTTGCGTGACCAACCCAACAAGCAAGGCTTTTTCCTTTTTGGATGGACTACGTCGAATGGAATCTGGGTGAGAAAAACTCAATCGTTATCAACCAACTTTACAGAGTTCGATTCTGGGGTTTCTGCCCATGCTAGCGAAGAGAGTCTCCGAGTTACAAGCGTCTGGAAGGGTGCTACATGGCTACCCGGAACAAAAAGCTCTACTCTCATCAGAGGCCCAGATAATGTGCCCTTGATATTCACCGCTTGATAGAAGAATGTATAATGGACACCGTTTGCTCGTTCCTCTGTAGAATAATCCACAATTTGAGTCCAATGAACTGTTTGCGCAGGCTCATTGACGTTTTTTACAATTCCAGTATTTGTGATAATTCGTCGCGATGCCATCACACTCACCACAAACCAGTTCACCCCAATCCACGACAATCCAATGACGGTAGAGTACAAATGAGTCTGTTGCTGCCAGACCGCTAGACTTGTTACAAGCGCCATCATGAGCAGGAATACGGAAGAAAAAACAGGATAACCCAGCATACGACCTCCGTTCCAAGCTAGACGTACTTGGCGAAGACGAAGGATATTGCCCACGCTATACGCGCTTATGATGGGCGTAGCCACCGCAAAAAACCCCAAAATCCAGTGAAAAAGTACAGTTGTAACGGTTTCGATCATCCAGTATAGTTTACTATGAGCATCAAATATAATGCTAGGTAAGGAAGTTGCGTTCTTTCATAGAACGAATCAAGAGACACAATAGTATATTTACATGATGAATCCACTACGTTCCCTGCCAACCTTGGCACTTTTCTTTTTGACGGTTCAAGCGTGTTCACCTACACAAGAAGCTCGCTACTCCATGCTCCCTTCGGCCTGGGCACCATGGACAGAAGGTCTGCCCCAACAAACCATGGCACATCTGACAATTTCGTCAGAAGCGGACGTATTTGTGGGAGAGCCTTGGTCAGAGCCTGCTGCATTTTTTTGGGAGGGTCTTCCTTCTGAACGGTGGGTTCAGGGAGATAATCACCCCTTAGCTGAAGTAGCACAACTAAATCTAAGGCCCGAAGGAATTGCGATTTTGGCACTATCCCCTGAGCATCAAGTGCCTGTTTGGTATGTTGAAGACCTCACGCTAGACCAACTCCAAGCAGAGCTCTCAACCCCCATCGAAGCACTTTATGAATTTGGCTCCCGTACCATGCATGTGATTGCAACAGAGGAGACCTTTGCACGGTTTACAGGAGATATAGCTCAGGATGCTCTTTTCATGGTAGAGTTTGGACGATGGACACTCTTATCTACCCATAGCCAGGCTCTTGAATGGACGGTGGGAGCTTTCACCAAAACCCACCCAAGAGTCTCTTTTGAAGAATCCAGTGACGTATCTACGGGGGGAATCTATTCCTTTGAAGCGTGGAGTGCATGGCTTGCAGGGATGGTGGATTATGTTCATCGCCCCTTGATGGCGGGAGTCACGGATCAACTCGGCCACTGGGTACTGGACCGACACGCGACTCAAGATCATGAGCGCGACGCAGAAGACACGGGGATCATTCATTTACGAGGTCACTATCAAGGGGGAAGCTTTTCTCAAGGAATGGGTCAAGATCTCGACAAGCGTTCACCGAGCTATGTAGAGGGTATACAAACTGACTCGTCGATAGGCTCTTCAGCGTGGCTTGCATCGATGATTCACCATCCAGGATTCACCCCATCACTCCATCAATTCGTCCCCGAAGATGCTGCTGGTTTTGCCATTGCACATGCCCCTATCATGGAAACCGCACGTTGGGCTTCTTGGCTTGGTAATCAGAAATCCTCTGCTGGGCTTCCCCTCGACTCCACACTCCTGGAGATTGCTCCTTTACTGGACCGTGCGCGCGAAGATCTTCGATCAGAAACTGGTCTGATTTTGTTTTCCGAATCTGGACTTGATGGTTCTAGTGAATGGGTTCATCTCCGGGGGATTGAACGTCCCAACCGTGTAGAAGAACTCTTTGAAGAACTCGTGGATAAAACGTTGGCTGATCGTGAGGGAGGGCTCTATGTATTTGAGCGAGGTTGGCCTGTTGTGTGGCTTGGAGCTCAGCCTGCACTGCAATCCATGATTCAAAAAGGCGTTGCGCCGGCCTCTTTTTCTCAGCGGCTTTGGATTAGAATCACAAATGACGCCATCATTATGGCAAATAGACCAGGATTGGTTCAGTCCATCCCAACACGCACATCCGGACGTTTACTAGGAGAATGGGCAGTGCAAGAGAGTGGAGAAGAGCCTCAAAACGTGACTTTCATAGCAGGAGGTCGATTTGACGACTTGAATCGATTTATCCGTCCGTGGCAACGAGAACTTTCCAGGTCATTACCCACGGGGTGGCTTCGTCAAGAACGGTTTTTATGGATTGGCAAGCCCACAGACGAAGCTGATGGGCTTGGGGATTCACGAGGCGAATCACAAGAGGGGACAGGTTCACAAGAGGGGAGTTTGGCTCAGCCCCAAGAGTGGGAAGTCATGATAGAGATGTCGGAAGATCAAGATAGAGGATGGGAAAATCGATGGCTATATCCATTATCACGGACCGCATTAACCCATGCTCCAAGCTTGCTCAATATTGGCGGATCGGGTAGGCTTGAGGTCCTGTATAGTACCAAGGGTGGCGCGGTAGGAATGTTGGCATCAGATGGAACGCAATTACTCCAGCTTTCGACAGGTGTGGATGCCCCCATTGGGTCACCAATAACCTATGACTGGTATGGAACACAACAAGAAATCATTTTCCAGGCAGCTGGTAGGCGGATCTATGCTTGGGATCCAAGTGGTCGTTTATTGCCAAGCTTTCCACTCCAACTCGAAGAGGAGATCACAACGCCATTAACTATAGGAGACGTCGATGGTAATGGGCTTCCAGATCTACTGCTTGGGACGGGTGACGGACAAGTTTGGGTGTTGGATGGACGAGGAAATCCACTTCCTGGCTGGCCACAGCAAGTCTTGAGCACTCAACGTGAACCTATTCATTTGATTCCTGGGTCCGGTGGCGCTTCATCGTCTGTTATGACCGTGAACGAAAACGCCCTCTATGTATGGGATCGTCAAGGGGAGTCACCTCCAGAGTATCCCAGCTTTGCAGCCGCACCCTATACAGGGGGAGCGTGGGTTGATCTATCAAAGGATGAGGTGATGCTATCATCGCTGAATGGTCAGGTTTTTCGGTATGCTATTGAATATGAAGGGCTGCCCTCACCCTCTTTGGCCATCATGGATACCCTCCAAATTGTAGAGGAGTCAAGGCAAGGAACCCTCCTGCCCTCCATCTCATCCATCGGCCCATACACCGCCTTGACCACAAATTTTGGGTATGTGTTCGTTCACAATCAACGCCTTGACACACTCTATACCACTCGAATGCCGGGGAATGCGTCCGTTGATGGAGCGGCAACTCTACTTGAATGGGAAGGTCAGTCCGTCGTTGTGGCAGCAACAGAGTCTGGGCAAGCTTCTGTGTGGTCCCTTCCTGAGCTAAGAAGATTAGATATTTTACCTCCTGGACGCATCGAGAGTTTCACTTTTGGGGATGTCGAGCAAGATGGTGACCTAGAATGGATTGCAAAAACCACTGCTGGGATACAAACCTGGACGATTTATCCGCCAGTCATCAATCTGCCCGAGGCGGAACTCTAAAAATATCGAGCAACGCCCAACGTAATGTTGAAATCCGCTTGATCTAAACGAAACGCAGCATCCAATCGCATAATCGAGAAAATACCATTTAGTGACACTCCTGCTTCATAGTGTACCCCTTGGCTCTCTCGGAGAATGGGCGTGAGAGACTCCATAACCTGTTTGCTGACGGGATCCGAGACCCAGGCATTGGTTGCACCTCCAAAAACAATCAACCCGATCCCTTTCTTGGAGATCCCCCAAAAACCTAGTGCTTCAAAAGGGGTAGATTTGAAGTCATGCTCGGCATACACCTTCCAAAATCGGTCTCCCTCATAAGGAAAGAGAGACTGTGTTTTTAGCACACCAAATGGAGCATAAGATAACGTGGAGGGCTCAAGGGTAAATAGTCGCTGGTAGGGCACACGCCCTTGCGTAATTCCCCCTGAAAGAATCATCGAAAATGTATTGGGAAGGAATCTACGCTTGTAAAATGTATTGAGAGATATTTCTCCATCCACTTGGACTCGAATGTAGTCATGATCACTGCCAAGCGACCCATCACTCACTTCTACGTCAGCCTCAATACGATTCACCCCCGCAAACCCTAGCGTCGACCCATCAAATCCATTTGATTCGGAGACCCGCAATCCAAACCCTAATCGATTCGAAATCCCTTCCTCAATCGCTGGATTCACTCTACGAGGCTGATTACGTGAACCCGTTAAACTATACGTGAATAGATCATCAGTTAGGTATGACTCCTCCTGCATAGCATGAAATCTCGTCGTGAAGGAAAACATGCTTTTGCGGAGCTCAAGACTAGATTTCCACCCTTTCTCTACGAAGTAATCTAAGGGGTCAACACCTCCAAAAAGAAAGGCAAGACTATAGCTTGATCGTGGCATCAAGCGTAACTGCTGGCGGGCAATTACCGCTTCATGTAGGGTAAGCTCGGCTGTGAGGCCCAACCCTTGCTCAAATTGCTTACTCATTCGCAATCCAAGTCCTTTGTCCCAAGCGTTTCGATGAAAAGCATACCCTCCATCTAAAATAAGCGCTAACTCACCCTGCTCTTCTTGTCGCCCAATCCCTTTGGTAAGCGTTCCTCCGACAAATAAACCGTTCACTCGATCCATTCGAATCGTGGGGGCAACCAACTCTGTCATTGAGCTAACAAACTCGCCAACAGGCCCATCGCTGAATACACCAGATGTGTCTTGATCTTCGTCCGGGTCTTCTAGCATCCTAGCTAAGAATCCTGTGGGTTGAAATGCCTTGCCCAATGTCATGGTGCTATCAAGCTCCTGGTAGGCCTCCTCTTCTTCCTGGGTTAACGGAACACGAACGCGCCCAGCCTCTCCAATTCGAGTGGACGAGATGGACAAAGAGTCCACACTCACAGACTCCTGTTTTTCTAGGATTGCCGTTGGGATTACCGTATTAACGTCGTACTCAGACACTCGGGCGACTTGATTCACCTGGATAGTTGGAAACTGAAGTCCTGGGAGCCCAATTTTAATGGCGCCCTCAACGCGTGAATCCACCGGGAGCCAATATTCCTTTCCATAATTCGAATATTGCTGGCTATATGTAAAAGAGACGTCCTGCGCTGGTGGTGGAAAGGTAATGACCTGACTGGGCCGAAGATTCACTTCGAGTAAAGCGTAATCCTGAGCTAACACATATATAGTTCCTTCAAAGGTAGGCTGAAGATTTCGCCGGGGGGTGACCTCAATCTTGTAGATCAGTTGGTCATCTAGACTCTCGTAATCGAGTAACTTGAACTCGTAATAATCTAGCGCTTCGGGATGTGTTACGCCAACGACGTTATAGCTCAATATATCAATGTTATCATCATAGAAATTTGGCAGGTCATTCACACCCAACGGGATAATGGTATCGTCTAGATTAGAGGTCTTTTCATAAGTTTTGAGGATTTCCCTGTAACCCTTTTCGCGATCCCAGTAGACTTCATTCATTGACTCCGTGATTAGAACTACAGAGCTATCATTCGATAATGATAAGCGTGTGTAAGCTTCCGCTTTAAAATTATAGAGCCCCGCTCTCCAAAGTTGCTTGCTTGCTATCACTCGCTCCATGATCGAAAGTGCTGGATCATCTTCTGTAATTACAAGTTCTGGTAGCTCAAGCGCTGATGGGCTTAGATTGATATTTAGCACAGAATCTCGTCGAGAGGTAATGGTAGCGCGTTGGGTTTGGTACCCCAAGAACCTCACTGTGAGCTCAGATGGTAATGAGTCCACAAGAATCTCATATCGCCCTTCTGCATTTGAGACTGTCCCTTTGTATGTCCCCGTAATTTGTAAGGTGGCCGATGGTAAGGATTCACCTGTCTCCGAGTCATAGAGGGTGCCTCGTACCTTCAAACTAGAACGGGTCGTGTCTAGGCCAGTGTCTTTTAACCTGTGGCTCATTGACTCATAGATCTCTAGGTGGTCCGACGTGCGGGCAATGGTAGCCTGTCCCTCAGTCTTTGCATTGCAAATCGTATGTAGTAGAGAGAGAAGAATTATCCCAAAGAATCGCAATGCCATAGATCTGTTTATTGTCCTATACCACTTCAAAATACTGACAATTACACACTGATGGTTATACGGTGCGCCTTGAAAAAGGTTCTCGCTAAAGCAAATCCGCTAGCGCTGTATGTACATCGCTGTAAGCAAACTCAAAGGAGGATGAATGCAAGGCATTTGGCACAGCTCTCATGCTGCTCAAAATGGGTTGAGCAGCCTCCCCAAAAAGGAGTTTTAGCAACGTGGGTGGCACTGGGAACCAGGAGGGACGTCTTAGTACCCAACCCAATGCAGAGGCAAAATCTTGCATGGTCACAGGCTCAGGGGCGCACACATTATATGGACCGCGGAGGGTCAGATGATCCAAGGGATGCAGTAATGCCCGAACCACATCCTCCACATGAATCCATGGCAGATAAATAGATGCATCACCAACAGGGCCACCTAAGAACCACTGAAACGGTGGTACCATTTTCTGCAGAACACCTTGACCTTTCCCCAGCACGATACCAATCCGGGGAATCGCGACCTCCACACCGAAGTCTTCTGCCTTGAGAGCTTCGTCTTCCCATGCTTTGCAAACCTCGGCAAGGAAATCGTCCCCATGAGGCGCTTTTTCTGTTAGCAAATCCGCTCCTTGATTCCCATAGATTCCAACAGCGGAAGCCGAGATCATTAACCTAGACTTCGATTCAGCTTGTCTCATGGCCTCAACAAGTGCACGTGTCGTCTCTACACGGCTAGATCGAATCGCCTTTTTGACTTCAGGGCTCCAACGTCGTCCGGCCACAGACTCACCCGCAAGATGAATCACTACGTCCACGGACTCCATTGCCCTCGCTAGCTCCTTAGGGTCCCAAGAGATTTTCTTGCAATTTCGAGCTGTTGGAATTGAAAGCTTTTCAGGTGTTCTAGACACCAAAATCACATAATATCCTGCCTGTAGACATGTCTTTACGAGGTGGGATCCAATAAATCCCGAGGCGCCCGTAATTAGAATCGTCTCTTTGGCTAGAGGTGACTCTTGATGCTTCTTTGAGTGGGTCAGCGATTTGTCTTGCAAGCTCATCGCGTTAGATGGACATAAAGTTCAAAATTAGCTGGATATACAACCAGACAAAGGGGATCGAAAGGGTCAGTGAGTCAAAGCGATCTAAAAAACCCCCATGGCCAGGTAACAATTGTGAGGAATCTTTTACTCCCGCAAACCGCTTGAGTCGACTTGCAATTAAGTCACCTAATGGGCCAAACACAGCAATAATGGCAATAAGAGGACTTAACCAAACAGCCATTTCTATAGTTAAAGCTTCTCGAATAGGTGTCTGTGTCGTCATGAATAGTAGTCCTAATCCAAACCCTACATTGGTCCCAAATAGTCCAAAGGCTACGCCCTCCCAAGTCTTACTTGGACTAATGCTCGGCGCTAAGACATGCGTGCCGAACCGACGACCCCCAAAATAGGCGAAAATGTCGTTTCCCCAGATCATTAGGTAGGTCATCAAAAGGAGGAAAAATCCTTCCTTTGATGAAGCCGTACCCATGAACTCCGTGACTCGTAGCTCCATGAGTAACCGAAACGACACCGGTGCATACACCCCAATAAAAACCATCTGAGTCAAATCGCTCCACCATGGCGTCCCTTCCCGAGGCCAAGGGGACAAAACTAAGGAGGTAAAAAACAGCATGACGCCAATCAAGAGCGTCCAATTTGTCGGGAATAAGAGAGTGAGAAAGACCAGTATAGCTAAAGTAAAGGAGGTCCATCTCGCCAGAGTCTTGCGCGATGGATGAATGGTCGACCCTTGAATCATTTCATGGACAATGAAGAGGGCAATGGCTCCCATCATCCACCGAAACGGCCACTGGCCAAACCAAGTGATGGCTACAAAAAAAACAGCTCCAGGTGCGGCAAATGCGACACGTCGGCGTAGGTTACTCATCGTTAAGAAACGCTTTCGCCTCTTCTACCCTCTCCGTAGGTACATAGACATAGACCAACGACATTTCTCCTACAGTCAGAGAATAAGCGGTGTCTCGTTTGGACAAAACCTCTACAGGAATATCCGCATCACGCATTGGTCCAGCCAGTAACTCAGCCTCCAGTTCTGTGTGAGTTTGAGCAATACAGCTCCACCCTTCAATCGAATTGGGTTGTGAATCTTTAAATAATGGCATGGGTTTGCGCCCGTTTATAGTGATTCAAAAACATCCGCCCAAGGATTAGTGCCCCAATGACACTCACAATAATATACAAAAGCGGTGGCGGGGTCTCCGTTCCCATTTGAACCATTGGAGAATCGGGTGCAAAACGTACAAGGAGTACAGCGCCTGCGTTGTTGATGAAATGTGCAACCATGGCAGGGATGATTGAGCCTGTAGCCACAGTGATAGCTCCCAACGCAACTCCCAAGAGAGCAAGGGGGAGCATATTGGTTAATTGCAGGTGATATAGTCCAAAAAGTGCTCCCGATAATAGAATAGCCGCCCAAGTAGATGTCGATCGTTCAAACGAGCGCAATAAATACCCTCTAAAAAGGACTTCTTCACAAATAGCGGGAACCACCGCTATGTGAAACAACGCGAGACCAAGTACACCTTCTTGGCTAATGTAGGATTGTATCATCTCCAACTGGGACGCTTGGAGTGCTTCAAAGGACTCTGGTACTGGAATTAGCCCGTTTAACCAGCCCGATGCCCAAACAATGGGTTGAATGACAATAAAGGCTAGGGCAGCAAGCGCAGATCCCTTCAAGATTCCTTGGGATTGATGGAGCCTTAAGTACCTAGATCGGTCATCGTCTGCGGTAAGATGCCAACGTGTGACAGCCAAAGTTGCCACTCCTAAAAACGCTATTTGACCAATGGAGTTTCCAGCAAACAGAAAATTTGCTTGATCTTGCAATGCAGCCGTCGGGTCGCCTTCAAGAAGAGTGCCCGGGTCACCAAACAACATAAGTAAAGTGATTGCAGCCACCAGGCCTGCAATTTGAAAAAGAAAAAAAGCTCCCACCATCCAAAAAAGTGAGAGCCCTAGATCTGAAAAACCGTGTCTGTGAGCAAAAGATCGCCCGTCAGGTTGCGAACTCTCTTGTTGTGAACTCATAAAGTCATGTGGAGTCGTGGCAATGAAATGAGGCCTAAAACTCGTCTTTCTGGGCAAATAACTTCACCGCTAGTAAGGAGGTTAACACGTTGACAATGATCAACACGACTGCGCTGATTGCGGCAGTTTGTAACACGCCTGTCAAGGTGAACTGCTTCTGAAGGCTCTCAACTGTTGAGTCAATCGCCTCATCAGGCACCCCAGGCATTTTCTCCATATTGGCAATGGTAGACTCGATAAAGCCATCCGCATATCCTGGATCAATGAGGTACCATACCTGTGAAAGGGCTACTGAGGTCACTGTAATGACAAGAGCAATCTGCACACCCACCAAAGAGCCTTGCCCAAATGACATAACCGGATTGACTTCTTTGACAATTGCACGAACCGCCAAAAACCCTGCAAAGGCTGTTAGAAAGCAGACAACCACACCACCAATCGCTGTGGGGCCAAAAAAGCTACCACTAGGTTCAGAGTTGATCTGGACGTAGCCCATAGCAATTTGAAGTACCGTAGAAAGGATCCCAAAAATGAGACCGTATAAAAGGATTACGCTGAAAGAGGAGCCAGTTGAAGGTGCAAATTCTTGATCTGTCATAGAAATGGTAGAATGAGTTATGTGGGCAAACGGAACGCTTCTTGAATAGAGTATAGCAAAAAGAGGCCAAACCCGAAGCCTAAAAATGCCCTTGAATCTAGGGTATTGGTCCATAGACCAAGCTGGTTGCCGGCAACATCGATCACTTGGATCGCAAACCATCCCAAGGCCATCCAAGCGAGTCTTTTGGGCCTAGAATTCTCCAACCAACCTGCAAAAATGGGAATGAGTGCATGAAGCCACGCTCCCCACATCAAGCCGCTAAATATCCCAAAGCATCGACTATTGACGGCCATTTGGATCCCATCATAAAGATAGGTCCGCTCCGGAAGTGCGTGACAAACAGCCGAAAACGCGACATAATGCCAATGATTCACCCTAGGTGGTTCAGGAAGGTAGAGCCCTGGACCCAGTGTGAAGATCCACAATAAAGTGAAAAAACCAGCTGCAAGCACGGGAGCAAGCCTCTGAGATAGATATTGTTTTGGGCACGTGATGCGCGTTGCCTCATTTTTTAGTCGTGGTAAAGGACCCTATCGCGGTGTATTTATCGACTCGTTGTTGAATGAGTTCATCCGCAGACAAAGCCCCTAAGCGATCCAAACTCTCAATACATTGTGCTTTGACTGTCTCAATAGCTGCTTTGGGATCACGATGGGCACCTCCAAGAGGCTCCTCAAGCATCCCCTCAACGATGCCAAGCTCAACCATATCAGGAGCCGTAAGTTTTAGGGCCTCTGCCGCCTGCTCCTTATAATCCCAGGTTTTCCAAAGGATCGATGAACAACTCTCAGGCGAGATCACCGAATACCATGTGTTCTCCAGCATGTACACCTCATTACCCATACCAATACCCAGTGCACCACCTGAAGCCCCCTCCCCAATCACTATGGTAAGTATGGGTACCTTGAGCGTCGCCATGAGACGTAAATTCCGAGCGATTGCTTCACCTTGGCCTCTTTCTTCGGCCTCAAGACCCGGAAAAGCACCTGGTGTATCTAAAAACGTGATCACTGGGATCCCAAACTTCTCGGCAAGTTCCATTAAACGGTAGGCTTTCCGATAACCGTCTGGATTGGGCATCCCAAAATTGCGGTACTGACGATCTTTGGTCGTTCGTCCCTTTTGTTGACCAATAATCATCACGCGTCTTCCCTCCAGCATCGCCAATCCACTTACGATGGCAGGATCATCGGCAAAGGCTCGATCACCATGGAGCTCTACAAATTCACTACACATCTGATCGATGTAGTCTAGAGTGTAGGGGCGATCGGGATGGCGCGCCAATTGGACTTTTTGCCAACGGGTCAGGTTGCTATAAATAGAGGTGCGCAATTCATCCACCTTTTTTTGGAGTTGCTTGACCTCTTTGTTCAACATTTTATTGTCGATGGCCTGTAACTCCTCGATTTTCTTCTCGAGTTCGACAATCGGTTTTTCGAAATCAAGCGTTTGCATAAGGCAATATGGTCAGATTCTATGGTTTTTCCTTGATATCCATGCGTTCTGCAAAATAATCACAAAAATCACGCATATCTCCTGTAATACGTTCGTCCTTGGTCGCCCGCTCTAACGAGTCCGCCATCGACGTTAATGTCTGATGAAAGAAGATTTTCATCTCGTCGACCGTCATTTTGTGAGTCCAAAGATCCAGCTTGAATGTGTCTTTTGTGCGCGAATCCCACAACGATAAAAACATCGCGCGACTCTCTGTCTCGTCAAGCGAAGCGGTATCGTCAGCTGCCCACCGAATCTCTCGAGGGATATGATTCCCATCCACATCCACCTGAATACGGATTTCTTTTGTTTTGAGTGGGGATTCAGTCTTCGATTCTTCCATGGAACTCATTAAATGGGTCTAGATTGCATAATGTGCATCGAGGAAAGATAAAACATCCTGAAACTCTTGAGGCAATTCAGAATCAAACTCCATCCATTGCCCTGTAGAGGGGTGAACAAAACCCAACGTCTTGGCATGAAGTGCTTGGGTTGGACACGCCTCAAAACATCGCTGGAAAAGGTGCTTCATCGCGCCTGTATTGATTCCATAGCGCACGCGATTGCCTCCATATACGGGATCATGAAACACAGGATGGTTGTGATGAGCAGCATGAACACGAATTTGATGCGTTCTACCAGTCTCTAACCGGTACTCTACAAGAGAAAACATTGGATACGATTTTAGCACTCGATAATGCGTAACGGCTGGCTTTCCATACCCAGGATCCTCATTC
>CEOK01016843.1_pt1 | contig 16950 bp, 21 predicted proteins | sample 427001 | NCBI WGS metagenome assembly CEOK01 (sample SAMEA2591108, study PRJEB7988) | marine metagenome | isolation source: saline water (ENVO:00002010), including | reverse complement strand
GTAAGATAATAACAAAATAAAACCGAAAAAAATTCATACTTGTTTTGAATTTAAATTTGATGTTAAGTGTTTTTTTAATAGAACTATAGCTGAATAAAAACCATTCATTCTTTGAGAGGTAACAATGTTCTTCATCCCTATTTCTTCCATTAACTCTTTTTCATTAATTGATAAAATTTCATTAGTATTTTTACCATTTACATAACAATCCAAAATAAACAATAAACCTTTTACTAATACTGATTCAGAATCAGTATTTATATGAACAAAAGGGTCTATATTTTTAATTTTTATATATGAAATTGAAGCACAACCCCATATTCTATTTTCATCATTTTTTTCATGCGTTGGAATTCCATCACTTTTTTTTGCCAAGTCTATTAAATAAGATGTTCTATCAGATCCATCAAGAATTTGTAAATTATTTTTTAAACTTTCAAAATCCATTTATTTATCTTCAAAATCCTTATATAGCATACTAGTTTGAATATCTTTATTAGCTTGATATTTTCCGCCTTCATATGATTTATACTTACCTTCGATTGAATGATAAAATATTTGACAAATTTCTGTATTAGGATATACCCTTATTGGTTGCACACAAAATATTTCTAAAGTCCAATATCCCTTAAAACCTACATCTCCGAAACCAGCTGTTATATGAACAAATAAGCCCAAGCGTCCTATAGAAGATCTTCCTTCAAGCATTGGAACCAAATTGTGTGTTTCAGTATATTCAAGAGTTCTTCCTAAATATAACTTTCGAGAATCAAGTAAAAGTCCTTCTTCAGGTATAATTATTTTAGTTGCTTTGTTCTTTTTTTTCATATCAAGAACAGGAGAATTATATACTAAAAGTTCATTATGTAATTTTAAATTATAACTGTTAGGATTTAATTGATTAGATTCAAATGGATCAATTATAATATCTTTTCCTAATCTATTATTAATTTCAATTCCTGATAAAATCATATCTTTATAAAACTTTACAATATTTACTTAAATAAATTTACGTGTACTTAAGATTAAAGAACACATATCAATTTTTTAATTTTTCCAGTGTATTTAAAGCTATTTTAATCCATTCATCATCTTGATTTCTATCATCATTTTTTATTTTTATAATTAGATCAATTATTTCTTTATTTTTCTCATAGGTCAATAATTGAGTCAATGCTATCAACCTTATTTGAGGATTTTCATTAAATAAAACTTCACTTTCAAAAAATAATTCTTGATGTTCATAATCTTTACTTAATGCTTTAATTGCATTTTTTACTAATTCATTATTTTTACTTTTTAATGCGTTTATATGAGTTTGTTTGTCTAATTCATTTAATCCTTTAAGAGCCCATAATGCGTGGATTGAAACATTTTTTCTTTCACTCAATACAAAATTTTTAAGTTCATTAGCAATAGATAGATTATTTTTTTCAACTATTAAACGTTGTGCAGTAAGTCTCCAAAATAAATTATCATCATTTAATGCATCAAGCAATTCATCATTATTTTTTAAATCATTATAATTAGATTTTTCATAATTATTTTCAACATAATTTACTTTATAAATTCTACCATGCATTTTATCTCTATTTGGATTAATATGTGCATTTCCAATCCCATTTTCTGCGTCATATCCTCCAAAATCTGAATCAGGAGTTGGATTATGCTGTATGATAAAATTGTACCAATCAGCTATCCATAAATTTCCATCAGGTCCAACTTCAGCGGCAACTGGTGAAAACCATTCATCAGCACTAGCTACAAAACTAAATTTATTAATTGCCTCAAACCCAGATCCCTTTTGTTTAATATCATACATTCCCAATAAATGACCTGTTGGTCCACAAACAAAAGCTCTAGAATTTCTCCATGATTTTGGAAAACCACTTGAGGTAGCAAAAGAATGTCCTGCAGCGGATGTATAACTACCAAACCAATCAACTTGACGAATATTTGGAGTAATAGGATAAAATGTTGCAGAGTTAGCTATCATTTTAGCACTCATTCCAATAGAATTTTTTAGCTCTGCACCCAACCAAAACATTTGACCTCTACCATCTTCTTCACTTATTTCACCTAAATCAATTTGTTTTTGAATTTCATCTAATTTTATTTTCAAACTATCATAAAATTCTTCATAAACGTTTGAAGGAATTCCACCAAAAAAGCTAGGATTACCATTTGCTGTAGATCCAAAAACATCACCAGATTCAGTAAACCCTAAACCCCAAGTGTTATTATTAAATTGATACAAAAACTCAATTTTAGAACCATCTGGTTTAAATCTAAAAATTCCCATTGAAAAGTCATGTTCATTATCGTTAATAATTGCATTAAAACCAGAGTAACCTACAGTTCCATAAATCCAATTATCAAATCCATATCTTAGATTACTTGGACCAGCATGAGTATCATATATACCAAAACCAGTTAATAATACTTCTTTATGGTCTGCAACATCATCTCCATTTATATCTTTAAAAAATAATAAATCAGGCGCATGTGCAACAATCACACCACCATTTCCAAAAGTAAAAGAAGTTAATATATTTAATCCTTCAACAAAAATAGTAGACTTATCAGCTTTTCCATCACCATTAGTATCTTCTAAAATTTTAATTCTATCATTCCCTTTTCTATTATCAAAAATATCATTTGGATAATCAATTGATTCAGCTACCCACAACCTTCCTTTTTCGTCCCATTGCATATATATCGGGTTAATGATTTGAGGTTCACTAGCAAAAACAGTTAATTCAAAGTCTATTGGAGCTTGAGTATATTTTATGCTCTCTTCTGGAGAAAGAGGTAACTGATAACTTAAAGGTTTTTCTCTTTTTTCATAATTTGGAATATTTTCTCTTTCTTCATAAGATAAATTTTCTCTACTAAGTAAAAACTGATTATATTTTTTTTTGACGTTCTCACCAACTGACCATAATATTCCGTTTTTAATAAGTTTTTGAAAGTTTTTATTTGACCAAACTCTCTCATCATGACCAGATGCAGTATAAAAAACTCTCCCTTTACCATGTGTCCTTATCCAAGTCCAAGGTTCAGGATCTTTATTAGGATCACCTGGCATAACATCCCTGACCATTAATACTTTTCTATTTTTCTTATTATGATTTATATGAAAATATGTCTCATCCCATTCATTAAAAGATTCTAAATCTTTAGTAATTTCATGATTTGAATCAACAATTCTTGGGTTAAATATTCCATCTAAATGACTTTCAAACCTTCCCCCAACAAGCTTATCATATTTTGGCTCATTTGCAAAACACCAGCTAGCAGAATGAATTGGGAGAAAACCACCTCCTCTTTTCACAAATAAATTCAAATTTTTCCATTGATGAGGCTCAATTTTTTCATGATTTCCATATATCAATAATGCATCAAACTTACTTAAATAATTAAAGTCACCTAATGCAGTTTCAAGACTAGTTGTATAATCAAAATATATTGCATCAACTCCAAAATTTTGACTTAAAATTGGATAATATTTACTAGAATTGTGATGTTCAGAATCATGTCCTAAAAAAAGTACTCTAATTGGATTTGAAAAAAGATTTACATTTAGAAATAATGTAAATAATAAGAAATAAGTTAATTTATAAAATATATTTTTCATTAGCACCCCAATCAAATATTAAAATATTTTTATAATATAACCCTAAGTAGATATAACTTAATACAAATTTTATATAAGCTATATAATATGCCTCAAATTAATTAAGAATTATTATATTTTATTTTTAGTTAAAGTACCATTTACATTTCTTAATATATTTAAGGGATTGTCATCTTTTAATTCATCTGGAAGCATTTCTTGTGGAAATGATTGATATGAAATTGGTCTTACAAATCTTTTAATTGCATCTGACCCAACTGCGCTAAATCTGGAATCAGATGATGCTGGAAATGGTCCTCCATGATGCATTGAGGTGCATACTTCAACTCCTGTAGGAACTCCATTATAAATTATTCTTCCAACTTTTGATTTCATTAAATCAATAGTTTTAGATATTTTTTTTAATTCAATTTCGCTCGCAAATATTGATCCTGTTAATTGACCTTTTATTGCTAAAATTACCTTATTTATTTCTTCAAGATCCTTACATTTTACAATTAAACTAAAGGGACCAAAAACTTCATTTTTGAGATGATTGTTTTTTAGAAAAATATGTCCATCTATATAACCAATCATTGACATACCATTATTAGCATCATCGGTTTGACCTAAGGTTCCTTCCATTGTAATCAATGATTCATCAAACATATTTTTTATAGATTTATTATACGATGAACAAATATTTGGATTTAACATTGTAGCAGGTTTTGTATTCTTTATTTTTGAGGAAAGTTTTTGAATAAAATCATCTAGTTTTTCATTTTGCTGACAAATTATTAAACCAGGATTAGTACAAAATTGACCAACTCCTAATGTTATTGAGGCAACTAATAAATCAATCGTTTGATTATTTAAAGCTGAGTCAAACAATAAAACTGGGTTAATACTTCCCATTTCAGCAAAAAAAGGAATTGGCTCATCTCTATCAGTTGCAATTTTATGTAATATCATACCTGCTTTCTCAGAACCGGTAAAACCACCTGCCTTAATATCTGGATGCTTAATCAAATGTTGTCCAACAAATGATCCAGAACCATGTAGTAATGAAAAAACTCCATCTGGCATTTCACATTTTTTTGATGCTTCCATTATAGCTTCACCTATTAGAGCACTAGTTCCTGGATGAGCACTATGAGCTTTTACAATCAAAGTATTTCCAGCAGCTAAAGCACATGCTGCATCACCACCTGCAGTAGAATATGCTAAGGGAAAATTACTTGCTGCGAAAACAGCCACAGGCCCCAAGGGATGTAATTTTTTTCTCAAATCTGGTTTAGGGATTGGAGTTCGTGATATTTCTGCCAAATCAATTGATGCGTCAACCCAAGAGCCATCTTTAATTAGTTCCGCAAATAACTTTAATTGGCTTACAGTTCTTCCTCTCTCACCGACAATTCTTTGCTCAGTAAGACCAGTTTCTTTTTGAACTCTATGAATCAAAGTATCACCTAAATCCATAATATTATTAGCTATAGTTTCAATAAAATATGCTCTTTCTTTTGATGGAACTTCTTTAAAAAAGTAAAAGGCATCTTTTGATTTTTTTATTGCGTAATTAATTTCATCTAAAGTAGCATTAGAAAATTTTTCAGATAATTTTTCATTATTAGTAGGATTAATTGAAAGAGTATATTCTTTTCCAAGGTTACTTAATTCGTATCCAATAATATTAGATTCAATTATTTTTTTCATTTCTATACCTTAATTTTTGGTCTTGTCTTTATACAATCATCGATTATTTTTATCACTCTGAATCTTTCATCTCCAATTAAAGGAAGTCTTGGGGGCCTTACATATTCTGTTCCAATGCCATTTGCAACTTCAGCTAATTTTATATTTTGAACAAGCTTAGGATGAATATCTAATTCTAATAAGGGCATGAACCACCTATATATTTGTCTGGCTTCTTCTATTTTATTTTGTTGTACAAGCCTATAAATTGCAACAGTTTCTTCTGGAAAAGCATCAACTAATCCAGCCACCCATCCATCAGCCCCTAAAAGTAATTCTTCAAAAGCTAAAGTATCAACACCACATAAAATTTTTAAATCATTGCCGAATGCATTTCTAAGTCTGGTCACATTTGTAACATCTCTAGTGGATTCTTTAACTGCTTCAATATTTTTAAATTTTAATAATTCTTCAAACATATTTAACGTTATTTCAATTTTATAATCATAAGGATTATTATAAGTCATTATTGGAAGATTAGTTGATTGACATACAGATTTGTAAAACTCAATCGTTTCTCTACTATCTGCAAAATACCTCATTGGTGGCAACATCATAATTCCATTTGCTCCTAAAGATTCTGCACTTTCAGCTGCCTTTACAGCTTCAGAAGTAGATTGTTCAGCAATATTCATTATTATTGGTAATTTATTTGAAAAATTATTTACAGCTTCTTTAAGAAGTGTATTTTTTTCACTTTGTTCTAATGTACTTGCTTCTCCAAGACTTCCAGCAATAACGCAACCATTTATTCCAGATTCAATTTGAAAATTTAAATTTTTAATGAAACTTTCAATATCTAAAGAATTATCATTATTAAATTTTGTTGTTAATGCTGGATAAACTCCTGACCATAAAGAATTCATAAAATATCCTAACTACTTTTTTTTGAAATTAATAAAGAAATAGAAGTATATATAATCACTAATATAACTAACCATGTTAAAAAATAAATTGGTAGTGACTTTACAATAAATGCTGCAATCAATACACCAATTGTCCCAAAAATTGAGATCGAAATTGAAGCTTTTTTATTATAATTATCATCAAATATATACTTTATTGAGGCAGAAAATAATGCAAAAGCTGAAGAACCCATCATGATTGGATATGCTACTTCAGGTGATAACCCTAAAAAATATACTAAAGCCATACTAGGAGCATACATTCCAAGTCCAAAAGCCTGAAAACCACCAAAAATTGCATTTAAAATAATAGCAAAAATTAATTTATTTCCTTTGAGACCAATTTCATTTCCAATTCCCAGTGAGTCTATTATATCAAATTGTCCTAAAGTCATCAAAATTGAAGTAAATAGTAATGCTATTCCAAGAATCAGTTTAATAATTTCTTTTGAAAATTTTTTAAACATTGAAGCAGCAAACATGCTACCTATCATTGCAGAAAAAATCATTGAAAAAAGAGTAATTGCCTCAACTTTAATACTTGATATAAAAATAAAAGCCATAATAAAAACTGGAATTGAAGTAGCTACATTTAAAGTACCTGGAATGAATTTGTTTTCAACTTGATTTGTTGCTTTAAATAATGAAGTGGTCGGTGCAAAACTACCAATACCTAATGTGTCAAAAAAAACAGTAACCAAGCCTATTAATCCTGTTTTAAAAAAACTTGTATTAGGTTCATATTCATTTTTTTTCTTTAATAAATCAAAAATAAAAATTAATGAGAATACAAAAGTACAGATTCCCAATAAAATTAGAATTATATTAATCATAGTTATATAGCACCCAATTTGTGATTAAATATAATTTTATTTTTGATAATAAACCCATTTATTATAAATAAAGGATTAATGAAAATGAAAATAAAAAAAATAAATGTATATCAAGTAGATTTACCACTTGTTGAAAAAAAATATAAGTGGTCGGGTGGCAAATATGTTGAAACTTTTGATTCTACAATCGTCGAAATTGAAACAGATAATGGAATTATTGGATATGGAGAGTGTTGCCCATTAGGACCAGTTTATTTACCATCTTATGCATTAGGTGTTAGATCAGGAATAAAAGAGATTGGTCCCAAATTAATCAATGAGAACCCACTTGAATCTGAAAAATTAAATTTAATAATGGATAAATATTTAAAAGGTCATCCATATGTAAAATCTGCTATAGATATTGCTTGTTGGGATATAAAAGGAAAATTTCTAAATATGTCTTTATGTGAACTTATTGGGGGAAGATTTGGTGAAGACCTAATTTTATATAGAGCAATATCTCAAATGGAACCAGATGAAATGGCAAATAATGTAAAAAAATATAAAGATATGGGTTATACTAAATTTCAATTAAAAGTTGGTGGAGATGCAGACCAAGACATTGAAAGAATTCAATTGGTTTCTAATATACTTAACAAAAAAGATAAATTAGTTGCTGATGCAAATACTGGGTGGTTAATGCATGATGCCATGAGAGTTGTAAAAAGCGTTGAAAATTTAGATGTGTACATTGAACAGCCATGCCTTAGTTATCAAGAATGTAAAACAATTAGAAAATCGACATCTAATCCGTTTATCTTAGATGAAAATATTAACGACATTAACATTCTTATTAAAGGTTATATGGAAAATGCTATGGATGTAGTTAATATCAAAATAAGTAAGTTTGGTGGATTAACTAAATCAATCTTAGCAAGAAACTTATGTGTTAAATTAGGAATTGCTATGACAATTGAAGATACATGGGGTGGTGATGTTATTACATCAGCAATTGCTCATTTAGCCCAAAGCACACCTGAAAAATATCTTTTTTCAACTACAGATTTTAATAGTTATGTCACAACAAGTACAGCTAATGGTGCTCCAATAAGAAAAAATGGTAAAATGAAAGCATCAAAAAAACCTGGCTTGGGAATTGAAATTAAAAAAGATGTTATAGGAAAACCTGTTATAGAATTATAAGATTTTTAAGAATCAGCAGATAAAATTGAATGTTTCGTAGAAAATAAATAACTAATTACTCCTAATGGGATAATCCAAACACTCGCAACAAAAGTTAATGTAACACCAAATAATGAACTTATAAATTTTGGAACTTTAGTAAGAATTCTTAAAAATGAACTAAAAGCAATGATAATTAAAAAAAGAATGATATAGTAAGCAAAAAATAATACTTCAAAAATAAAAGATGAATTTTCTTTTGGTTTTCCAAAAAACCTGTTAATAAATGCATTGATTGTATTTCCACCTAAGCTTCCCCAATGTAAAAATAAACATAATGCAAGAATAGATTTTGCTTTATCTTCACCTTCAGATTTAATTAGATTTTTATATTCTATATCAAATACTTTTCCAAAACCATCATTTAAAGCGAAAGATCTAGCAAAAGAAACAGCAGGATTATCCATAACATTCAAACATTCTTCTTCCGATTTAGCAACTCTTAAAATCTGATATCCATTTAAACCCGATACTCTTGCTAATTCACCATGTAAACCATCACAATAAAAACATTTATTAACGGAGTTTAACGTCAACATTATAGATTCACAAACTTGAGGTTCGATAGAATTTTCACCAATATAAGCACCTAATAAATCAGGAATCATTTTAAATAATTTCTTGTGGTCGAAAAGCATACCAGAAAAAGTCCAGATTTTCTTTTTATATTTTAATTCTGACATAGAAAAAAATAATATTTATACTAAAATGAATCAAATAAAATTATCTATCTATTTTTTTTTATTTCAAAAAAATAAACAAACAAAACTGCAATTAAAAAAAATAATAAAGAAAATATAAGTTGAGGATCACCATCATAAGAAAAAGGTGATATATTTCTTTGCAAATAATCTATTCTACCTTCAGAATTAATATAGATAGGATCACCATAATTAATTTTCCAAGGCCAAAGTTTGTGAATTGATCCAAGTAAAAAACCAGTCATTATTGTAATAATAATATCATAGTATTTTTTAAATAATAATTTTAAAAATTTAGCAAATGAAAGTATACCTAATATAGCACCTAAACCAAAAATTAATAAGATTGAGAAATCTCTAAATTTAATTGCTTCAATAATTGTTTCATAAGAACCTAAAATAAGTAAAATAAAACTACCCGAAATTCCTGGTAAAACCATTGCACAGATTCCGATAAATCCAGAAAAAAATATAAACCATGATTTTTCCACATTTGTTATAGGAGATAATTGAGTTAAAAAAAAAGCAAAAATAGAGCTTAACATAAAAATAAAAAATAATTTATTATTCCATTTTTTTATATTTTTTCCGACTACCCATATACTTGCACTTACTAATCCAAAAAAAAAGCTCCAAATTTTAATTGTATGATTATCAATTAGAAATACTATAATATTTGCTAGAGAAAAAATACTTATTAAAATTCCTGTGAATAAAAAAAATAAAAAATTGCCATTAATTTCTTTCCATACACCTTTAATACCATAAAGTTGAAAAATTTTTATTAGTTTTAAATCAAATGAATTTATAGAATCAATTAATTCCTCATATATTCCTGTAATAAATGCAATAGTTCCTCCTGAAACACCTGGAATAATATCAGCTGCTCCCATTGCTGTACCTTTTAAAAAAATAAAAAAATTAGAGATGATTGTTTTATTTATTTTTTTCACCATTTCTACTTTTTAGAATGTTGGCTAGATAAAAAGCTACTGTATTTACAATAAGATCTAAAAATTTATTTAGTGGAGTTTCCTTTGTTAATTTTATAATTAAGTTATTATCACTGAAAACAGATATAAAAAACTCAAGTATTTCCCATCCAATTGAGAGTATAAAGAATATTATCCAGTTACTTAAAAAAAAGTAACCAATTAAAAACCATTGAACAAAATGACCAATAAAAAAAAGATTTTCTATGAATGGATCAATCATTAAAAAAAACAATTAACCCAATTAAACATAATAGTTAAGTAAAACATTTTTAAAAAGAATGTATTTAAAATTTATTGTTTTGCTTTTCTAGCATCAATAAAACTTTTAACAAAATAAACCATTGCTAAAACTGATGTTGATATCATTAAAATCACTCTTACAAGTCCTATCCCACCATCTTCAATAGATTTTGGAAGTCTCATACCAATTAATGCTAATAAAATGATCAAAGTTAATGAAACAGCAATATGAGCAATAAGCTTATTATGATTTTTTAAACCACTATCACATAAAATTAGTCCTATCCCGAAAGCTACAGGAATTAATGCAGTAATAGATAATACTGATAAATATCCCCAAAGACCAATTAAAATTAAACTTGTTGAATTAATTAAATTTCCCATTCTAGAATTCATAGTTTTAGTTTATCTCCTTTAAACAAGGTTAAATATATTTTGATTTTATATATATAATATGTTAAAATATACTATATGAATATACTATTCTTTTTAACATTTTTTATAATATCTTCTTTATATAGTCAATGTTCCCTTTGAAGCAATCCATCCTTGCCAGTTGGTGAGGCAGACAAAGGTATTGGTGCAAAAAAAGGAGTGATATATTATGGGGCTCAAACTCAAATGACGAATGTACAGTGGTCTCATGGTGCAATTGGTAATGAAGATTACATTCATTTTGGAAGTCTCAATGGTTATATTTTATTACCAAATATCATTTATGGAATCAACGATAAATTAAATTTAGTATTTAACACAACAATTGGCATGAGAAATATGATATGGAAAACAAATAAACATTCATTACATCATAGATCTGAAAATAGTTTGTCAGATTTTGCAAATGCAAATGGTGGTATCTTGGGTGATTCTAAAATTATGTTAAGGTATATTTTTAAAAATACATCAAATCAAGAAGGATTTAGAATTTTTGGAGGATTTGGATTAACCATTCCTTCAAATAGTCAGTTAACATCAGATCCATATTTTTTGAGTGAAAATTCTATTAAAGAACACCGACATTTTAATTTAAGTGATGGTACTTATAATTCAAATTTTGAAACACAAATTTTTTATAAAAGAAATAGAAACCCAATGTTTATCGGAGGATTTATTTTATACGAAAATCCACTTCATGAAAATAAATACAGATTTTTACCATCATCAAGATTAATTGTAAGATTATCATCTACGTATAAAAGATTTGATAAAATTGATTCATCAATTGGTTATGGTATAAGTTATTATCATACTAGTAAAAGTTATTGGAATGATAAAGTAACACCAAACTCTGAATCTGTTACTATTGCACCTAGTATATCATTTCTATTTAACTCGAAGTATGGTGCACATTCTTTATCTATTCAAAAACCTTATACATTATCTGGACAGCTTTTTAATAATGAGGGTGAAGTTGTAGATCAAAAAACTAATGCTTGGCAAATAGTTTTTTCAATAAGAGTAATTTAATTTATTCAATTAATCCATCTAAATCATACTTAGAAACAAAATTCCAAATAATTTGATCGATATTTAAACCACTATTGTCCATTTCAAACCAATCGTGACCACCATTAATAAATTTATAATGTTCAATTGAAACATTATTTAAACCACTTTCATAAATATAATGTTCAGTTTCTAAACCGCTTGATTGAAATGATGAAATTGTTGGAATACTATCAGCATCATTGAATTCCACCCAATAATCAAGTATTTCATTAACTGACGACATATAATCCATACCATTATAAGGTCTCTCAAAATCAGACGTACCGTTAAATGAAATTATTGAAGTAGGGTGTGTTGGGTTACATTGTTCAACAGCTTCATCCCACATCAACCCAGAGACAGGTGCAACTGCCGCTATTTTATCAGATAAATAACAAGCTAAAGAATAAGCAAATCCTCCTCCATTTGAATATCCTGTTGCATACACTCTGGTGATATCAATATTATAATTTGAATCAATATCATCAATTATTGCTGCAATAAAACCAAAATCATCAGCATCAGTTTTATTAAAGTCAGAAGGTAATAAAGTATTCCAAATTCTACCACCCGATTCAATATTATCTGAACCATTTGGATATACAAGAATAAAATTTTCAGTATTAGCTAAAGACCTCATGTCTGATATATAAAGTTGACTTTGAGCATCTCCACCTCCACCATGAAAATTCATCAATATAGGATATTTAACCGAGTCAACATACGAATCAGGTATGAATAGTATATAACTTCTATTTTGACCGTCATGATTTAAGGTTTGATTTAAATCAGAAGAAATTGATTCAGAAGAAGAATTTTCATTATTTTTTAGATTTTCACTATTATTAGAACAAGATAAAAAAACAATAAAGACAATAAATAATATAAATCTCATATACAAAATTTAAGTTTATTTGAGTTTATTTCTAAATTCAAAAAAATAAACACTTAAAAAATTTATAATCCAAAAAAAGGTCAATGTTGTAAAAAAAAATATGCCCGCTTCAACACCCATAATTGTATCTTCTACACCACCAACTTCATTAATAGTTCCTCCATATGAATGACGAGTGAAAATTGAAATATAATATGCACCAAGTATGCAAAATAAAATCATTAATGGAATGATTTTATAATTTTTAAACCACATCAAAAAGAGTGACATTGTTGTTATTAAAAAAAATGTCGATAATAACCAAGCCAAGTGAAGTTTAGCATGAGAAGACCAATGAGGATTATGGAGATGAGTATCTGTAGCATCAACTAAAATAGGCAAATAACCAATACAGATAGCTAAAAAAGTAAAAAAAACTTTATTTTTAGTTTCGATTTTAAAAGGAAGAATGGCAGTTATTAAAAATAATAAGCTAATAAAAATAATAATAACCATAAAGTATGTACCTCAAAAAAGTTAATAATAAAACTAACTATTTTTGGCATTGTATGCAAAAATAAATTCTTCTACCACCAACCATTTTTTTTGAAATTTTATTGTTACAAATAAAGCAGTATCTTCCAGCTCTTGCAAAAGCCATAAATCTATTTTTTCTGTATTTTCTATCTCTTTTATATTTTAATTCATCTATATTGGAAATTGTAATACCTTTTTGAAAATATGATCTTAGAGAAATGTCTTTAATATTTTTAGAAATTAATATTTGATCTGATTTTGAAAGTAAAGATGGTTTATTATTATACATTAAACCTGAAAAAAAAAGTATTTCAGTTCTTAAATAATTCCCAATTCCTGCTATAAAATGTTGGTCTAATAATAAACTAGATAGTTGTCTATTCCTGAACTTTTTAGATATTAATCGTTCAAAAATTATTTTAAATGTTACATTATCACTTAGCACATCAGGACCGATTTTTTTTAAATACGGATGTAGATGTTCATTTTGAGAATCTAAAACATTTATGTCTGTTGCTGACCATAACCTAACAGCTTTTTTTTTAGTAATAAATTCAATTCTTAAACTTCTGTTATGACTAATAGGTGTATTTATGTAATTACTTGACCATTTTCCATATAATTGATTATGAGAAATAATTGTTTTATTATTATTTAATCTAATTAATATAGCTTTACCATTTGAGATAACATCTTTAACAATTATATTTTTGTTGTTTAATTTTGATATTGTAGGATAAAGAAATGTAGTTTTTAATATTTTCTTTCCTACTAAAGCTGATTTGATTTTATCAGCCATTCTCTTTGTTTCAGGACCTTCGGGCATTAATTTTTCATTTTTACAAATTTATGTCAAAAAAAATAAATAAAAAATTTTCTAAAGAAGATATTCATAGAATTATCGAAATGGCTTGGGAAGATAGAACTACTTTTGAGTCAATTGAAAAACAATTTGGGATCAATCAAGATGAAGTCATAAAAATAATGAGAAAAAATCTCAAACTTAAATCCTTTAAATTGTGGAGAAAGAGAACAACTGGAAGAAAAACTAAACATGATTCCCTATAACTAATCATTACCACTTGAAACTTCTAAAAGCTCTATTATGTCATCTTTAACTTTATATTTAATTAAGTTTGGATTACAACATATTTCACAATCCCAAATTTCTGATGTTAATTCATTATTTGATTCTATTTGAACCTCAAAAGATTCAAAACAAAAGTGACAAATTATATTTAAATTCATTTATTATTTTAAAAAAACTATATGTTCAAGTATACAAAAAAAATGAGAATTATTTTTTACTTTATAATAGTAAGCTCCTATTTAATAGCACAAAATTATACATATAAAATCCCTGCAAGAGATGGAATTGGAAAAGTTTATCTTGGGAGAGAAATAAGTAAAATAATGGGTCATCAGGGTGCCGAATGGCTTGAAAGAAATTCAAGAGAAATCGAAGAAAGACCATCCATCGTAATCAAAAGTTTAAAACTTAAATCATCCGATATAATTGCTGATTTTGGCTCTGGATCAGGATATTTTACAAGATTGATTGCTCCTAAATGTAGTTTAGTATATGCTATTGATATTCAAAAAGAAATGCATGAAATAAATAATTCAATTCTTAAGAAAAATGATATCAACAACGTTAAATTTATTTTAGGTGAAAATAAAAAAACCAACCTTCCAAAAAATAAAATAGATATTTTAATAATGGTAGATGTCTATCATGAATTAGAATATCCCTATGAAATAATGTCAAATATATATAATATACTTAAAAAAAATGGAAAAGTTGTTCTGGTTGAGTATAAAGGAGAAGATAAAAAATTAATGATAAAACCTTTACATAAAATGACAATTGATCAAATAATTTTAGAAATGGAAAATGTTGGCTTGAAATTTGAAAAACAAATTGGAAAGCTTCCCAGACAACATATGTTAATGTTTACTAAATAAATTAATAATAAAAATGAAATGTTTAAAATGTGGAAATAAATGGAAAAGAAAAAAAATTTTAGAATACGTTTCTTTTTTATCTAAATGCCCAGATTGTGGAAGTAGAAAAATTATAAGAAACGATTTAATTAAATTTATTTTCAAAAAAATTATAGGTTAAAACAATGCTTTATAGATTTATATCAAGTTTGATTTATTATGCATTAATAATTTATATTTTAATATTTGTTATAAAACTTCAAAAATTTGAACATTTATTACTTGGGATGTTTATTGCTGGGTTTTTGAGAATAATTTTTTTTATTTGGATAAGAAAATCAAATTTTCTTTTTTTTAATTGGAGAAATAATATAAATAAGAAAAAATGAATAAAAATATTAAAACTATTACTCCATTTGTTATTGGTATTTTTCTTTCAACTTTAAATTCACCTAAGAGTTTAGATGAAAGTGCATTTTATATGTTTATCATCTTTATTTGCGTGATAACATCTATTTTAATCAGATCATTTCCTATGGCTGTAAGCGTTTTATCTGGATTGTCTATAGCTATATTATTTAAAGTAATATCATTAAAAGAAGCTCTTGGTGGTTATGGAAACTCATCAACATGGCTTGTTACAATAGCTTTTTTATTATCAGGAATTATTATTGATTCTGGACTTGGTAAAAGAATATCACTGTTGTGCATTAATTTTTTTGGGAAAACTGTTATTGGAATAGGTTATGCAATTTGCATAGCTGAATTAATTTTAGGTCCATTAGTCCCTTCTGTTACAGCAAGAGGCGGAGGAATTCTTGCACCTATAGTAAAATCTATATCAAAAACGCTTGGGTCATATCCTGAAAAATCTCCTGAAATTTCGGGACGATATTTACATTTAGTTGGAGCACATGCAAATATGATAACTGGTGCAATGTTTCTTACTGGAATGGCAGCAAATCCACTAGTCTCTGAGGCTGCAAAAGATATTTTTGATATTGAATTTGATTGGCTAACATGGGCTTATGGTAGCATAGCACCTGGAATAATTAGTCTGTTTTTGCTACCTATTTTTATTAAATATTTATCTAAACCAGAAATTAAAGAAACAAAACAAATTAGAAATGAAGTTAAAGAACAGTTAAAATCAATTGGTAAATGGTCTAAAAATGAAATAATAATTTCATTTGTTTTAATTTCAATGTTGATTTTATGGATATCAAAACCAATTCATGGGTTTGGTACAACAACAGTAGCTTTATTCGGATTAGTAATTTTACTCTTGTCGAAAACTGTTTCATGGGATCAAATGACAAAAAATCATAAAGCCTGGGATAGTTTAATTTGGCTTGGTGGATTAATTACATTAGCTACAAGTTTAAAAAATACTGGGTTTATTGAATGGTTTGCTAGTAATATTCAATATTTAGTACAAGATTTTTCACCCGTATTAATTCTTATAGTTGTTGGTATAATTTATTTTTACTCAATGTATTTTTTTTCAATGCTTACTGCTCATATAGCAGCATTTATTGGTGCTATTTTTTTAATATTTTCCAATTCAACACTAAATCCATTTCTAATTGTAGGTACAATAGGATATTTTTCAAATTTATGTGGATGTTTAACTAATTACTCTTCAGGGCCAATTATAATTTATTTTGGAAACGGATATGTAACTGCTCCTTCATGGTTTAAATTTGGTTTTATTATTTCAATTTATCATTTAATAATATGGATTGGAATTGGATCTATTTGGTGGAAATTAATTGGCTGGTTGTAATGATAAATTTTAATAAAAGAATAACGAAATGGTTACAGCAAAAAATCGGTTTAAA
>CEOK01063371.1_pt1 | contig 16960 bp, 15 predicted proteins | sample 427001 | NCBI WGS metagenome assembly CEOK01 (sample SAMEA2591108, study PRJEB7988) | marine metagenome | isolation source: saline water (ENVO:00002010), including | reverse complement strand
ATAAGTTTAAAAATTTTTTCAAGTAATTTTTTTTTTTGTATTTCAATTTTTTTATAGGTTGCTGTTTAGAATCATATTTTATAACAGACCATTGGATCTCTAAGGGAATGTCTAGCCAAACAGGGCCGTGTCTTCCTGTTGTAGCTATTCTAATGGCTTTATTCAATTCCTTAATAAAGTCCTCTTTTTTTTTAATAAATACCGCATATTTAGTTAATGGCTTTACAACATCGCAAATATTTACTTCTTGAGTTCCAACTTGCCGAACTTTCTTTCCATAGCTTGTATGATTTGATCTTGCTTGCCCACTTATAAATATTGTTGGAACAGAGTCCTGCCAAGCTGCTAATAGCCCAGTTATCACGTTTGTACATGCAGGGCCGGTGGTAACTACAGCACAACCAATGTTATTTTCTATTTTTGCATCAGCAACAGCAGCAAGACCTGCACTTTGTTCATGATTTGTGTAAGTTACTTTGAATTTAGATTTTTCTAAAGAATCAAAAATATGAACTACAGCACCACCCTGCAAACCAAAAACGTTTTTAACATTATTTTTTTTTAAAATTTTAGCAAGACAGTCAGTTAATTTTAAATTCATAAGTTTTTATACCTTCTTAATTTATATTTTTCAGGATCCAAAATAAGCTCTTTTCTTAAATTTTTAGAACCCCATTTGTCATGTACTACAGAAAAATTTCTTCCTCCAACAATATTTTTTCCCTCATTTACACCCCATTTTATGCACTGAAATATTTGTTCAAAAGAAGTGCCAGTGTCTTTAGATTTTAAAATTTTTCTTACTTTAAAATAATTTTTTCCAGCTGCAATTTTGCCAGCCCTAATAGTTTCTAAGTGGGTTTTTGTCTTAGTAAAACCAGGCCCTATAATAAAAATGTTTAAATTTTTATTTTCATCATCAAGCAATTCACACATCTTAATTAATCCAATTTTTGAGACACAATATGCAGAATAGTTTGTAAATGGACTATTTGTTCCTCCACCAGCTAGATAAACTACATTAGACTTATTTTTACTTCGAAAAGGATAAATTGTATGTAAAACCTCTAATTGGGATAAAAAATTTGTATTAATTGATTCTTTCCATTTTTCAAAATTTAAATTAAAAAAATTACCAATGGGGACTGTAGTTCCAACTGAACTTAATAAAGTATTCCATTTAATTTTGTTATTTTTTAAATATTTAGTAATTTTAAATAAATCTTTTTTAGAATTAATATCACATTTGATTAATTTTAAATTTTCTAATTTTTTAAATTTATTTAATAGAGGTTTTTTTTTTCTAAATGTACCAATTACATTATAATTTTCTTGTAAAAAAAAATTTGCAATATTTAAACCAATATCTGCATTTATCCCCAAAATAATAACATTTTTATTTTTATTTCTCATATATAGATTTTTCTGAATATATCTAAATTTACAAATTTGAGCTTAGTATTTATTTTATAATAAAAGTATTTTTTTTTAAATAATAATATAAACTTTTATAAAAATTAATCTAATGTTACAAATTTTAAACATGAATAAACCGTATAATTTGATTTTCAACTTAAATAGTTTGTATGATGATTTAATTAAAAAATATAATTTACTACATTAGGATTAATAAAGATTAAGTATGGACTTAAACCTTAATAATGTTCTAGATAAAAATATTGGTTACTCTTATTTAAATTTATCTAAAAATGATATTCAAATTATTAAAAATATGGTTATTAAGAACTTTAATGATATTATTTTAAAGAATAATTATTCAAAAAAAAAAATTACATTTAAAAATTATTTGAAAAATATTAGTTTGTTTCAACATGAAGCACTATTTCCAAAAAAAGTTAGAATTTTTAAAAAAAGTCAATTTAAAAAAATATTTAATGAAACCCACATATTTAAAAGATTAAAAAACAAATACCCAGAAATTCAGATAACAGATGAAGAGAGTATAGGATACGAAAATTTATACTGGCGTATAGTAAGACCTTTACCATACACTGATATAGGACCAATGCATAAAGATAAATGGTTTTGGGATCTAGGTCATGGAAATATAAATGAAAAAAAATATCAAAGAGTCAAAATTTGGATATCCCTAGGCAGCTCAGCTAATAACTTAGGATTAAAATTTATAAAAGGTTCACCAAACAAAAAATATAAATATAAGTCAGAAAAAAGACATGGTAAGATAAAGCCTTTATTTAATCAAAATCAATTAAAAAAAGATAAAATAATTTCTTTTTCTAAGAAACATGGAAATTGTATTATGTTCAATGATGAATTGTTACACGGAGGAGAGAGTGTTAAGGGAAACATCTGCAGATTAAGTGTTGAATGTACTTTTTTAATTAACAAAAATTAGTTTTTTATACAATTTTAGAAAATATGGAAATCGACTTACTAAAAAATTATCCAAGACCTAAAAGAAATTTAGATAAAAGATTATCAGATAAATCACCTGAGGTTGTTAAAGTTGCAAGAGAATTTGGTGAGCAATTTTTTGATGGGGATAGAAAGTTTGGTTATGGGGGATTTGGATATAACGCAAAGTATTGGGAAAATGTTGTAAAAGATTTTGTTGAGCACTATAACCTACCATCTAATGCAAAAATACTTGATGTAGGTTGTGCAAAAGGTTACATGCTATATGACTTTAAAAGACAATTTCCTCAAATGCAAATTTTTGGAATAGATATATCAAAATACGCAATTGAAAATTCTCACCCAGAAGTAAAAAAATATTTACAAGTTGGTAATGCTAAAAAATTAGAATTTGAAGACAATTATTTTGATTTAGTAATTTCAATTAACACTATTCATAATTTAGAACTAGAGGATTGTATTACTTCAATTAAAGAAATTTCACGTGTTTCCAAAGTTAATTCATTTTTAACCGTAGATGCATTTAGAAGCGATGAAGAAAAAGAAAGAATGTTTAAGTGGAATCTCACAGCTAAAACGATAATGTCAGTAAGTGATTGGAAAGAAACATTTAAAAAAATAGGATATGATGGTGATTTCTACTGGTTTATCCCTTAATCAAAAGATTAAAATTTTTGAAACTTGTAGTCTTATAAGACATGTGGAGCTGGAAATATCTAGAAGATATGACATGGGTAAAATGCGGTGCCCAGTCCATCTTTCTGTAGGTCAAGAAGGAGTGCCTGCTGCACTTTCATTACTTTTAAATAAAAAAGATTATGCTGTAAGCACTCATAGGGCTCATGCTCATTATATTGCAAAAGGTGGGAATATAAAAAGAATGATTGCCGAAATTTATGGTAAATCCACTGGTTGTTCAGGTGGTAAAGGTGGGTCAATGCATTTAGTGGATAAAAAAAAGGGCTTTATGGGCTCATCATCAATTGTTGGCAATAGCATACCCCTTGGTGTTGGTCTAGGCCTTTCCTTAAAATTAAAAAAATCAAAAAACTTATCAATAATTTTTTTGGGAGACGCAGCTGTTGAAACAGGTGCATTTTTTGAGTCTGTTAATTTTTCAATTTTAAAAAAGTTGCCAGTAGTTTTTATTTGTGAAAATAATTTATATTCAGTTTATACATCTTTAAATGATAGGCAGCCAAAAAATAGAAAAATTTATAAAATGGCATCAGGCCTTGGTATTAAGTCATATTTTTTTGATGGTTCAAAACCTTTTTCTTTTTTCAAAAAATTAGAAAAAATACTACAGAATACGAGAAAAAAATCTGAACCTTGTTTTATTGAGTTTTCAACTTATAGACACCTTGAGCACTGCGGACCACTCAATGATGATGATTTAAAATACAGACCTAAAAAAGAGTTAGAAAGATGGTTAAAAAAAGATCCATATTTAAGTATAAAATCTACTCTAGAAAAAAATATTAAAATAAAAAATAGTATCAAAAATATTGAAAAGAAAAATATCAGAACAGTAAACGCATCATTTTTATTTGCAGAAAAATCAAATTTTCCAACCAAAGTAAGCTTAAAAAAAAATGTATATAAGAAAAAATAAAAAGATAACATTTGCAGAGGCGATTAATGAAGGCATTCATCTTGAAATGGTTAGAAATAAAAAATTAATTACTTTTGGATTAGGTATTAACGATCCAAAACGAATTTTTGGATCCACAAAAGGTTTGGTTGAAAAATTTGGACATCAAAGGGTTTTTGATATCCCAACATCTGAGAATGCATTGACTGGTATTGGTTTAGGTTTGTCATTGGGAGGCAATCCTGTATTAATGACACATCAAAGAGCAGATTTTTTTTTATTAGCTTTTGACCAATTAATAAATTCAATATCAAAATGGAATTATATGTTTGATGGTAACTCTGGGACAGTTAATATTACCATCAGATTAATTGTTGGTAGAGGTTGGGGGCAGGGACCGACACATTCTCAAAATTTACAATCTATATTTAGCCATTTTCCTGGTTTAAAAGTTGTAATACCCACAACACCTTACGACGTGAAAGGGTTGTTATCTTCATCTTTAAGGGATCCAAATCCAGTTATTTTTTTAGAACATAGATGGCTCTATAATTCTGAGGGCTACGTACCAACAAAAAATTATCTGGTAAATCTAGAAAAATCAAAAATTTTAAGAAAAGGTAAAGATATAACAATTATTTCAACATCATATATGACACCCGAACTTATAAACATTTATAAAAATCTTGAAGATAAGGACATTGATTTTGAACATATAGATTTAATTAGTTGCAAACCATTAGATAAAAAAACAATTATCAACTCTGTAAAAAAAACTGGAAGAATCATTATTTTAGATACCGGGTTTAAAAGCAATTCTATTTCATCAGAAATTATTTCATTAGTAAATGAATTTTGCTTTAAAAATTTAAAATATAAACCAGTAAAAATGAATGTACCAGATATACCAGAGCCAACAAGCTATGGTTTAACAAAGTTTTATTATAATAATAGAAATGATGTATTAGAAAAAATTTACACTATTTTTTTTAAAAAAAGTTATAAAACAAAAATAAAAAATTTAACTCATCATGATATACCAGGTAGTTGGTTTAAGGGACCCTTCTAGTGTTACAAGCAGCAATTTTAATTAAATCAAAAAAAATAGAATTTCATAATTTTAAAATACCTAAAATATTAAGAGATGATCAGGTTTTAGTTAAAATCAATTATACAGGAATTTGCGGATCACAAATAATGGAGTATTTAGGTAAAAGAGGTAAAGATAATTATTTGCCTCACGCACTTGGACATGAGGCTGTTGGTCAGGTTATTGCCATTGGTAATAAGGTTAAAAAAGTATCAATTAAAGATAAGGTAATTTTAAGTTGGATAAAAGGTAAAGGTCTAGATTATGGAGGATTTAAACTTATTAGTGAAAAAAAAAAATTAATTAATTTTGGACCGATATCAACTTTTTCATCTCATGCAATAGTTTCTGAAAATAGAGTTTTTTTAAAACCAAAAAAAATGTTAGACGTTGAGGCAGTATTGTACGGATGTGCAATCCCAACTGGAGCTGGCATGGTAATAAATCAATTAAAAGAAATAAAAAAAAATCACAGTGTTTGTCTAATTGGAGTTGGCGGAGTTGGTATGGCCACATTATTGACTTTAATTAAAAAAAAACCACAGATTTTTGTAATCGAAAAAAATAAAGAAAAACAAAATTATCTAAAGAAATTTAATGTTAAAATTTTGTCATATAATAAACTTAGAAATTATAAAAATTATTTTGATTTTTGTATAGAAACTTCGGGCACTACCGTTATGATTGAAAAAGGTTTTGACTTAATAAAAAATAAAGGCAAATTAATTTTTGCCTCCCACCCAGAAAATTCAAAAAAAATAAAATTAAATCCTCATGATTTTATTAGTGGAAAAAAAATTTATGGTAGTTGGGGAGGATGTTGTACGCTTGATAAAGACATAAATAATATTTTTAAATATTTTAACAACAAAAATATTTTTTCAACATATGGAAAAATGTCTTTTTTTAAATTAAAAAATATTAATCAAGCTTTCAAAAAAGTCATATCTGGAGAGATTAATAGAGCTATAATTAAACTTTAGGGTTGATTTTTAATTTTTTATTGAATTTTCAATTTCTTCATCCATTTTACAGTGTAATTAGAAATATTTACTTTAATTGTTTTTCTTTTATTCAATCTAATTAACTCATCAATTACATCGCTTACACTATATTTTGGTTTGAATCCTAATTTTAGTAATTTTGATGAATCCTGCCTATATGATCTAGGATCATTAGATTTTATAACTTTGATTTTAGCATCAGTTTTTTTTTGTATCATTTTTGCAAGGTTAATTATTTTCAAATTTTCAAACCCAGCATTATAAAAACCTGATGGGATATTTTTTTTCAAAAAAAATTCATAAAGTCTAATCATATCTTTTATATGAATGTTAGGTCTAATTTGATTTCCACCAAAAACAGTTACTTGTTTTTTTTTTATAGCCTGTAATGTTAGTAGATTTACTGAAATATCAAATCTCATTCTTGGAGATATTCCACAAACAGTAGCAGGTCTGATGCAGTTAATACGAATTTTATCCTTAAAACTCATAAAAACTCTCTCTGCTATCATTTTTGTTTTATTATAGACAGATATAGGAACTAAATTTAGATCTTCTGTCACTTTTTTTTCTTTCTTAACTCCATATACGCTACCAGAACTAGCATAGATAAATTTTTTAACCTTATTTTTGATTGCAAATTCCATGATTTTCATTGATGTAATCACGTTTACATTCCAGGATAAATTAGGATTTAAATCAACCGCAGGATCATTAGCAATATTAGCAAGGTGTATGACGCAATCTATTCCTTTAAACCATTTTATGTTTGTTTCTCTAATATCTTTTTTTATTATTTTTAATCTTTTGTTTTTTTTTAAAAAATTTCCAAACCAAAATGTATCTACAACAGTTATTTTGTTTTTATTATTTTCAAGCAGTTTAGTTGTTAATGGAGTCCCAACATATCCTCCGCCTCCTAAAATCAAAATATTCATTTTTTGTGTGTATATTTTAAAGAGTCTTTTTTAAAGTAATTAATATTTTTTTTAATCCAATTAATTGTTTTGACAATACCATTATTTAGATTTGTTTTTTCTGACCATGAGTAAGATCTTCTAATTTTATTTGAGTCTAGAGTATATTTTAAATCTTTACCATCTCTCTCTTTTACATGATATGATATTTTGGATTTAACCTTCATTATCTTTTTTATTAATTCTATAAGTTCTAGAATAGTGATAAATTTTTTTGAAGAAATATGATATGCTTCACCAATATTTTTTTTATCTTTTAGTATCTTATAAAGAGCCCTTGAAACATCTGGCATAAAAATAAATGATCTTAAAGTATTTCCTTTTCCATGAATTGGTATCATTTTATTGGTTAATATCGAAATTATAACCTTGGGTATAATTCTAAAACTTTGTTGATATGGACCATATATATTTGCTGCCCTAGTAAAAACTACAGGAAAATTATAAGTTTTGCAAAATGCGAGAAGATTTAAGTCTTGTGCTGATCTTGAGATTGCATAGGGAGTAGTTGGGTTAAAAATATTTGTTTCTTTTTTTAAAGTTGAAGTGTTTCCATAAACTTCTGGAGTACTAAAATTCATATATTTCTTTATTTTTAATTTTGAAAGTTTTTTTATCATAATTGAATTTGAAACCACATTAGTTTTGTACCAGTCCTCAGGATTAACCCAACTTTCAGCCACCATGCCCTGTGCTGCAAAATTTACAATATAGTCAATCTTCTCTTTTTTAATAATTCTAATTAATTTATTTAAATCACTTTCAATATTTAAATTAATTTTGTGAAATTTAAAATTTTTAAGATTTTTATTACTTTTATATCTTAAATGTTCTCTTCTAATTTCAATTCTTCTTGATGTGCCATAAACTTTAATTTTCTTACTTAAAAGGAAATCAATAAAGTCCGAACCTGCAAAAGAATTACTGCCTATTATCAATATTTTATTCATAATACCTAAAAAAATTCTTTTTTAATTTTTTAAAATGATCTAAAAATATAACTTTAGCTAATTATTAAACATAAACCCATAGCATATAATTTAAAAATTTCTCAATGAAAAAAACTTCTGTAATTCAAACAAAAATCAATCAAATAAGAAAAAATAATAAAACTATTGGATTATGTCATGGTGTATTTGATTTATTGCATCATGGCCATCTTTTACATTTTGAAGCCGCTAAAAAAAAATGTGATTACTTATTTGTTTCTATCACTTCAGATGAATATATAGATAAAGGACCAAATAGGCCTATACATAAAGACAACGAGCGTATTCATTTTTTAAAAAGTTTAAAATTTGTAGACGAAGCATTTATTGCAAATGGCAAAAGTGGCGTTGATAGTATTAATTTAATAAAACCAGATTATTATTTTAAAGGTAACGATTATAAAAATAATTTTTTAGATAAAACAAAAAAAATATTTCAAGAAATCAGTGCAGTTAAAAAAAATAATGGAAAAATTATTTATACGAATGAAAAACAAATGAGTTCTTCAAAAATAATTAACCAATTAGGCCTTGCTTTGAATAAAACACAAATAAATTTTTTAGAGAAAATAAAAAAAATACATTCTTATAATTCAATAATTTACTCTTTAAATAAAATTAAAATAGACAAAGTCCTTGTTGTAGGTGACCTAATTATCGATAGATATATTTTTGGAAATGTCTTGGGAAAATCAGGTAAAGAGCCCCATTTAGTTTTTAATAATGCTAAAGAAAGTATGTATGTTGGAGGTTCAGCAGTAATTGCAAATCATCTATCCGATTTCATCAAAAATGTTACTTTAATTTCTGATTTGGGTAATGAGATTAAAATCAAAAGTTTATTAAAAAAGAAATTAAAAAAAAATATTAAACATATTTCAATACATTCTGACTCAGATTGTAAATCTTGTATCAAAACAAGATTTGTAGATTCTCTTACTAAATATAAATTATTTGGGTCTTATACGCTCCCTAATTTAGATAAAAAAAAGTTTCATGATCTACTAAATAAAAATCTGAGTTTATATACTCAAAAACACGATATAATAATTCTTGCTGATTATTCGAACAATTTTTTTGATAAAAATTCTATTAATAAAATTAAAAAGTCTAAAAAATTTATTAGTGCTATGGCACAAAAAAATTCAAATGTTTCAGCATTTCATTCATTGGAACACCTGAAAAACTTTAATTTATTATGTATTAATGAAGGAGAACTTAGAAGTGAAGTTAGAGATAAGAAAAGTGATATCGACTTGATAGCAAAAAAATTAATAAAAAAGAACAATTTAAATTTTTTGGTAGTTACTAGAGGTATTGATGGCTCGATATTATTCGATAAAAAATTTAAAAAATATTATTGTCCGTCTTTTAATTTCAAACCTGTTGACAAAATTGGAGCTGGAGACTCAATGATTGCTATTTTAAGCATACTTTTAAAAAATAAAATAAACCCCTCTATTTCATTGCTTATTGCATCTTTAGTTGCTGCACATGTAGTAAATAATGTAGGTAATAATTATTCAGCAAATAAAATTGAAATAGAGCGAAGTCTTGAATTTTTGTTTAAATAAAATTTGAGGTTATTTATTTTATATAATTTGAATATCTTTGACACTTTAAACTTTTAATTTTTTTTTCAAAAGTTTTGGCCAATCCTTTTTAAAAAAAAGGGATTTATCATCAATAAATAAGTCAAAACTCGGTTTTCCAAAGTAAATTTTATGATATTTCACACCCCATTTATCTAATTGTTTTAAGGTTAATGGTTTAATTTTTTTTTTTACTTCTGATATATTTCCATTACATCTTCCCATATATCTTGCAGTATATAAAATTATATTAAACTTCTTATCATAAAGCTTATTGATAAGATTGATATTTTTTTGAATTGGTCTAGATTTTAAGTAATTTCTTGTAGAATTTGTGCTGCAAATCACATTATCAATATCAAAACAAATAGTTTTCAATTTCATATAAAACAAATTATTTAACTAGTTATTAATAGAATTATATAGTCTATATGTATGATATTTATAATAATATGTTTATAAAAAATATATTTAAATGTAAAAATGAAAGATCATTATATAAATAAATATCTAAATAAACTTTCTAAAATTCTGATTAACACCAATAATAAAGATTTTTTAAAGGTTGTTAAATTGCTTAAAAAAACAAAAACTAACAAAGGTAAAGTAATTTTAGTAGGAAATGGTGGTAGTGCTGCAATGGCAAGCCATGTGAGTGTTGATTTGACTAAGATGTGTGGTATTAGGGCAATAAATTTCAACGAAGCAGATCTGCTAACATGTTTTTCAAATGATTATGGATATGAAAATTGGGTGCAAAAAGCGTTATCTTTTTATGCTGATAAAAAAGATTTATTAATTTTTATAAGTAGTAGTGGGGAGTCTAAAAATATCGTAAATGGCGCAAGTTACGCAAAAAAAATTGGCTGTAAAGTTATTACTTTTACTGGGTTTAAAAAAACCAACAAAGTAAAAAAAATTGGTCATGTTAATTTATGGCTGAATAGTAAAAATTATAATTTTATAGAAATGACACATCATACTTGGTTACTTTCAATTGTAGATTTTATTGCAAAAGCTAAATTTTAATTGCAAATTTGATTTGACCTAAGAGTTAAAATTTTTATTAAAATTAATTATAATAATTATGAAATAGTGAGGATTTAATTTTAAAAAATAGTTAAAGCTTTACTTATATAATCAGATACTTTTAAAAAGAGTCTATAAGTAAGAGAGAATTTTTAATTAAATCTAATTGTTTTTGGGTAATTTTTTTTGTGTGCAAACCTATTAAAAATCCTAAATCTTCTATTGATTGAGCTCCTTTAAATTTTAATTTTTTATTATTTAAACCAAAAAGTTTAATACTTGGTTGATTCAAAAAATTTCCTGTTAATATAGGTCTTGTCTCTATTCCTTGTGACTCTAAGTGAAACAGAAGTTTCATTTTCATTTCTTTATTCATATTTTCATTTAGAAAAATAGGCAAACCCATAAAACTTGGTTTAATATTTTTTGGGATTTCAACAAATCTATATTGATTATTCCAACGCGGATCTCTTTTTAAGCTTTGAATTATTTTTTTTCTATTATCAGTTCTTATATCAATAAATTTGTCTAATCTTTTAAATTGATTTAAACCCATTGCTGCTTGAACATCTGTAGGTCTTAAATTGAAACCCTGATTAATAAAAATATATCTCGGATCAAGTTTCGGATGTTTTTTAGCAATTTTTCTATAATCATTTTTATTGTTTGACCTTGACCAACCATGAGATCTAAGTGAAACTAATAATTCATAATCATTTTTGTTGTGACATGTTATCATACCACCTTCACCAGAAGTAATTTGATGAGAATAAAAAAAAGAATATGTTCCAAAGTCACCAAATGTACCAAGATGTTTATTGTTTAGTTTTGCACCAAGACCTTCACAATTATCTTCAATAACAATAATATTTTTTTTTTTAGCATAATTAACAATTTTTTTATTATTTGCTGAAATACCTAAAATATTTACTAGAGTGATTACTTTAGTTTTTTTATTTATTTTTGAAATTAAATTATCTGCATCTATATTAAGTGTCTTCGGGTCAACATCTACAAAATTAATTTTTAAGCCAGCTTGGTATAGAGGCCATAAAGATGTGGGCCAACATAATGCAGGAACTATTACCTCATCTCCTCGCTTAAATCTATTTTTTCTCAATGGATTGCATGCTGCAAAAGTAGATAGTAAATTTGCGGATGATCCTGAATTTACCATTACTGCATAATTCACTTTAAGCTTTTTAGCAAATGCCTCTTCAAATTTGCGAGTTTCAGCATTCATAGTAATGTAACCAGTTTTTAAAATTTTGGAGCCAACATTTAAATCATTTTTTGAAAAACCTTTTTCCAAAAGTAGATAACTATACTTATTTTTTTTTCTATGGTCACTGAAGCCAAGTACTCTATTTTTTTTCATTTTAATTTCTATTCAAATTATTAATGTTTCATTTAATAGCATCCAATAAAAAATACACAAATTATGTATTCAATTATTTATCATAAAATTATGTTATATTTTTAAATTAAAATCCTATATAAAATAATTTTTAAACTGATAATTGGAATGCTATACAACAATTTATGAAAAAAGCTGTTATCACTGGAATTACTGGTCAAGATGGATCTTATCTTGCAGAATTTCTGCTTAAGAAGGGTTATGAAGTGCATGGAATTAAGAGAAGAACTTCTTTAATTAATACTGATCGAATTGATCACTTGTATCAAGATCCTCATGAAGCTAATCGAAATTTTATTTTGCACCATGGAGATTTAACAGATTCAACCTCTCTAATAAGAATTATTCATGAGGTTCAGCCTGATGAAATTTATAACCTAGCTGCCCAAAGTCATGTTGCGGTCTCATTTGAAGAACCTGAATATACTGCAAACTCTGATGCTTTAGGTGCTCTTAGAATTTTAGAGGCAATTAAAATTTTAAAACTCGAAAAAAAAACTAAATATTATCAAGCTTCAACTTCAGAATTATATGGAGACGTGAGGGAAACACCTCAAAATGAAAAAACTCCTTTTTATCCAAGAAGTCCCTATGCGGTATCAAAACTTTATGCTTATTGGATTACAGTTAATTATCGAGAGGCTTATGGAATTTTTGCGTGTAATGGAATTTTATTTAATCATGAATCTCCGGTGAGAGGAGAGACTTTTGTCACTAGAAAAATAACAATGGCTTTAGCTCGTACCAAATTAGGATTACAAAATAAATTATATCTTGGAAATCTTAATGCAAAAAGAGATTGGGGACATGCTAAAGATTTTGTTGAAGCACAGTGGCTGATGTTACAACAAGAGAAACCTGAAGATTTTGTAATTGCTACTGGTAAACAATATTCTGTTAGAGATTTCGTTAATGAAGTTGGAAAAAATTTAGATATGGAAATTAAATGGAGTGGAAAAGGTTTAAATGAAATAGGATCATTTAATGGTCAAGAAATAATTAAAGTTGACCCAAGATATTTTAGACCAACAGAGGTTGAAACTTTATTAGGTGATGCTAGCAAAGCAAAAGAAAAATTAAATTGGTCTCCTAAAGTCACTTTTGAACAGTTAGTAAAAGAAATGATTGAAGAAGATTTAAAGTTAGCAAAAAAGAATAACTTTTAAATAGATTGGGTTTCATAAGATAAAAATAAATAATGGCTAATTTGAAAATATTTATCGCAGGTCACAAAGGTATGGTTGGATCTGCCTTAATTAGATTATTAAAAAAACAAAAAGAAATAGAAATTATTACAAGAGGTAGAGCTCAACTTGATTTAACAAACCAGGCAGATGTTCAAAAATTTTTTAAGAAAGAAAAAATTAATCAAGTTTATTTAGCAGCAGCAAGAGTGGGAGGTATTTATGCCAACAGTACATTTCCTGCAGAATTTATTTATGAAAATTTAATGATTGAAACAAATGTTATTAATTCAGCTTTTTTAAGTGGTGTGAAAAAACTTTTATTTTTAGGCTCAAGTTGTATATATCCTAAATATGCTAATCAGCCCATGAAAGAAGAAGAATTGTTAACTGGTAAACTTGAACCAACTAATGAGCCTTATGCCATTGCAAAGATTGCAGGAATTAAACTTTGTGAAAGTTACAATCGTCAATATTCTAAAAGCCATTCTATAGACTACCGTAGTGTTATGCCCACTAATCTCTATGGACCAGGTGATAATTACCATCCTGAAAATAGCCACGTAATACCAGGATTGATAAGACGTTTCCATGAAGCAAAAAACATAAAAGCGCCATTTGTGACTGTCTGGGGAACAGGTACTGCAAAACGGGAGTTCCTTTATATTGACGATATGGCTAACGCATGTGTACATATAATGAACTTAGACAAGACAACTTTTAATCAACAAAGTAAAAAAACTATTAGTCATATTAATGCAGGCAGTGGCTCAGATCTCACAATAAGTGAACTTGCAAAAATTATAAAATTAGTTGTTGGTTATGAGGGAGATATTAAATTTGACCAAACTAAACCAGATGGTAGTCCAAGAAAATTGATAGACAGCCAACGTCTTAATAATCTTGATTGGAAACCTAAAGTTAGCTTGAAGCAAGGATTAAGTAATGCATATAAAGATTTTTTAAAATCTACATGAAATCGATAAAAAAAGTTTTATATCTTTTAACAGCTCGTGAACGTAACTATGCATTTTTTTTGTTAATAATGGCATTAATAATGGCATTTATAGAGATGTTGGGTGTGGCCTCAATCTTACCATTTGTTGCAGTTCTCACAAATCCTGGTCTTATTGAAACTAATGTAATATTGAAAACCATGTTTCTATATTCAAATAATTTTGGAATACATTCTAATCAACAATTTATGTTTATTTTGGGTATTATAGTTTTTGCTTTATTTATTTTGTCAATTGCGTTTAAAGCTTTAACAACTTACTTACAACTAATCTTTATAAATATGAGAGAATATACTATAGCCAAACGCTTAATAGAAAATTATATACATCAACCTTACACTTGGTTTTTAAATAAAAATAGTGCAGATCTTGGAAAAACTATTCTTTCAGAAGTTACTTTAGTAGTGCAGAATAGTTTAAGCCCTTTAATGCAAATTATAACACAATTTTTTGTAATTTTTGCAATAGTCTTATTTTTAATTTTAAATAATCCACAATTATCATTAATTGCAGTTCTAACTCTTGTTATAACCTACATGATTACATATGCATTAGTGCGCAGAACTCTCGCAGATCTTGGTGAAGAACGTTTAAAAAAAAATAGACTACGTTTTACTGCTGTAGGCGAGGCATTTAATGCATTTAAAGAAATAAAAGTTGGTGTATTGGAAAAAATTTATATAAAACGTTTTACTGATCCAGCTAAAACCTTAGCTAAACACGAAGCTTCAGCAAAAGTTATATCAGCATTACCTCATTTCGCTCTTGAGGCTATAGCGTTCGGAGGAATGTTGCTACTGATACTTTTTCTTATGGCAAAAACGGGCACATTAAACAATGTTTTACCTCTTATTGCTCTCTATGCTTTTGCTGGTTATCGTCTCTTGCCCTGTATTCAAAAAATATTTATATCATTAGCTCAACTAAGATTTGTAGGTCCATCACTTGATGCTTTAGTAAAAGATTTAAAAAGTTTAAAACCATTAAAATTAAGTGAAAATAAAAATTCTTTATCATTCAAAAAAAAAATAAGTTTAAATCACATTACATATAATTATCCGAATTCATCTAAGTTGGTGATAAATGATATTTCATTAGATATACCTGTCTTCTCGACTACTGGTATAGTGGGTCCCACAGGTTCTGGTAAAACAACAACTATTGATATTATTCTTGGTTTACTTGAACCTAAGAAAGGCACCTTAGAGATTGATCACACAATAATTAACAAAGAAAACTATAAATCTTGGCAGTGCATTGTCGGTTATGTTCCACAGCAAATTTATATTTCTGACGATACTGTAGCCTCAAATATTGCTTTTGGAGTTGATTATAAAGATATTAACCAAGAGGCAGTGGAGCATGCGGCTAAAATTTCTAATTTACATGAATTTGTGATTAATGAATTACCAATACAATATAAAACTAAGGTTGGTGAGCGTGGGATAAAACTTTCTGGAGGACAACGTCAGAGAATAGGTATTGCAAGAGCTTTATATCATCAACCTCAATTGCTTATAATGGATGAAGGTACAAGTTCATTAGATAATATAACTGAGCATATTATTATGGAAACAATTGATAAATTAAAGAAGAATATTACAATAATTTTAATCGCTCATCGACTAAATTCAGTAAGAAGTTGTGATAATATATTTTTATTAGAAAATGGGCAGGTAAAAGATCAAGGTAGTTTTGAAGAACTTCTTAAAAAAAGTGAAACTTTTCGTAAAATGGTAAGACCAAATAAGCAATAACTTCATCATTAATGAAAGAAAAATTAAAGAATAACAAAATACAGTTCAATTCTTTTAATAACAAAAAACAATATCAAAATTTAACAAAAATTATTTTAACCAGTAGTGAAGGATTTGATCTTCCTTTTTTACACTATACCTTACTTGGAATTGGAAATTTAGTTTTAACTTATCTTTATGCTTTATATATAAAATCTTATTTTAAGAATTTGAAAATAATTCCTTTTTATCCAATTAGAATTATTCCAATAATTAAAGATTACAAGTATTGGTACTTAAGATCATCTTTTGAATTTAATTACAAAATCGAACATCTAAAAAGATTTCTATATTTTTCTCTTTTAGGGAGAACTTTTAAAAATAGTTTTATAAAAAAAAAAAATTTATTTCTTAGTACTCATATTGTTAATATAGATTCTTTTTTTTTTAAAAAAATTTCTGGCTTAGATTTGCTATATATAAAAAAAAATATTGTATCATTTTTAAATTTTGATTATGAAATCAAAAAAAATAATAAATTAAATCTAATACAAAGTAAAAAAGAAAATATTACTTTAGGATTACATTTGAGAAGAGGAGATTTTTTGTCAAAAAAATCGTCATCTACAAATTTTAATTCCTCACCTGATATTAATAGTCAGATTAAAATTATTGAAAAAATTAAATCTAAAATTAAAATTATAAATATTTACTCTGATCAATCAAAATCAAAAACACTGCAAGAAATAGGTAATAAATTAGATAATTACAAATTTAATTTATTTCCCACAAATGCAAATGGTTCAAAAGTTCTACAGGATATGATGAAAAATGATGTAATTATATTATCTAACTCAACATTATCGGTTATCTCATGTATATTAACTAATCAACTAGCTTTGTTTAATAATCAGATTTTACCAAGTAAATTAAAA
>CEOK01139554.1_pt1 | contig 17067 bp, 26 predicted proteins | sample 427001 | NCBI WGS metagenome assembly CEOK01 (sample SAMEA2591108, study PRJEB7988) | marine metagenome | isolation source: saline water (ENVO:00002010), including | reverse complement strand
GTCTTTTTCAATTGAAAGGTTGTCCATACCAAAGCCAGCAACTGCTAATGAAATCATATATTCATTTTCGTTGATCTGTACAATGTTGTATGGAGGATACCCTGTACCTTTTTGTGCAGAATTTTCGAACATTCTGTCCATTTCATCGAACAAGTTGTCGAATCCTACAAAGTGTCTATGTATTGAGGGTAAGTCTAGAGTTGTTAGTCTTGTCATGTTTTTCTCCTTTTATAAGCAAGATTTATATTAATCGGATCCTTTCGGCATCCTAGCACAAAGTAACTCTTACTCTGTACATTATTATTTATCATTTGCCTACTGTATTAGACTCAAAGATTTGGTTATGAGTCTGTGTACATCTAACAAATGTTGTGCATCTACTCAAATGTTTTAGTCTTTGAGCACCTGCATAAGTGCAAGCACTACGCAATCCGCCTAGTATATCTTGCACGGTATCTGATACACTACCTTTGTAGGGTATCAAAACTGTTCTACCTTCTGAAGAACGGTAATCTTTTAGTCCATTAAAATGTTTTTCGTTTGCGGTTTGCGAACTCATACCATAGAATTGTACAAATTTTTTATTTTCTACAACCCTATGATATGTTTCGTCGTCTTGTTTAAACCATTGTTCGCCAGTTTCGAAGTATTTGGTAATTATATCCCCTCCTCCTTCATCATGTCCGGCGAGCATTCCTCCCAGCATAACGAAGTCGGCTCCTCCAGCGAATCCCTTAACAACATCACCAGGTGTTCCACATCCGCCATCAGCAATGATATGTCCACCAAGGCCATGAGCAGCATCAGCACACTCCATAACAGCAGAAAGCTGAGGATAACCAACGCCAGTTTGAATACGAGTTGTGCAAACGCTCCCAGGGCCGATGCCCACTTTAACAATATCTGCTCCACTTAATATTAACTCCTCTGTCATCTCACCTGTTACAACATTACCCGCTATGATGACTATATCCGGATAAAGCTCTCTAAATTGTTTGACAAAATCTCTAAATCTGTTTGAATAACCATTTGCAACGTCAATACAAACATAACGTAATTGATTGCCCGTTTGTTCGAACACCATACGAAACTTGTCATGATCTTTCTCAGTAATACCGATGCTCATGGCTACATAATCTGTGCGTTCTGGCATTTCATTATCGAAATAATCTACAAGTTCATTTACACTATAAGTTTTAACAAGACATGTAAAGATACCAGCAGTCGCAAGTTGGTCAGCCATTTCAAATGTACCAACACCGTCCATATTTGCTGCCATAATAGGCACACCACGCCAATGACGATCTGCTATATCGTCTGGAAATTCTGGTTGCCAATTACGCCATGTATAACCTCTTTCGAGATCTACTTCTTTGCGACTACCTAGTGTGCTACGTTTAGGACGGATTAGCACGTCTTTGTAGTCTAGTTTAATATCTTCTTCCAGTCTCATTTTCTTTCACCATAATTAAAACTTACACTTATTCTATCAGTGTTGCTTTGATTTCCTTCTACACTATGTTTCATCCAACTTGGAAATATATATAGACCATTTGTTTTACAATTATAAGTAGCTCTAGTTGATGTAAAGTATGTATTCTTTTCAACAAGTTCAGGCATAAAATATTCTGCACCGTCATTTCTATCAAAAAGTATATTGCCTTGTCCGGGTGATGCGTCAACATAATAAACACCACTCAACACAGACCCTGCGTGGTTATGAAGTTGGTTATATGATGCAGGAGGATTAATATTTAACCATATATTCTTAATTTCTAAACGGGGTAATCCTACTTGTAGGCAACAGTTTTTTGTTTCTTGATTTAATTGTTGCACTAATCTATCTATTTGATCATTTTCGCCTGCAAGTATATCAGTGCTTTGCCAACCACCAAAATTACTTACTGTCCTACCTCTGTCAGTTCTCTTTCTATCATATGCATAGGTTTTAAGTTTTGCGTTATCAACAACGTGAATAATTGCTGACCAAATTACACTAGGAAACCATAATTCGGTATGCATGGACATAATTTACCAACCACGCTCTTCAATAGCTTTTTGTTGTTTCTTGAGCCATCTTGCTCTGCCTGCGGCTTTTGCTTTTCTTTTTCTTTCGCTAGGTTTTACAAATTCTCTTCTTTCACGATATTCTTGTATAACACCTGCTTCTTGGACCATTTTTTTGAACTTACGCAATGCTCTATTAAAATCGCCATTTCTTACTTCAACTTGTAAACCTGTAGGTTCTCTATCTCTAGGTCTATTGAATTGATTCTTTCTCAAGTATGCCTCCCATTTTGTTACGTATATTCTCTACCGAATATATTCTGTTATTACTAATCTTATTATACACTGAATAGGTGCCTTTTGTCAACCAGAATGTGTTGGAAAAACTTACCAAATATGATTCTATTTGTTTACAAATTGGTGAAAAGTTATCTAAATCGGCGATAACAAATTTACAAAATCTGTGTACTTCTAACAGCCAATCGATATCTTCATCTTCTGTGTTGAATATGTAAATATTATAAGGTTTTTCAGTTGTTGCTAGTATATTCTCAAACTGTAATTTAGTTTGTTTTGTTGGACAAATAAGCAATATATCTTCGTTTTGATTATATACTTTATCAGGTGTAGTAATCAGTAATAGATCGGTCATTTAATTATTTTGTTCCATATTGATTCAAAATTTTGTTCTTCGTTTTGTATATATTGCCGCGGTTCTATTACTTCTGTTAAGTCTGGTTTGTATCTTTGCTCGACAGGCGTACCTGTGTGTCGCCCTCTTTGGTTATGTATTTCTTTTTTTTTAGGTATGGTTCCCATGGTAATTGTTCTATCTTGCCGTCTAGGTACCATTGTTTATATGTTTTGATTTGCTCATCAGGATTATCAATTTTCCACTCTGTTTTTGCGGCCTTCCATTCATCTGTTTGATCTAATAATGCAAGTTCCTCTTCAGTAAGTCTTTTTAATCCTACCGATGATTCTGTATCTTTTTTTTCGACTAACTGTTCTTCTTGTTCAACTTCAACAGAAGGTTGATCATTTGAAGTCTCTCCTTCCATGCTTTCTTTATCTTCCCTATCGCGAAGTGTTTCAGCATCTTCCTGTTGGTCGTCTGCAGGTTCTGTATTATTTTCTTCTTCTTCATTTGCTTCCTTTTGGTTCTCCATTATCTTTTGAGCTCTCAAGTCTTCATAATGCTTGAAATTAAATCTGTTATTTTTATGATATTGAAATGTGTATTGGCTTGCTATAAGAAGTAAAACAGCCAATGGATCAAAAACAAATATAATAGTTATAATCACCCATCTAACTGCTTCTTCAAGCATATTTTTATCTGCCGCTTCGCCATAAACAAATTCAGCAATATACTTTATTGGTCCTACTTCAGCTTCTAACTTTCTATATTCTGCTTCTATAGCAAATTTTTCTTGTGTAAGTTTATCTAGTTCTATGTTAGCATTATTAATCTTTTGTGTTTGTGCTTCTATTTCTGCTTCAATGTCAACACCAGTATCTTTACCTAGTTGACTTCTTAATCTTGTGATAAGACTATTACTATCGTCTATCTCTGTTTCTGCACGATTTCTTAACCTTTTGATTTCATCATTTGCAGTTTTCTTTAATAGTTCAATCTTTTGAATTAATTCTTGTTTTTCAGTTAATAAGTTTTGTTTGTATTCTTTTACTGCCCTAGCAGTCCCACTACCATATGCACCGTCAGGTCTGGCCCCAACTAACTGTTGTAATAATTTGACTGCATCTCTGTCTTTGGTATCAATTGCACTTAACTGTTTGAGAGTCAAAAGATTAGCATCAGTTGTTTCAATTTGAGATGTGTAAAGTTTTATATCTTCTGCAAGTTGTTTGTTAGTAGCGTCTATTGCAGGTTGAACTCTATCATATGCTGTGTCTATACGTTCTTGTTCTTTGTCTATCTGTGCTTGAATATTTTGATCAGCACCAGTACCAACGTTTTGTATTTTGTTTATTTTTTCTTCAGCTCTGGCAATAAGTCCGTTGTATCGACCTATTTCTTTATCTATCTGTTCTACTTGTGCAACACTTTCTTCACTTGCACTTGTTTGCTCTATGTGAGCTTTAGAAAGAAAGCCAAATATGCCCATGCTTGTAATAAACATAAGCACAACAACCGCGGTTGTAAGATAAGTTTTTAGCCACCAAGTTGCTTGTTGCCAATAACGATGTAACCAAACGGCTGTAACTAGTTTGCCTATTTCCAAAGCAGTACCCATTACTATAATAGGTATAGCCGCGGCGGCAAATATAGCCACAAGACCTGCTATTGAGTAATAAATTGCTACGGCTGAAATAGTCAAAGCCGTTATTAAAACAAGGATTCCTAATGCCATACTATATTTACCTAACTTTTAGATATAAATTGCCATCTTTCAAGTTGAGGATACCAACATCCTGTGTCTTGTATATTTTTCTTACGGCCTTTGTGCCACAAGCTAGTTAAGAATACTTGGCAAGTTTTACTGCCTGCAACATATTGATGTACGACTTTAACTTCTCCAACTGCTCCTGATTCACCATGCCATTTACAAGATTCGCCTAGGTTAGCATTTTCTAAAACAAAGTAAACACATCGTTCATGCCTTTGCCTATCTTTACTTGGAATAGCATATGCAGAGGCCTTCCATTCTTGTGCTATCAGGCCATATACACTATTACCTGTGTTTGTCCTATCAGCAGTAGTATATTGTCCGTAATAAGGTTGTGTACTACATGCACTAATTAAAGTAAGCATACCTACCATCGACAGCTTCCCAAGTGCCGTCTGGAAATTTACACATAAAGCCTTTAATTTTTCTTTGCTTTTTTCCAATAGATACGAGTTGTTCATAATTTGTACACTCCTTTGCGATTCCATGATTTTTTACAAAATGTTCTGCACGTGGCTTGTCTGAACATTCTACTTTAGTTTGGCTGTTTACAGTTTGTTTGTCTTGGACAGTTATGTTCTCAGTGGTATAACAATACTGTGCTGAATCTACATATTCAGGAGTAGTGCTACACCCTGCAAGAACACTAACCGTTGCTATTAGTAGAAGATACTTTTGCATCTTTAGCCTCTTGGATAAGTCTATCAAAAATTTCTAAAGGCATCTTGATACGCACATACGTATGAACTCTGCCTGTTGCACCAAGTTCATAAGCATATCGTTTGACTTCTAAATGCTCTCTAATAACAGTGTTAGAAACTTTATGTTCAACAATAGTTCTAGTGTTTCTAACATCGTTTTTGATATCAACCACTGTAGAAGAATTCACTGTACCGTTTATCCTCTCAGCAAAACCTTTGACAGCAAATGCATATGCTTGTGATTCACTTGCTTGTTCAAACTTACTCTCACCCATACCGCAGGAATAAGCATAGTCAGTTTTCCAAAACAACCATCCTTCTTTGCCGATTTGTTCGCAATCTTCATACCAAGTTGGATGTGCTTTTGTTTCCCTAACTTCAATTTCTTTCATTGTACTACAAGCACCAAGCATTGCAAGCATAGTGCCTACTGTAGCCATTTTAAAAAAGCCTTTCATATTTGCCTCCTATTGACTTTCTTTGTTAAAATAATGATTGAAAGCATCTTTAACATTAGTAAAAATGCCAATAACTTGTTCTTTATTTCTTCCTAGTTGTTCTTTGCCTTGCTGCCAACTATCTGTTTGAAATTCTTTCATCTCATTATACTCTTGAATCACAAATTGAGATGCTTTATTATTGACTGCAAAGTCTTTTGCATTCTCAACCTTGTCGATAATTGGATTAGTATTAGCCTGAGCAGTAGTGCCGAGCATAATTACTGCGGCAATCGTTGCTAGTCTTTTCATAAGTGCCTCCTTTGTAAGCCTTTTATTGTTTCATTATATGTGATAACTAACCTAAAGTCAACTATTTTGGTAAACTATCTAGACCATCTATAAAACTTATGTGTTCCAATTCTTCCAACAAGTGTAAAATCTTTTGCCCAACTTGGATTCACATAAGTTGCATGATAATGTGTAGACCCTTCTGTTATGCCTCTATATTTTTTTTCAACGACTACCCGGTAAGCAATTTCTTGTGCTAACCTCCATGCATCATTATCGTATGTTGTATCTGCTTTTCCATCACAGTACCAACTAAACTGACACTTGTGTCTTACAGGATAGTAAGTTCTCTCCTCAGAGAGAAGATCAGGATCTTTTCGTGTCTTCCAGCTTTCACGCACAGGACCTTGCAATACAACTTCACATATAGTATTTGGGTATCGTGTGTCGTAAACTCTGTTGATCACAACATCTGAAACTGCATATTGACCTGCAATAGGTTCAGCACGAGCTTCGTGGTAGATGTTCATCGCCAAACAATAAAGTTCGGGCTGATTTTCTTGATTGTAAATTTCTCCTTGAACAGGATTTTGAAATGTTGATGCGGCCGCAAAAGCTGGCGACATTAACATACTAACGATAAAAGTTGCAATCGTTATATAGTTCATAATTTGCCTCATATATTATTTAAATGTTGATAGTAATTACTAAACTGCATAGTTTAGTTTCTTCGCATTTGGGCAATCTCTGTTGCTTGCTTCTGCCCTGTTTTGTCGTCATCGTCAGCAAACACTGGTACTAGATTACTTTTGTGCATCATAGCGATACCTACAAGTTTACGTTCACCTGTGTATTGCAATGCTTCTTTCTTTGTAGCAGGACCAAAACTATATTCGCTATTATGACTAGGAACATGCTCAGTCTCACGTGTGTAGCCTTCTTGTTTCCACGGCAGTTTTACTGCTGAAAGTTTTTGCTTGGGTTTGTAATTACCATGGACATAATCAACATATTCTTCAAAGGTCATTATGTTGCTATGGCAATTAAGACGCTTCATGTGCTTGTTATGTTCACGATGTTCTTTTTGCAAACGTTCTAATTTGCCTGCAGTCATTTTGGATTTACGTTTTTTGGTATTAAGTGATGTCATACCACGTACTAAATGCATTGTCATTGTGCCTGTTCTCCTTGCCTATACATTATAATATAGTGTAAACAGGCACAAAAGTCAACCTATTTTGGTAAAATTATGCGTATGCTCTTCTTTTCATAATTTTATATTGTGCTACCGGACGGCCTACTCCGACATCATTTGATACAGTGTCTATCACTCTTACATCAAATCCCGCTTCTCTTAACTCTGTAAGTCTAGCGCCAGGAGATGCAATGTCCATATCCATTGTCAAATCTTCTGTTGTAAAGGTTTTGCCGTTGCCCCAATATTTTTGTAGGATTTTTTGGTTTTGTGTTCCTTCTTTAAAGAACTTTGTACCTACTGCTTTTGTATTTTTCATAATGTTACTCCTTTTTATATTATTATTTTTATATAACATTTGCAACATTATAACAAAAAACTAGATAAAAGTCAACCTATTTTGGATAACTATTTTCCTTGGCCTCGATATTTCTTATAACCGCGCCTTTTATGTTTGTTCATAGAGCTAGTTTTAATCATGCTGGCATTTCCTCCAATTGAAGTTTTTTTCCTTACAGGTTCATGCAGTAAACCTCCGCCAATCATTACTTTTGCCATAATAACTCTCCTTAATTATATGCGTATTTATTTTTTAAGTCAAAAAGAAAGGCCACCGAAGTGACCTTTCTAATCGTTCTGTTGCTAGGTGATCAACCCCGGTGACCTAAATTAGGCCGCCATTGCCATTTCTGGCGCATAATTGTCATTTGCAATTATAGTTTTTCTTGCGTTAACCGAGCTTGCGCCGGGCAACTCCACTCATCTATTTACTACCAGTCGATCCTAGTTCGGCCCCATCATAAACACTTGAAAAACACAAGACTACCTTAATCTCATCATCAAGTGTTTATGGTGGAGCCGCCGGGTACCGCCCCCGGGTCCTGTATAGCGTTTGAATTGCTTCAACGTTACATTTTATTTATACTATCTTTTTTATCAGAAGTCAACATCTTTTCCATTGATTGAATAAGTTTTTCCGTTAAAACCTTGATCCATTTTTTCAATGTCAGTCATGTTGTCACCGTCTACCCTTTTGTTTTTGTCTTTTTTAATCTGTTCTATGCGACTAGGTTTTTGTTTAGGTTGTTCTTTCTTTTTAAAGATACCAACAAATTGCCAAGGATTCATACTCATAAGTTATGCTACCATAGTCCTAATGTTCTTCCATTTCCTGCTATAATCATAGCACAGGTAAAAATATGAAGAAGTATCCAAAAAGTGCGAAAAGCCAGGGCCTTCCTTACATCGCTTTGTGTGATTGGAAGAAACTCTGGCTTGTCGTCATCGTTAATGCCTATAGGCATTCCAACAGTTCTAGCCCATAATTTAAGCCATCGCCGTTGTCCGCTCATTACATTGAGTTCTTTTTCTCTTGGATTTCTTTTCTACGATCTTTAGTAAGTTTACCCAGATCACCTAGAGCCTTACGAGCTCTTGCTGCCGCAGCTTTTACATTTTTATCTTCGAATGTTTCAGATTCAGTAAGATAGTTGTTATACGCTTGAACGATTTGTTCATGTGTAGTCATTATATTTCTCCTTATTGTTTTATATTATAATTGGATCTGGACCGTTTGTCAACCATTAATCTCCGACAAATACATTGTCGGACCCTCCTGCGGTCACCGGTGCACAATGGGCACCCCCTAATGGCACACATAAATTATCTGGATTTGCATTTTCGGGTGTATTGTTGACAACAAGTTTATTGTTGATGTAAACTTTATTGTTTGCGGCAATAAGTTCGCCGGCTCCGTGAGTGTTTGTATCACCGTCTACAGATACAAGAAGATTGTTTGCGAATACGTTATTCTGTCCAATAACAGTTGTAGTTGCACCACAAGCTCTTCCATCGGTATTTCTGTGAATAGGAACACTCATACTTTCAAACCTGTGGTAGTTTCTATATAACTGTCAGCTGTTGGTTTTGCTGTAGCTGCAATTGACATGATACTAGTTTCTTTGATATAAACTATTTCTGCCGCTGATGTTAGTGTGTAAGGAACAAGTCCTACGCCTCTGTCAGACAGCGCCACAATCATAGGCTTTTTAACTTTTGCAACACCATTTTCTAACGATAGTATACGACATACAGTTTCGTCGCCGTTTACTAACTTCATGGTTACAATATCATTTGATTTCCATATATTATCTACAATCATCCTAAACTGTGTCCTGATCCTGTATAACCGGTATCTTCAACATACTTCATAAAATCCTCTTTCGTTCCAATAATTTTATTATTAACTTTAATTTGTGGAAAAGTTCTTGCGCCAGGAAAGGCTTCAAAAACTTGCTCCCGTGTGAAGTCCACATCTAATTGTTTGTATACATACTTGAGTTGCCTTGTATCGCAAAACTGTTTTGCTTGATCACAGTGTGGACATTGTGGCTTACCCCAAATTTCAATCATAAACTAAATCCTTTCAACACATCTTTATTTACGTCTTGTTTTATTCCGCCTACTATATATGATTCTACTTCTGTTTCTTGCGGAGCGACTTGAAGTCCTGAACTACTTAACCAATGTTGTGTCCAAGGCAGCGGATTAGTGTTTACAGGTTGATTAAAGATAGCGTTTAACCCTAACGCCTTCAATCTGCGATTAGCAATATATTCTACATATTGATGTAATAAAGTTGCGTTCAAACCAATCATTGACCCGTCTTTAAACAGATAATCTGCCCAATCCTTTTCTTCTGCAACACACTCACGCCATAGGTCATAAACTTCAGCTTCGCATTCTTTTGCTATTTTTGCCATCTCTGGATCGTCTTTGCCTTGCGCCCAAAGTTTTAGTATATGTGTACTCAATGCCAAGTGTTGTGCTTCGTCTCTAGCAATAAGACTTATAATTTTTGCACTACCTTCCATTAATTTTAGTTCGCCAAACCCAAAAGTACAAGCAAATGATACATAGAAGCGTAAACCTTCTAGAATGTTAACTGTTTGCATTGCAAGATAAAGTTTCTTCTTTACATCATGCATTGAACCTTCACCTCTGTGAATAAATGCATCAGCGGCTTCGTTGAATTCGTCATAGTACTTGGTGACACTCTGTGCTCTTGCAATGATTTTTTCGTCATCTAATATTGTATCAAAGACTTCACTAGGATCTGCATACACATTTTTCATAATGTGTGTATATGAACGTGAATGAATTGTTTCAAAGAAATCCCAAGTAACAATACAACCTTCTAGCTCTGGTAGTGATACGTGTGGTAAGAATGCCAAACATGGTCCTCTACCTTGAACTGAATCAAGTAGAGTTTGATATTTTAAATTAGAAGTAAAAATGTGTTTCTGCTCAGGACGAAAGTTCGCATAGTCGGATCTGTCTTTTTGTAAACTTACTTCTTCAGGACGCCAAAAGTATCCTAGCATAGTTTGATTTAATTTATCAAACACTGGAAACTTAAATGTATCGTAGCGTTGTGTGTTTTGATCTGCACCAAAAAACATATTCTGTTTGGTGAAATCAACTTTTTCTTTATTGAATACTGTCTTTGTCATTTTACTTCCTTATCTATATAGTACATGCATCGCACATTTCGTCGTCTTGTGACATTGTGTTCGGTTTAACTTCAGGTTGATTGTCATGCCAGCCTAGTGAATGAGCGGGTTCATCTTCTAATTCACTTGGATCAGTTTTATAATCATATGTGTTTTGATAGTAAGATGTTTTCCAACCATACTTATATGTATTTAACAGATCCTGTAGCATGACACTCATAGGTACTTCGTTGTTTTCAAATTGTGTAGGATTATATGACCAATTACCGCTTATGGCTTGATCAAAGAACTTTTGCATCACCGCAACAACGTTGATGTAACCTTCGTTGCTAGGCATGTCCCACAGCAAGGTGTAATGTTGCTTAAGGCTTTGATATTGTGGAACAATCTGCTTAAGAGGCCCTTTTTTGCTTTTCTTAACGGACAAGTATCCTCTAGGAGGTTCGATTCCGTTTGTTGCGTTCGACACAACGGAACTGCTCTCTGAAGGCATTTGTGCGGACAATGTGCTGTGCCGTAAACCGTGTTCCTTAATGTCCTTGCGTAAAGAATCCCAATCATATTTTAATTTATTGTTTACCAGTGTATCGACATCCTTTTTATATGTGTCAATAGGAAGGATGCCATCACTGTATTTAGTGCGATCAAAATAGTCACAAGCACCACGCTCCTTTGCAATGTTGTTGCTTGCTTTGAGCAAATAGTATTGGAACGCTTCTGTAAGGTCATGCACAAGTTGCCATGCTTTTTTGTCTTCGTATTTAACTTTGTTCTTGGCTAGATAATGTGCAAGTCCAATATAACCAATACCTAGTGATCGTCTTGCCTTTGTTGATATTTCTGCGGCTTTAATAGGATAACGCTGATAGTCTATTATTTCTTCTAATGCACGAACTGTGAGATCACAAAGGTCTTCTAAATCATCTAGATCTTTGATCACACCCACGTTTATAGCACTTAAAATACATAGTGCTATTTCTCCGTCTGGATCATCAATGTGTTGCAAAGGTTTCGTGGGCAATGTAATTTCTTGACATAGGTTGCTCATATATACTGTGTCTTTGAATGAACTATGTTCATTTGCATGATCAACGTTCATAATATATATACGCCCTGTTTCTGCACGTTCCTTTATCAATGCTGAAAATAATTCCATTGCAGGAACCTTTTTCTTTTTTATACTTGTTTTACGTTCATATGATTCGTAAAGTTCCTTAAACTTATCTGCATCACCAAAGTATGCTTCATACAATCCCGGCACATCATGTGGCGAGAAAAGAGTTATATCGCCACCAGATAAAAGTCTTTCGTACATTGTTTTATTCAACTGAATACTATAATCTAATTTACGTACACGATTATCTTCTGTACCTTTGTTATTTTTTAACACAAGAATATCTTCAATTTCTTGATGCCAAAAAGGGAAGTGGGTAGTTGCTGATCCGCCACGCACTCCGTTCTGTGTACAACATCTTACAGTTGCTTCAAACTTTTTTAGGAATGGGATGATTCCTGTGTGTGCGACTTCACCACCTCTGATTTTTGCGTTGACTCCTCTGATGCGTCCGGCGTTGATCCCGATACCTGCTCTCTGCGCCGTGTATCTACCAATTGACATATCGCTTGCGAAGATACTATCAAGGGTATCGTCACTGTCAACAAGGACACACGAAGCAAACTGTCTAACAGGTGTGCGTACACCGGCCATGACTGGCGTTGGGATATTAATTTTAAATAATGAGGTCGAGTCATAGTATCTCCTAACATAATACAACCTATCTTCTTTAGGATAGTTTGCAAACAGAGTTGCCGCGATCATCATATACATATATTGTGGTGTTTCATATATTTCACCTGATGATCTATCCTGTATAAGATATTTGTCTACGACCTGACGCAGACCTGCGTAGGTAAAGTTCTCATCACGCTTGTGATGTATGTAGCTGTCTAGCTTGTCTATTTCATTTTTTGAATACAGATCTAAAATTGCTGGATCATAAACTCCGCGAGATATATTCTCTTGTATCATTTCATATAAACTTTTTGTTTCATATTCGCCAAACACATCTTTGTATGTGCCGTATAATAACAGTCTTGCGGCCGCATATTGATAATTTGGATTTTCTAATGAAATAAGATCATTTGCACTTTTTATTAAAATTTCCTGTATTTCTGCTGTAGTCATTCCATCATAGAATTGTATGTTAGCGTTCATTTCAATAAGACTGCTACTGACTCCGGCTAAACCTTCACATGCAAACTCTACAACTTTGTGTATTTTTTCTATGTTTAGTTCTTCGCTTTGTCCAGTTCTTTTGATTATGTGTATGTTTGCACCGTTTGACATGTATTACCTCTTCTCATTTCATATTACTATAGCATCAAGACAAGCCTAATGCAAGAAAAAAATTAAGTTTTATGATTACTTTGGTTAATGAAGTTGTTCCATTTGGACTGAATATTGCTTTCTAATAGTTTTTGACATATCTTTTTTTGTAAGCAATTTTCCATCTTCATACCCTATTATGTAGTTATCATCTATACATAGCAAGTAGTGCGTAGATGAATTTTCGTTGTCTATAGAAATATATATCTCAAAATTATTATGTTTAAAACGTTCAGTTAATTGCAAGGTGTAACAGATTCCAAGAATTTTGCACATGGCACAATATTGATTTTCTTCAATTAATTGCCAAGGATCAGGCCAACTTTTTTTATCGTAGGGATCAGTTGCTATACTAACTTTAGGACATTTATCGTAGTAGTCTACAACATCTTGTAATGGATTGGCACTGTCTTCTAATGATTTTCTGAAGTCAGTCCACACTTTTAATCTATTTTCAAACTTTTCAATTGCGAACATTAAGAAATATTAGTTTGCTTATTTTTAATTCTAAATCTCAACTCAAGTTGGTCTACACTGGCGTTTGAAAAAACACCTATTGTATCGTTTGTAAGATCACCATCTTCATCTATTATTTGGGCAGTAAATGTAACACTATCTTCATATGCAGTGTCGCCTTGGTAAGTGTATTCATCTGACAGATGAACTGTTGGAGTTCCAAATGCATCTATTGTAACAGTCAAAACGCCGCTTCTTACCATTTCTACTGATCTGCTCACTAAATGATAATCTAATTCAAAAGTTTGATTCTTTATACCAGGTAGTCTAAAAACTTTAGTTGGACCGCCTGAAGATATTTCCACAGTATGGGTGAGTCCTTGAGACGTTATTGCGGCACCTTGTACCTCTTGTAAATATGGTATGTTGTTGATATTAGCTGTAGTGTAGCTTAATTGTTGTGTCCTTGTGAACACATCATCTAAAGACGTGTTATCATTCGCAGAAAACTTAATAACACTATATTCTGGTTGGGCCTCTGTGCCTCCATTATTACCCACTAATTCAAAATAATTTGCTCTACTTGTGTTTTTTATGCCCTTTTCTATCCATATGCCTTCTCTTTCAATATTTGAAAATTTAGCATGTTCTATTCTGTTGTTTAAAGGTCCAGTAGCTTTACCACTAGAAACACTGCCTAGTATCATATCAACACCAAAAGCAAAACCTATACCTAGTGTGTCTAAATCACAATCACTAAAATGGTTATGTTCTATATCAAAATTAGACATAACTCCATAACCCCAATTAGTAATCTTCAGATTATGAAAATGATTATTTTCAGACTTAACACTTCCGCTGAGACTATCTATTAAAATGCCAACATCATATTCATAGTCACTTGGTATCGTATCTCCTAGAGCCCATGGACCTTTGATAGAAATATTTTCAAATGTACTGTCTCTACAACTTTCTAAATGTAGGCCAATACCATCTGCTACTGTTGTTTCTAAACTCAAATCTTTCACAGATATATTTCTAGGTTGCGTGTTAAATGTTGTTGCTGATTGCGGACTTGGAGATCCAGGAGTGCTTGATTCGTTTACAGTTTTAAATATGGCATTAGCACTGTTAGATCTAATTATAGTTTTATCATGTCCCGCACCTTGTATTGTTGTGTTTGGCGGAATAAAAATTGTGTTTGTTATTGAATATATTCCAGCATCTAAATGCAATACCTTGCGGCTTTGAACACTACCTTTGTTAGCTGTGTTTATATAAAGTTGATCTATTGCTCTTTGTAAAGCAGTTGTAGCATCTTGAGAGCTATCTCCTGTAAGTCCGAAGTTGGCACCTGTAACAGAATCATCTAATCTTTGTTGTAGCGTTCTACGTATAGGACTGACTGTGCTAGTACCAGTTTGTATAAAAGTATCATCCTTGCGGTATTGATAGCTTTCTGCTAGATCGAATAAATCATCAAACTGTGTTAATATCTTTGTATTGCCAACTGTTGGTGCACCTTCGCTTACTGCGCCATTACCTATGTAAAGTTCTCTAGTATCTATAGCCCAGCCAAATTCTCCGCTTGCAAGTTGTGGTAATCCACTGCCTGCATTTTTTTGTCCTCTTCGAACTTGGATACGTGATATTTGTACGACTGCCAATGCCTTCTCCTACATAATTTAAAGTATTTATGCTAGATTATCATAATACTGATACACTCTATTGTACCATTCTTGTCGCCATTCGTCGTACTCGTCTGGCCAAATATCAAACTGCTGATACTCGCCTGCACGACTGCACATAAAAACATGTCCTTCACGGATCTCTGTTCCATAGATTTCATTGTGTGCTTCTGCATAGGCTACAAGTTGTAGGAAGTAGTCAACCACCCATTCTGTTTTCTTGGGTTTATTGGTTTGCTTGAAGTCCATAATAGAGGGTTGACCTTTATATTGTCCAACCAAGTCAGTTGTGCCTGCATACATCATAGGCATGTATAAATTTACTTCTGACCCCCATATCTCATCTACATGGGCCAGAGCTTGTTCTTTGATCTGGGTGGCCATCATGTGAGCTTGTTGAGCATATGGATTGGTACCTGGGTTCGGCCACTCACCAGTCTCTACATAATCCTCAAGGTATTTGTGCATACGTGTACCAACACCCGCCGCTTCCGTAACTATCTCTTGTGCTTTTGCTTCACCTACCCTCTTCTTCCATGCAATAAGATGTGTTTTATCTTTGGTAGCGTCGAGGATAGTAGTTACAGAGGCTACTGCATTTCCATCGGGGGTGGCATATAAACGTTTACCATCTACTTGTTTTTTACTAATGGGTTGGTAATCAAACTTCTTTTGTATTAGGCTCATTTTCATCCTCTCGGTCATACATGTCGAAATTTTCCATGAATGGATCCATAGCAAAGTAAGGATCTACACGCGAAAAGGGATCATCTTCAGCATTTATAGTTTTAATCTCTGGTATGTAGTGTTTGATAAGATTTTCTACACCAAACTTCAGTGTCATAGTACTACCAGCACATCCTGAACATGCTCCGCCCAACATAAGATCCAGCACACCGTCTTTGTATGAAATAAATTCAATATTACCGCCGTGTTGTTCAACTGATGGTTTAACATGTGATTCAAGAAGAGATTTTACTTGTTCTATTATATCTTCGTCTGTTCTATTAGTCATAGTTTTTCCTTGTTTATAATACTTATTGTACTATAAAAGTTTTGTTAAGTCAAGTGATTAAAGTTTGTCGCCCAAGTCTGTTGCAGATTTTGCCATCTGACTTACAGTTTTATCATCTTGGTCTGTGTTTTTTGTTGGACTATCATCTATAGTTTGTTTAGTTTTAGGCTCTATGCCTTGTTGATCAAAATTCTTCACCATAGTTTTGATTCTAGGATCAGTGTCGTAGGCGGCTTTGAACGTACCGTAGTCGAACTGTTCGCCGCCTACGTTTTGCATAAGTTTATTGATATCAAGGTTTTTTGCGCCTTGTTTGATTTGTTCTTTGCTTGGTCGATTAAAATGTAGATATACTGTATAGCCTTTTGCATCAGCATTGGAAATTACATTTCTTAAAACTTGGACAAGTTTAAGACTGCTTCCTTGATCTATTTCAGCTATTCTCACTTTTTTTTTGAAAGGATTGTGCCTAGTCTACGTGAAGTTTCTAACATATTGTGTTTCATTATCTTTGATTCACGTTTGTCTCTTCCTGCTTCTTCTTCACCGCCAGCTGCTGGTTCTGATGCTGAAAAATCGTCTTCTTGATCAACTGTAGGCTCCATATCAGCATCTGTTTCTGCTGGTATTGGTTCTTCTCCGCCTTCAGCACCCATATCTTGAGCTGGTGCGCCTTCGCCTGTTAATTGGGCTACGCCACCAGTAAGTGTGCCTCTTGTGCTTTCTAATGATGAATATAACGATTCTAATGCCGGTTTGACCGAGGCAATAAATGCATCTGATTTTTCTTGACCCATTTCGTCACGGATTGCATCGCCTAGTTCCAACATTGACTCAGCTTGCATTTCTGCTGTATCTTCCATCCAGTTTGTAACTCTATCTACCATGTCTTTTGCGGCCATAACTATTTCAGCTTCGTCTTCTTTGCCTTCAATTAATGACTTGAAATAGTTTTCAATTATAACTTTACC
>CEOK01109561.1_pt1 | contig 17149 bp, 15 predicted proteins | sample 427001 | NCBI WGS metagenome assembly CEOK01 (sample SAMEA2591108, study PRJEB7988) | marine metagenome | isolation source: saline water (ENVO:00002010), including | reverse complement strand
AAGTCAGATAAATCTTCAGAGCTTGAGTCAATAAAGTCAGATAAAGTAAAGAAGTAGATTTCAACATTATCTTTCAGAAAGATATTTTCATATGTGCTTGTATCGGATAAGGATAAGTTGTAGTTCTCTTTAACTTTGTTAAATTTGTCACTTTGTTTTAAAAGAAAATAGTAAGGGTATATATCACCAGAAAATTTTAACTTATCAATTAATTTGTAAAGTGGTTCTCCCTTTGCAATTTCATATGTCCCAGATTGTACTGAATCTCCAGAAATTCTTGCTGATTTAAATGGTATAGAAATAAGCCTACCAATATTTAGTTCAAACATTATATCTTCAACTAAATCTCCAATTCTTACTCTTTTACTTAACTCCTCTTCATTTAATAAATAAAAGATAGAAATGTTGTTGTAATTAGCTAAACTGTTTGTGCCCATAGCAAATTCAATTAAGTCTTCAAATGTATCATTTGTTAAATACTCATAATTTTGTGGACGCAAAACTTCTCCAGTTATCTCAACAAAATTAGATGTTGCTGGGATCAGTATGGTATCTCCGTTTTGAAGATTGATATCATTTTTTCTATTCCCAAAAACAAGGAAATCATACAGATCAATTTCCTTTATGTTATCTCCGCTATCTATAATTTTTATTTTTCTTAAAGAAGAGTTTTCAACCAAACCGCCTGCATATTTTATTGCCTCAGTTAGAGAAATAAATGGGTTCACTAAAAAAGTTCCAGGATTTTTTACAGCACCAACTACTGATATTTTTTTGAGAGATGGGTTAGATACACTTAGATAGCTACTTGTTCCTATATACGATTCATTAATAAGTACTTGTATTTTTTCATTTGCTTGCTCTAGTTCCAAGCCAACTAGCGAAATCGGTCCAAGTTCAGGTATTAAAACATTACCAGACATATCGATTCTTAATTTGAAGATGTTTTGTTTATTGCCCACTAATAGAAGCTCAAGTTGATCATTCAAATTTAAAACATAATTTGCTGGCAAAGGAACATCAACTATTGGCGTGGTGGTCTCGCTATTTGTTTCAAAAAATGAATAACCAAAAAATGGCTCTGAAAAAGGATTATTCTGTACTTCAGTAACAGGGGCTTTAGTTAGATTATCTTGTAATTGGATATTGGAAATGTCTATATCTTGAGAAGCTTGTTGTAAGATTGAATTTTTTACATCATTTGGAAGGTTAGCTAATAACTCTTCTGCAGACTGTCCCGATACATTTAAACTCAATAACAAAGTTAAGAATAAGCTGATAATTTTCATCTAATACATCATAAAATAAAACACATTTTTTTTCAGTAAAATGTTTATTTTAACTGACTTTATGCTGAATCCTGGAGTATGCAATTCTTACAAATACATTTATTAAGTATAAAAAGAAGTATATTAATTTTAAGAACCTATTATCTTTTAGCTCCATAAAATAAATCTCTAAAATGCTTCTTAGATGAGAAAAAATATTTGTTGATAAAGATCCTTTAGCAATTCTATATTTTACTAAGATTCCTACGCACTTTTTTGCAACCTCACCTTTGCGAAGTATAAGCAACCACCACAGAAGATCTTCACCGTGACTTCGTCCTACTCTTTTGATGACATTCATATCTAATATACTCTTTTTAATCAAAACCGATGAGTTGACTATTCCTCTCTTACGTAGATATTGAAAATAAGAGTATGAGTTAGAAGGATTGACTGTTCCTAGTTTCTTTGTGCCATCATCTGAAATTATTTCGTAGTCTGTATAGGAAAAGTTAATCCCCTTCTTAACCATAAAACTAATTTGTTTTTTTAATTTATTTTTATGCCAGATGTCATCTGCATCACAAAAAGCAATGTAATCTGATTTTTTATCATATTGAATACATCTTCTTCTTGCATCTGCTGGACCCCTATCAGGCCCTGAAAAAACTTTTATAATATTTTTATTACAAGAAACATATTTATCTATGATTTTAAGTGTTTTATCAGTACTTCCTGCATCACTGATCAAGAGTCGCCAATTTTTATAGTCTTGTTTAATAATTGAATCAATCGTATCTGAAATATATTTCTCTGAATTATATGTTGGCATAACAACATCTATTAAAGGGTTATCCTTTTTCATCAAATATCCATTCATTCTGTTTTAACCATTCAACAGTTTGCTGAATAGCATCAAGAGCTTCAATTTTTGGATTCCAACCAAGTTTTTTAAGTTTTGAAGTATCCAGAAAGACGAATGGGCTATCACCAACCCAACCTCTTTCACCTCCACTATATTTAAACTCAGGAGACAGGTTTAGTGTGCTAATTATCCTTTCAGCAGATTCTGTTACAGTGCAATAATTGTTATTTCCTATATTGTAAATTTCAAAAAAATTATTTTTATTAAAAATTTCTTTAGTTATTACATCAATGCCAGATAAAATGTCCGAGATATGCAGATAGCTTTTTCTTTGTTTACCATCACCCAAAATATGTAGGATATTTTTATCATCCATGAGTTTTTTATAAAAATCGTAAATATGTCCATGTGAATAAAAATTTCCCACCACACTTACAAATCTTAATATTCCTACATTGAACCCATATTTTGCGTTGTATGATGATAAAATCCCTTCAGCTGCTAATTTTGATGTTCCATATAAAGATGTTTGGTTTGGAATTGCGATATTTTCAGGAGTGGGAAAAATATCAGGCTCAGCAAGCATTGCAGCAGTTGAAGCAAAGAATATTTTATTTATATTGTTGTTTTTGCACTGCTCAGCTAGATTAATAGTTGCAATAATATTTTGTTCAGCATCTTTGAATGGTTCTTTGAAGCCATCTCTCACATCTGCATTTGCAGCCATATGGAAAACAATGTCGATATCTTTAAAGATTTCTTTGGGGAGATTCTTATCCAGCAAATCATTCTGATATAACTTTATACTGTCTTTTATATCTTTGATATTTTCAATTTTTCCTGTAGAGAAATTATCTAAAACAGTAACACTATATTTCTTTTTAATTAGATGATTGACAAGGTTTGAGCCAATAAAGCCTGCGCCTCCTGTAACTAAAGCTTTCATTATTCTCTATAGTCTATCCTAAAACCCTCTCTGGAAATTCCAAGCTTCCTTACAAGTTTATTTTTCATTGAAGATAAGAAAATATCATGATTGTCCTGTGGTACATAAAAAAGCAAATATCCACCACTTCCTGCTCCAAGTAATTTTCCTCCTAAAGCACCATGATCTTTTCCATGGTTATATAGGGAATCAATTTTGGAGTTTGAAATTACATCTGCTAGATTTTTTTTAAGATTCCAGTAATCATCAAACAATGCTCCAAAGCTATCAAAATTTTTTGATTTTAAGAGTTCATTTGCCCTGTAAGCATAACCAACCATTGCTTTTTGATTTTGAATTATGTCTACTTTTTCAAGATTTTCTTTTTGAACAGTAAGCACTTCTTTAGTTGATCTTTTTACACCCGTAAAAACCATAAAAAAATTGCTAGCGAGATCTTTTAAATCACCATCATCGAATTCTAGGTTTTCAATTTCAATCTCACCTTCATAATTTATTTTATAAAAATTTAATCCACCATAAGTAGCAGCATATTGGTCTTGCTTGCCAATGGGCTCTTTGCATAATTCAATCTCTAGATGACAAGCTTGTTCTGCTAAATCACGAAAATCTACTTCTTCTTTCTTCAGAGCCTTCAAACCTCCTAATAGTGCAACTGAAAAGCTACTAGATGATCCAAGACCAGTCCCTTTCGTTGGCAAGTTAGCAAAAGATCCTATCTCAATTGAGTTTCGGATTTTATTTAATTTAAGTGATTCTCTAATTAACGGGTGTTTTATTTGATCGACTGAATCAGTTATTTCAGTTTCGCTATAACTTAGTTTAATCTCTTCTGTTTCAAGAGTATTTATTGCTACATACATTCTGGAATTAATTCCACAACTTAGAAATGCTCCTCCATGAGATGAGTAATATTGTTTTAAATCAGAACCTCCTCCAAAGAAACTTACTCTTAATGGTGCTGAACTTAAAAGCATTTAAATTTTTCCTCAATTTCTTTAATAGAAACATGGGCTATATCAAAATAATCAACCATAATATTTTTAGAAAAGCCTTTATCAAAATCACTGTCTCCAATCATAATTGTTTTTTTGCTTGAAAGATTCCATTTATCTTTGGCTTCATCCCACATGCCAGTTTTTGGTTTTCTGCAAGAACAATTTATTTTGAGTGCTTTTATCTCATCTTTGTAGCCACTTTCTGGATAATGTGGACAAAAGAAAATATCATCAATTTTTGCATTATTTTTATGTAGCATTCGCTCAATTTGATTAAATTCTTTTCTAATTTCAGAAAAAGATACAAAGCCTTTTGCTATGTCGCCTTGATTTGTCATTACGATTACTTTTAGATCATTCATATTGCAATATTTAATAAGTTCAATGCTCTTTGAAATTAATTTTGGACGATTTTCATAAGCATTCTTTGAGCTGCCTCTATTTTCAATTATGGTGCCATCTAAATCAAAAATTACACATTTATTGCTAATAATATGATTCAAGTTCTTGATGCTTTTATCATTAAATTTTTTTAACCTATCTATTGTTCCTACGTCTTTTAAAATGAAATTTAATGGTTCAGCCTTTAATTCCTTCCTTTGGCATAAATCAAAAAGATAATCATTTGTAATATCACTTTTATCTAGCGAATATTGCTTAATATCTTTTTTCTTGAAAATGTAGATTCCAGATAAAGTTTTGTTATTAAACTCAGTAAGTTTCGTCCCTTTAAAATAAATACTTTTAACAAATCCTTTGCTACCAACTTCGATTCTATCACTATCAAATGGGTGATCGTTCTTTGAATAAAAACAGTAGCTATAAGCATCATCTATGTTATCTAACCTGCTTTTAAGGTTTCTATTGAATCCGAAGCAAAATAAATCTCCGAGCACAACAACAATATTATCTGAAAGATCATTATAATGTTCTTGCACTGTTTTTACTAAACCGCCAAATGTTCCTAAAGGTTTGTCTTCTAATGAATAATTAATATTAATTGAGTCTAGTAACGGAATTATTTTATTACTATTGACTCCTAAAGATAAATATAAATTTTCTTTTCCAAAATCTTCAATATACCAACTTAATAAAGTTTTGTTTTTAATTTTTAGCAATATCTTTGGCAAATCTGGAAAATGCTTTTTTATTCTTGTCCCTTTGCCTCCAGCAATTATGATGGTTGATAAATTTCTCACTTTTTTGATTTGAATAATGAAAGGCAAAGAAGATCTAGAAAGTTTTGATGCAGCAATTCCACCAAAGGATAATTTTTAACATTAAAATGAATTGGAATATCTGAATTTTGCTTTAAGTCCCCGCCGTCAAACCCTGAAAGCCCAATAGTTTTAATCTTTTGTTTTTTTGCTTGCTTTATGCAGTTGCTTATATTGAGTGATCTACCACTTGAGGATATAGCTATAAGAAGATCATTTTCTATGCCTAGCATCTCCAATTCTGAAGAAAGAGCATTTTCAAAACCATAATCATTTGATAGTGCAGTAAATAATGGTTGGTTGCAGCCAAGACAAACAACTCTGATATTTTTATAGAAACGCTTTAGCCCTTTACCAAAATCACAAGAAAGGTGTGAGGCAATTCCAAAAGAACCACCATTTCCACAGAAAATGATTTTTCCATTTGATTTTATAGTTTCAAGCAAAAGATCTTTGCAAGAATTTATATTTTCATTATTTGTGTTTATATTTAATTTAAGCAATTCTAAGTAAGCATCAATATCGAATTCACCATTATTGTCTAAAGGCAATATATTTTTTGTACCTGGATCATTCTCAAATTTATTCATGTCTGAATATTATACATTAGCTACAAAAATCTACACATCAAGATGTAAAGATTTTCATGAATTAGATTATTTTATTATTGTCATGGAACTAATAGAAAATTTCGTTTTTAGTAATTCTTTACTAATCATGATAGCAATAATGTGTTTACTTTTGAATCATATTTTTAATATTTGAAGATACAAAAATCCCAATATTTTTGCTTAAATCTACAGGATTACTAAATTTTTATTAAATAAAAGTAATTCTGTTAGAAATATTAGCAGGAAGATTTTTAGCAACTGATTTTGGAAGATAAACGGTGTTTTCATTTAATAATGCTGCCCATATGCAAAATGTGCTATTAGTTCCTATAAGTATTGATGAAGATGCAAGCTTCTTCCAATCTTCAAAAGCATTTGTGCTGGATGAAAATTTGTACTTTATGTTTGGTATATTTTCAAGAACAGTTGAGGCATATTTTTTGTCATCTGTGCAAACTTCCGCTGAATTATGTTTGATTTTTTTAAAAGCCTCTGAATAGTACTGAAATTTTAATCTGTCAGAAGGGCTGAAATCATTCCCTCTTATATGCATCATGCAATAATCATTCATAACAGTATTGGATAATAATTCTAGCCTTAAAAATTTTTTAAAATCGCAGATTTCATCTGTCTCAAGATTATTTTTATGTTGCCAATAGCCACAAAAAACATCGGTGTTGTGGAAATTTATTATTGAGGATTTATTTAAATCAAAATAACACCCATAAAATGTCTTCCTTGCATATCTTGATACAAATATTTTTAATAGCTGTAATAAATTAAACTTACTATCAACCTCAAATTCTTTTAAAAGCATGCTATTGATATTTTGATGTATATGCCAACCTAGAAACCTGGTTAAAAAATTTTTATGTGTTAGGAATGTGTTAATTTTGACATCGTAGCCCTTTTTTTTTAGGTAATACGCTATGTTTAGCTGGTATAGGTTATTACCGAAACCTCCTAGAAAGTAGACAGTTTTATTTTTCATATATCAGTGAGTCTTTAAATTTCTTTAGGTTATTTTTTGCAGCATCCCTTCTTCCAATTAAATGGCCATATACAGCTCCAAGAAAAAAAGATACTCCTAAAATTGTAAATATACATACGTACATTGGAAAATCTTTTTTTGATACATTTTTTGGTGCTTTTAATGCTTCTTTGTTTGCATTAAATAATTTTAAATCTATATTTTTGTTATAAATTTGAAAAACAGGAGAAGTAGCTCCAAAGCCAAAGAAAAGATTTATAAAATAAGAGATATTAAGTCTGCTTTCTCCTGCATCATGTATAAGCTTTAAATCGTCTGAATAATAGCCAACTGTTCCAGCATTTAACAATAACAAACACAGCTCACTGTCTTCACCAGAAAGGATTAGCCCATTTTTATCTACCCTATGTAAAATAAATTGGTATGAATCAAGATGTAGTTTTTTTACGGTTTCCATTCTCAAACACATACCAGCACCCCACAATATATTTCTGTAAACATATCCAGACTCTTTTCTTTGTTGCCCTACAGCGATAGATCTTGAAAAGTATTTTTTTACTATTGTTTTTGGAAGTGAATCATATTTCTCTGGAAAAAAAGATTGGCCGCCTACAAATGATATTTTGTCATCTGACTCAAAGATACATTGTGCATTACAGAGATAATCCTCATCCAAGAGATTGTCATCATCAACATATGCAACATATTTACTATCTATATTCGAAAAGCTCTTTTGCTGAGCATAACCCTTGCCAGGCTTTTTCTCTTCTATAATTTCTGTATGAATATTTTCATGGAAATTAAATTCATTGATAAATGAAAATAAATCATCTGAAGAATTATTATCAACAATCAATACTTTAATTTTTTTAGACTTAAGATAAGCAAGCCTATTGATTGAGTTTAGAGTTGGACTTATTCTGCCTGTGGCGTTGTGACAACAAATGCATACTGTCCAATCAAATGAAATCATAATTAATTCTTTAAAAGAATGGCTCTTATCTGTAGAGAAAAGTTTTTTCTATCAAATAAAGGCACACAGAGTACATTACCGAAAAATTGTAAAAAAACAATAGCTATTGCAAGCCCATAAAGCTTATTTTCAATCCATCCAAATGCGCAAACTGGTATTGCTATTATGGAGGTAAAGAGCGTTTTTTTAAGAAGAATCTCAGGCTTTCCTTCAAGAATTATAGATATGTTATGAATGACACCTAAGGCTACAAATGGTAAAGAAAAACACATAATACTAAAAAGCTTAAGAGATTCAATTAAGTATGTTGGGTAAAAATAATTAAATAATAATGGGAATATAAAAAATATTAATGGCAACACCATTATTGAAGAAAAGAAAGCTATTCTATAAGTTTTCATAAGCTCTAATTCAAAAATACCATAATTTTTATCCTTAAAAATAGACCCTAGCTTCCCTACATAAAGTGCAGAAATAACCATTGGGAGTGTAAAACTTAATTCAGATAGTTGTGCTGCTACAGCATATATTGCTAAATCTTCTCTTGTGCCAACAATAGATATGATGATTTGATCTATGCGCATATAAAAAATAATAAGGCATGCACTAATCCATGCTGTTAGGGCATTTTTGAAAAAATGTACATCTGGATTATTCTTAAAAAAGATATTTTTTTGCTTATCTTTTTTCTTATGAAATGTTGCAAAAATTAAGCATAAAGACAAAATTAGATTTTCAAAAATATAAGTTAATATAAAATCATAAAGAGAAAGATTTTCTACATAATAAATTAGAAATATCCTAATACCCAAAAAAAGTAGGCTGTTTATTATTTTTATAGCTGAAACAGTGATTTGTTTCATTTCAGAGAAAAAATAAGCTTCTGTTAGAGACCAATTACTAAAAAATACACAAATAATCGCCAAGTAAAATATTTCAACATTCAAAAATGAGTTATAAAGGTAAGAGGCAAAGAAAAAAATAATAAAAAAACTTATTGTAGAAAGGTATTTATAATTGTGGGATATAAATAAAAGTTTTAACTTATTTCTTTTCTCCATAAGAGAAATTCTCATTGGCAGAATTGCAGGCATGCCAAAAGACAAAACAGTATCAAGCAAACCATAAATTAGTAAGAAATAAGCATATTCACCGTAATCACTAGCTATTAAAGCTCCCGATATAACAGAAATATTGAAAAAATTTGTAATTCCTCTTGTGAGCCTATCGCCTCCAAGAAAGGAGAATTTTGTTAATGTCTCAAAATCTAGATTTTTTAAGTTATCCAAAAATTTCATAAAAATGTCTAAACGGAATGAAATAAATTAAATCAAAAGCTGTCCATGCAGAAAAATTACTTGATTCTAGAATAGGCAGTCTTCTAATAACCCATATGCATGAAATAAAAAGAGCTCCAATTCTAGCTAATGTCTCGTCAAAGTTTTCTATCAAAAAAAGTATTATGATTGGACCAAATAAACAAGTTGTGAGCAGCAGAGTTATCCTGAATGAAGCTAGAGGCAATGGAAGTAATAAGATATACAATAAGACAAAAGCCATGCTCAGAAAAAATAAATTATGGTTCCAATATTCTTTCGTAAAAAATGCGGCAAAGCAGAGAACAAAAGTCAGATAGAGAGTTGAAAAATCAGTTGACAAAATATTTTGACTTTCTGATCTATAGAAATCTAATTTGTCAAAGTTTTGCAAGAATGGTAGATCTATAACTGAAAAAATAATGAAACCAAAAATCTGAAAAAGAGCTACTGTTCCAAGCAAAACCAATAACCCCCATAATCTTGTTATTTTAATATAGAAGTATATTGCTGCTACAACTATTCCTGTGAAATGAAAAGTAGTGGAAAGTATTAGATATAGAATATTTCTTTTCTCATGTATTGGAAAAAGATAAAAAAGCAAGAAAACTGAACTTAACATTTGTCTTGTAAGTTGCGAAGCAAGACCATAACTAAAAAAAACCAACCCAACCATAAGTGCTAAATTTTTATATTTTTCTGGCACTTTGGTTACTAGGGCTAATCTCAACCAAATGAAGAAAATTCCTGATGTAAAAAAAGTAACAATAAAAATTAATTCGTTGATATTGAAATAAAATGGTAATTTACTGAGTAAAAAAATAAATATATTGAAACCAAATTCTATGTAAAAACTAAAGCCTTCTTTGAAAGGGTAAGTTATGAAATATTCTGAAAAAGAATTATTTTTTGCATATATATACCATGGATAATATTGGTTTGAAAAATCATCAAGAAAAAAACCAACTTCTCTTGAAGAATATATCAATGAAAACGAATAAAGTAATAAAAGTGAAAAAATAAATTGGATAATGAGATTATTATTTCTGCTCAAAGAGAAATAAGCTAAACACGCTATAATTAATAAGACTGGTGACAGACTAAAGATATATAAAATACTAAAAGCTAAAATAAATTTTATTAACGCAGAATTGATTAATAGTCTATGTTCTGGTTGGTTTACTTTCAACATACAAGGCTTTGCTTAAAAATAAGTAAGAAAAAAGTAAAAAAAAGCCAAATATAAAGCCAATGATAACTATTAATGTCCGAGATGGTTTGTGTGCCTCTTCAGGTATAAATGGTTTTTCAATTGGGTCCAAAACATAATTTTCCTTTATTTCTGTGAGCATTAGCATACTTAATTTTGATTGAATTAATGATGTAATTTCATTCCTTATTTCAACTTCATTAATTTCGTTTAATTTTAGATACAAGAAGTCAAGAGATTTCTGAGTCTCATCAATATCTTTAGTTCTTATGTTCTCATTAACCTCAAGAATTAACTTTTCAAGCATCTGTTTTGCAAAGAAAGGCGATGGATGTTCATATGAAAGAATAATATATCGACTTTCTGTATCAATTCTTACTGAGATCTGACTTAGAAATTTTTCATAAACTTCATTAAATGTTGGCTGAAGATCATCCTTCCATTTAAGATTTTCATCTTTAATTATTGTTTGTTTGCTATAAATTAGTTCATTTTTTTTAAAGTCATATTTTTTACCAGAAAAAATTTTATGCGCAACATCTGCATCTTCAATTAGTTCTTTGAATAAGGTTCTTGAATTTATTAGGCTCTCGACATAAAGCGCCCTGTCAGTTGCAGCTCCAGGCAAACTAAAACCTAAAATTCCAGCAACACCAGAAAAATTACCTGCAAGTTGGCTATATGGGTTAGCATCATCAGCTTGAATGACTTCAAGAACAGATTTTGATTGGTAGATGTTTGGTAAAGAAAAGGCTAAAACCAAAGCAACTATCAAAGGTAAGCCAAAAGAAAAAAGAGCACCGTAAATATTTTGTGATGCTTGTTTAAATAAATCTTTGATCGTTTTTATTCCTATCATAACTATGTTGAGATGTTATCATAAAATTTAATAGTTTTTTTAAGCCCTTCCTCAAGACTCGTTGAGCTATACCAACCAAGTGAATTTATTTTTTTAACATCCAAAAGTTTTCGATAAGTTCCATCAGGCTTAGTTTTGTCCCAAACTATATCCCCATCATATCCAACAAGATTTGAAATTAGCTCTGATAATTCTCTAATTGAAATATCTTTTCCTGTGCCAATATTGACATGGCTCTTTCCACTATATTGCTTCATTAAAAAAACACATGCATCTGCCAGATCATCTACATACAAAAACTCCCTCATTGGTTGTCCAGTTCCCCAACATTCTACTGTATCTGCATGGCTCTTTTTTGCTTCATAAAATTTTCTTATTAGAGCAGGGATAACGTGACTATTTTTTAAATCAAAATTATCATTCTCACCATATAAGTTTGTTGGCATTGCTGATATGGCATTAAATCCATATTGCTCTTGATATGATTGACACATCTTTATGCCTGCAATTTTAGCTATTGCGTAAGCATCATTTGTTTTTTCAAGCTCCCCTTGAAGAAGTTCGTTTTCTGAAATTGGTAATTTTGGTTTCTTGGGATAAATGCATGAAGAGCCTAAAAACAGAAGTTTTTTTACATTATTTTGCATTGATTGGTGTATTACATTATTTTGAATCATTAGGTTGTCATAAATGAATTCAGCTTTGTAACTTGCGTTTGCTAAAATGCCCCCAACTTTTGCTGCAACTAAAAAAACATAATCAATTTTATTATTCCTAAAAAAACAGGATGTAGCCTGCTGATCTCTTAAATCAAGCTCATCAGATGTTGGAGAGATGATATTTTTATACCCTCCAATGGAAAGATTTCTAATAATCGAAGAGCCTACCATTCCTCTTCCACCAGCTACAAAAATATTTGAGTTATTTTTCATTGACACACATTTCTTCAACTAATTCTGAAAATGAAATATTAGGTTTCCAACCTAAGACACTTCTTGCTTTTGAGCTGTCACCTAATAGGGTTTCAACCTCTGTTGGTCTGAAATACTTAGGGTTAACTGAAATAATGGTTTTATTTGTTTTTTTATCAATCCCTTTTTCATTTAACCCTTCCCCTTCCCAAACTAAACTAAAATTAAAATAATTGGCAACATGTTCTGCAAAGTCCCTTACAGAGTATTGTTCATCTGTACTAATTACATAATCATCAGGTTTTTTTTGCTGAAGCATTAACCACATGGCGTGAACATAATCTTTAGCATGCCCCCAATCCCTTTTTGAATTGAGGTTTCCAAGTTCTAGCTTTTCTAAACTTCCTTCTGAAATGGCCTTAAGACCACGAACAATTTTTCGAGTAACAAATGTTTCACCTCGTCTTGAAGATTCATGATTAAAAAGTATGCCCGAACTTGCATGCAAACCATATGCTTCTCTGTAGTTCTTGACTATCCAATATCCATAAAGCTTAGCTACACCATATGGTGATCTAGGATAAAAGGGAGTTTTTTCATTCTGTGGTATTTCTTGCACAAGACCATATAGCTCCGATGTAGATGCTTGATAAAACCTGGTGTAATCTTCAAGCTTACACCCTCTTATTGCATCTAGCATGCTTAGAGTCCCAAGCGCATCTACTTGTGCTGTGTAGAAAGGAATTTCGAATGAAACCTTTACATGACTTTGTGCACCTAAATTATAGATTTCATTAGGCCTGATATCATTAACAAGTGATACTAAATTTGAACTATCAACAAGATCACCATAGTGTAAATTTAATTTATCAAAAAAATTATCAATTCGTGATGTGTTGAAACTTGAGGATCTTCTTATAATGCCATGAACCTCATAACCTTTTTCAATTAATAATTCAGAAAGGTAAGAACCATCCTGCCCTGTTATACCAGTAATAAGCGCAACTTTATTTTTCATATTTAAGAGTCTCCAAAAAATTTAATATATATTCTTCTAATGTTACCTTAGGCTGCCAACCTAATTCTTTTGTTTTAGATGTTATCAGATCAGCAGTTGCCCTGTTGCCTTTTCTTTCGTCTAGAAAAGAAATTTCTGCTTTGAATAAATTTACTACATCCAAAATAGAATATGATTTATCAGCTCCAATCCCATAACCGTCTCCATAAGCTTTTTCACCAACTAATTCCAAAGCTGAGACTATATCACTGTAATGTGTAAAATTTCTTTGCTGTGTTCCAGGCTTAACTACTGGTAAACATACCTCTCCATCAAATAAGAGTTTTTGATATTTTGCTATTAATGTTGAATATTTGCCTGTTGATTTCTCTCTTCCGCCATATGCATTATAAAAATAAACAATTGCGTAATTCAGACCATACCAATTAGCATAATTAATAAGATGCTTTGTATTTGTTGATTTTGTCCATGCATATGGACTTGCATCAGACCCTCCTAATGAGTCTCCAAACTTAGTGCTTGAGCCTGAATAAATAATCTTACATTTAGTTGAATTTGCATACTGTAATACATGCGAGAACTTATTTAGATTGTTATTAATAACAAGGTCATAATCTTCAAAACTACTCTCAACTCTTGAGTACTCACCAAAATGAAAAAGCATATCAGGCTTAATGCTTTTGCAATGGTCAGCAATATTAGCAGCATCACCTTCAATATATTCAACTCTTTCCACATGATTTTCAGTCGATCCAGTTAGATAATTATCAAGAGAAAAAACTTCATTATGTCGGGATAATTTTTCAGCTAAATGACTGCCAATAAATCCTGCGCCACCAGTAATTATAATTGTTTGATTTTTAATGCTCATTATTAATTATTGTTATAAACGTCCCTAGTAAAAATGGTCCCATCAAAATCATTTAATTCCATTGAGCTTCTGTTGGCTACTATAAAATTTGTTTTTTTCTTAAATTTGCTTAATGACCTTACAAGAAAGACATTAGAAAATTTTTCAAAATGCTCATCACTGCATATAGGTTCATAAATATAAATTTTAGAAGCAGTTTTGCTTAACTTTTCTAATAGCATGAAAGAGCTTGAATAGCGTATATTGTCTGATCCTGTCTTCATGTTAAGCCTATATATTCCGATAGGATCTTTAGTTTGAGAACATATGGTATCTGCCAAAAAATTAAGCCTTACTTCATTTGAGTCAACTATAGCGTTTATTAAAGAGTTGGGAATGTTTTCGTATGTTGCTCTTGCCTGTTTTGTGTCCTTTGGAAAACAATAACCACCATACCCAAAAGAGGGATTGTTATAGAATTCACCTATTCTATTATCCTTACACATGCCATCAATAACATTCCTTGTGTCAAGGTTTCTTGATAAACAAAAATTATCAATTTCATTAAAATAAGCAACTCTCATAGCCAGATAAGTATTTGAGAATAATTTAACTGCTTCAGCCTCATCAGAATTCATAATAAGGCATTTGGATCGATCACAGCTCTCAGTTCCAGAAATAAAAATATCGAGGATATCTTTTGATGCTTTTCCTCTTGGGCTTACAATTACCCTATCAGGATTTTTTGCATCATACAAAGATCTGCCTTCTCGTAAAAATTCTGGGCTAAAGTATATATTTTCACTGTTTAAGTCTTCTCTTAATTTTGCTGTGAAACCTACAGGGATTGTTGATTTTATTATTAAAATACAGTCTTTATTATTTTTTATAATACGTTCAGCAACTTTTCTTAAAGCTTCAGTATTAAATTTGTTCTTCTCAACTAAAAAATCTGTTGGAAGTGCAAGCACCACGTATGAACCATTCTCTATAGAATCAATAGAGTTGGATGCACTAATATTTTTTTTGCAAACTTTGCAGCTGCGAACTAAATCATCTTCCTTTATTGGTGATAGACCATTATTTATTAAAGAGTTTTTTTCATCATCTATATCAATAAATTCTATTTCGAAGTTTTCAGCGAGTGCTAGACCATTTGCAAGACCAACATATCCAGCTCCAACTATGTAAATTTTTTTAACATTCATTTGCATTTATTATGATCAATTATTTAAGCTTTTCAAATAAAAATAAAAGCTTTACATTTTTCCTCAAAGATGGTGCCCAGGGCCGGACTTGAACCGGCACGAAGTTACCTTCGAGGGATTTTAAGTCCCTTGTGTCTACCAATTTCACCACCTGGGCAGTGATGGAGATTTTAACATCTAAATTTAAAATTTGAATGACAAATCTAATTATCTAATATTCTTTGTTTGTGCCACAGGAGAAATTCTTTCATTCCAATTTCAAATCTGGTTTTTGGAGCATAGTTAAGAATTTTTTTTGCTTTGTTGATATTTGCGTGAGTAAATAATGATTCATTATCTGTATGAACGTAATTAATATCAGCTTTTAACCTTAATTGTGTCTCGATAAATTCAAGCATGTACTTTGTTTTTACTGGGTAGTTATTCCCAAGGTTGAATATTTCATTATTACAAATCTCCTTGGAAAAAATATAAGAAATAGTTTGTGTAATACCATGAATAATATCATCTATATAGGTCATATCACGTGCCATATCACCATTATTGTAAAGGGTAATTTTTTTTCCATTATTAAGCGCTTCTGTAAATGCATAATATGCCATATCAGGCCTCCCAAATGGTCCATAGACTGAAAAAAACCTTAAGCCAACTATTGAAATGTTTGTTTTAGAAAAAAAATTCGACGCATGAAGCTCATTTAAGAGTTTTGATTTGCCATATTTAGATTTAGGCATCAATTTAGTAGTATTCTCTGTAAATATTTTTTCATCTTCATCCGAGTAAACAGAGCTACTTGAAGCATATATTACTTTTTTTATCTTCTTTTCTTCACAGAATCTTAAAACCGAGTTAAAGCCTCTTATATTTGAATGCTCATAAAGATGCTCCTTGTTTTTATGAACCCTTACACCTGCTTGTGCAGCTAGATGAATTACTAAATCTATTTCAGCCTCATTTATTTTTATTTCATTAATATCTTGTAGGTAAAATATAAATTTTTGTGAACTAAGCTTTTTATTTCTTTGTTTCTTTAGAGATACGTCATAATAGTCATTATGATTATCAATACCAATTACTGTATGTTCAGAATCAAGCAACTGTTTAACTAAATGATATCCAATAAACCCCGAAGAGCCAGTAACTAATATTTTCATAGGCTGGAGGCTGAGAACGGAATCGAACCGATGTACACGGAGTTGCAGTCCGCTGCATAACCACTCTGCCACTCAGCCTTGTAGAAATATTTTAAACTAATAACTATAAGAATCATCTTTAAAGGGGCCATCCTTATCAACAGAAATATAATCTTGTTGCTCTTTAGTTAATTTAGTGATGGTGCCACCGAAACCTTGGACCATTAAACTTGCAACTTCTTCATCAAACTTCTTAGGGAGAACTTTTACATACAATTCTCTTTCATTTGGATTCTTTGAAGCATAGCCTTCCTTATATAATGCTATCTGTGCAAGAACTTGGTTGCAAAATGAGCCATCCATCACACGGCTTGGATGTCCTGTGGCAAGAGCCAAATTAACTAAACGACCTTCTCCAAGCAGCAACAAATAATCATCTCCACCTCTAATTACCTTATGAACACCTGGCTTAACTTCATACCAATCATAAGTTTTGAGATGCTTAACATCTATTTCGTTATCAAAATGGCCAATATTACATACCACACATCCAGACTTTAAGACATCAAGCATGTGTTTATCCAATACATTAATATTTCCAGTAGTTGTGACGACAAGATCGTATTTTTTTAACAATTCTGAATCTATATTTACACCATCATTTGAAACTTCACCATCTTTGTATGCTGACACTACTGCAAAGCCATCAAAACAAGCTTGCATGCCACAAATTGGATCAACTTCAGTAACATCAACAATCATTTTTTGCTGCATT
>CEOK01007227.1_pt1 | contig 17189 bp, 16 predicted proteins | sample 427001 | NCBI WGS metagenome assembly CEOK01 (sample SAMEA2591108, study PRJEB7988) | marine metagenome | isolation source: saline water (ENVO:00002010), including | reverse complement strand
TCTAAAATTCTTCGTGTTAAATAAGCATCAACTAAATTTTGGTCTATTTCTCTAGGATTTTCTACAGCGCTTTTAATAGCAGAAGAAGTAATTTCATTAAATGTAATCCTTTTTGTGTCTATTGATTCTAAAAGTTTTTTATTTTTGAAATCGTCTTTCAAATGCCAAGCTATCGCTTCTCCTTCTCTATCTGGGTCAGTAGCAAGATAAACACAATTAACTTCTTTGCATAATTTTCTTATTTCTTTAATAGTTTTTTTCCCTTTTTGAGTTTCTTTCCATTTTAAATCTGTCCAATTATTTGGGTTAACTGCAGTTTCTTCATCTGGCAAATCTCTTATGTGCCCCAAACAAGCCTCTACCCTCCAATCGTCCTTTGGAAAATTTTTGTTAAGAAATCCTGTTATTTTTGTAGCTTTTGCTCCGGATTCAACAATGACTAAATTTTTCATCTTTTTTAATATCTGATAATTTAGACGAATTTGTCAAGTAGAAGAAACATCTAGACAATCTTGAAGAAGACTATTCCCTTTAAAAACGAATCCAGAATATAGCTGGATTAAATCTGCCTTTAATGAAAATCTTCTAATAGCATCCTCTTTAGTCATCAAACCTCCAGAAGAAATAATTACTGCTTTATCATCGACGATTGATCTAACAAACTTAAGAGATTCTTCAGATTTTTGTCTTAAGGGTTTTCCGCTAATACCTCCGGGCAAATTGTATTCGTGATCCAAAGAGGTATTAGTCAATATAAATCCATCGATGCCATTAGATTGGCTATAAGAAATAATTTTTTCTAAATTATTTAATGACTCATCAGGTGATACTTTTATTATAATTGGTTTGTGTTTGGAAAAACCTTTCGAAATTTGCTCTCGTTTATTGATAATCTCATCAATCAATTTATGAAAGTATTCATCTTCAGAAAGCTTTCTTAAATCATTAGTATTAGGAGAAGAAATATTAATTGCAAAATAGTCAGCAACATCTTTGAAATAATCTAACAAATGCAAATAATCTTCGTGAGCTCTTTCATTGCTTATTTCTTTTCCCTTTCCAATACTAACTCCTAAAATACCAGAAAAGTTTTTTTTATTTCTCTCTATATTTTCCAAAACTTTAACGGAACCAACATTATTAAAACCTAATGAATTAATAATTGTTCCTTCATTATTGAATCTATGTATTCTTGGTTTAGGATTTCCAGACTGAGGCTTTAAAGTTATTGTCCCAACTTCAACAAATCCAAACCCTAAATTTCCTAAAACGTGAAAGTAATTTGCATTTTTATCTAAACCGCCTGCGACTCCAATTTTATTAGGGAAATCTAACCCAAAATAATTTGATGGTGAGCTTTGATTTTTATTTAAAGAAAAAAGAATCTTTGTTAGATTAAAATTGTATATCAACTTTAAAGCATTCAAAGAAAACTTATTACTAAATTCTGGCGGAAGTTTTCTAGATATATTTAGAGCAAAGTTATTAAAACTCAATTAATCTTTCCTAATCACTTAGCGCATCTATAGCAGCTAGGGTTTGAACTAAGTTAGAAAATATTGGAAGCACCGCTTTCCAAAAAGCTAAATTTGATAATTCTGTAGTGTCCTGAGGAATAACAATTGTAGTTCCAGGAGTTAATTCAGAATCAGAAAACCAGCCTCTAGTAGGTTTTGCAGCTTGGCCATTTGGTAGAAGATAAAAAATATTATCTTGATCTGCCCCCTCTCCTAATCCACCTGCTAACTCTATATAGTCATAGTAACTTAAATTTTTTGAATAGACATATGAGCTAGGTGAAAGCACTTCACCGGAAACTGTAATTGTAGATTCTTTCCTAGGCATTATTATTCTATCTTGATCTCTCAATAAAATATCCATTGCTAAATTTGCATTTTTTATTTTTTCTAAATCAAATGAAACGACAACTCTTCCCAACGGCCTAGCTTCTTTTAATTGTTCTACAATGTTTCCAATTAATCTAATAGCCAAATCTGGAGAACTTACTTGAGAAAATTGTCCAGTTTGAATAGCTCTAGCAATACCTTTTTCTAAATCATTTGCAGCTCTAATCAGCCCATCTTTCTCTCTTTTAGCTACTGAAGCTCTTAGAAAAATTCCTCCTTCAATGTATGCCTCGCTCTTATATCCGCCTGCTCTTTCTATTAATTCAGATAATTTTTCATTATCTTCAAGGTAATAAGTTCCTGGATTAACAAATGCGCCTTCTAAAGATACGCTCTCTCTCCTAGATTTATTTGCATCTACTGAAATAGATGGTAGGCGATCTATAAAAATTGAATCTCCTGATTGAAGTGGAAATTCTTTTAATTCGGCAAAAGACATTTCTTTCACAAAAATATCATTGTCCCTAGCTTGTCGAGTCAATACTATTTTATTTTTATCTGCTAAGGGTTTAAAGCCGGAAGCAAAACTAATCAAATCTCTAAAGTTTTCACCTTCTTTTAATTCAAATATTGCTTCAGTATTTACTTCCCCAAAAATCTCAACTTGTTTTTCAATCGGATTGATTAATAGAACGTCACCAGATTGGATTTTTATATTCGCGGTTGAATTTCCTTTGATAAATAATTCGTATAAATCCAATGTGTCTATTAATTCATTTGATCTTTTTAAAGATATATTTCTTAAGGACCCTGAACCATTTGGACCACCAGATTCAAATAGTGCAGTAGAAATAGAAGATAAAGCATTTAAATTATAACTTCCCGGTCTCATAGACTGACCAACAACAAAAATTTGTATGGGTCTTACTTTTATAAGAGAAATAGCGGCTTCTGTTCCAATCAAAGATGCTTCAACAATTCTATCAAGTTCTTCTTGTGTTTTTTGATAACTCAAGCCTGAAAAGTTTAACGTGCCTAATTCTCTTAAAAAAATATTTCCTTCTCTATCAATTTTAACTTTTCGCGAGGCTTTTAAAGAACCTGAAAAATTAATTCTTAATTCATCTCCTGGCCCTAATATGTAATCTGCAGGAGCTGACTGAACTGATGTAAAGTTATTTCCTCTATAATTTTGAAAGAGGTCATATCCAAAAGGTTTAGGAATAAGCGAGCCATATCTGTCATAGTCTTTTTGTAGAAGATCAAATTTTATCAAATCATCTTCATCTTTATCTTTATCTTCTTCATTCTCTTCATTCTCGTTGAAAATAGATCTTTGATTCTTCTCTTGAGAAAAGTCATTTTCATTTATTCTTTCAAAAACTGAACTCCTTACTGATTCAGGCAACATGTCTAATTGTTCCTGATATTGAGAAGGAACTTGAGCAACTCCAATTGAGGACACTAATAAAGTTAATGATACTAATTTAAAGTTCTTAATCATGGATATTTACTAAGGGATTTCCCCAAGATAATTTTGTTCTACATGCTTCGAAATAATCATAGTTTAAAGGATGAATTAGCTCATAGAAAAGTTCCTCTTGAGAAATTATAATTTCAAGATTCTCCTCAATTTCATCGTCAGTGTATCCATCTATAACAATTGATGCATTATTTTCACTAGCTAACTTAATACTTAATTCTTCATCGGAGGGCACTATCATAGGATTAGAAGAAGCGCTTTGCGAAAACATTGGCATTATGGCAAATACAGGCAAAGTAGGATGGATTATAGGTCCTCCGCCAGAGAAACAATATCCGGTTGAGCCTGTTGCAGAACTTACTATCACTCCATCAGATTTATGATTTGAGACCAGTCTATTTCCCAAATAAATAGAAAAACTCATCATTTGAGCTACTTTCCCAGAGTGAAAAACAACCTCATTAACTGCAATCTTTTTGTCATTTGTGCTTAAAGAAACTTCCAGTAAAGGCCTTTTTTCTCCAACATATTCACCATTAAATATTTTTGGAAGTTCATCTGGTATAGATTCCAAGTTAATATCGGTCAAAAATCCTAATTTTCCAATATTTATTCCAAGAAAAGGGATTTCTAGAGTTAAAAGCTTCCTTATAGTACTAATAATAGTTCCATCTCCGCCGATTACTAATATTAATTGTGAATTTATATCAATTTCTTTTGCTAGATTATTATCAGCTACAGAAAGAACATCTAGCACTTCAACAGAGAAATCTTGACAAGTTTTCTGGCAAATTTCTAAAGCATTTTCAAATTTTCTAGAAACAGAATGTACAATTGTAATTTTCGATATTTTAGTCATTTGCTCTTAAATATACTTATTATTAATCATTTCTTACGTCTTTGACTAGATAAATAAAAATTGTGTCTATTAAAGCTATAAATATTTTAAAAATATATTTTGTAAGGGCTATACTGAAAGCTACTATAAACGATAATTCACCTGCCAACACCCAAACAAATGTATAAATAAAAGTATCTAAAGCTTGTGATGAAAGAGTTGAAACATTATTTCTAATCCATAAATATTTCCCTTGAGTAATTGTTTTTAATTTGTGGAATAACCAAACATCAAATGTTTGACTTATCAGGTATGCGCTCAATGAGCCAATAACAAAAATTGGTGAATATAAAGCAAGCGTTGATATAGCCTCATGAACTTCATCTGATGATTTTGCAATTTCTGAAGGTAAGTAATAAGTGCTTAGGACCAATGTCAACATTACAACTACATTTGCTATAGCGCCTAAAATTACTGCCTCATTAGCTGCAGCTCTTCCATATTTTTCGTTAATTAAATCAGTCGCAAAATATATGCCAGAGTACATTATTGCGCCCATACTTACAGTGAAGGTATACCCAAAGACTGTTAAATCACTTACCTTTCCGCCTTGCAAATTTCCTAGAACAATTCCTAATATAACGGCAATATACAATCCATTTTTTCCAAAAAAATAAAACAAAGACACAACTATTAATAAGTCGTAAAAAACAGTAATGACCCAAAGCCATTCAGGATTATTTAAGAAAAATTCTAAGCTCATTTCTATTTAAAATCTTGATTTATAAAATACCCCAGATTAAGCTATTATTCTATTTATTATTTTCGGAACGAGGTTTATATGTCGAATTTAGATACTTTTAGACAAGAAACAAGAGAATGGTTAGAAGCAAACTGTCCTCCAGAAATGAGAAAGCCGATGACAGCTGATGGCGCATGTTGGGGTGGAAGAAATTTTAAATTTACGCACCCTGATCAGAAGTTATGGCTTGAAAGAATGGGTGAAAAAGGTTGGACAGCTCCTACTTGGCCAAGTGAATATGGAGGCGGCGGTCTTAATTACGACGAGAATAAAATCCTTGCCGAAGAACTTTTTAAGATTGGTGCGAGACCAGCTTTAGCAAGTTTCGGTTTGTGGATGCTTGGTCCAGCTTTACTTGAATATGCTTCTCATGAACAAAAAATGGAACACATTCCTAAAATAATAAAGGGAGAGATTAGGTGGTGCCAAGGATATTCTGAACCAGGTGCGGGTTCCGATCTAGCTAGCTTAAAAACAAAAGCTGTTGAGGATGGCGACAACTTTATAGTAAATGGTCAAAAAGTTTGGACTTCATACGCAGATGAATGCGACATGATTTTTACTCTAGTAAGAACTGGGCCTCAAGAACCCAAACATAATGGAATCAGTTTTTTGCTAATTGATATGGATCAACCTGGAGTTGAAACTAAACCTATTAAATTGATTTCTGGTAAATCTCCATTCTGTGAAACCTTTTTCACTGATGCAGTCGTTCCTAAAGCTAATTTAGTCCACGACCTTAATAAAGGTTGGGATGTTGCTAAAAACTTGCTTCAACACGAAAGAAAAATGCTTGCCAGCATGGGCTTAGGAGGCTCTGCCGCGGGCGGAAAAGGAAAAGGAAAATCGGGTTCTGGCTTAGCAAACTTATCTAAAAAATATGTGGAATCTTCTGATGGTAAAATTTCAGACGAAGGATTGAGACAAAAAATAGCCAAGAGCGATATGGATGCACATGCTTTTGGTCTTACATTAAGAAGAGCCTCGGAAGAAGCAAAAAATTCGAATCATGGTCCCAGCGCTGCAACGTCTATATTTAAATTCTTTGGTTCAGAGCATAATAAAAGAAGATATGAAATTATGCTCGAAGCGATGGGAACTCAAGCTTTAGGCTGGGAAGGTGGTGAATTCGGTCCCGAAGAATTAGCTGTTACTAGAGAGTGGCTTAGAACAAAAGCAAATTCCATTGAAGGCGGCACTTCAGAAGTTCAACTGAATGTTATCTCTAAAAGAGTTTTAGATTTGCCTCAGTAACTCGAAAGTCTTAGGAGAGAAATATGACGCTTACTTTGAGTGAAGAACAATCTTTTTTAAAGGATACAGCAAAAAAATTTGCTCAGGAAAAAACTCCGACTACTCATTTTAGAGAAATCCGGGACAACGAAAATCCTGAGTGTTTTGATAGAGCAATCTGGCAAGAAATGGCTGCTCAAGGATGGTCGGGGATTCTCGTTCCTGAAGAATACGGTGGTTCTAATTTTGGCTTAGCTGGTATAGGGGTTGTGCTGGAAGAACTAGGAAGAACTTTAACGCCCTCCCCTCTTTTTGCAACTTCTGTAGTTTGCGCAACAATCTTAAACAAAGCTGGGAACGACTCACAAAAAAAAGAATTCCTAAGTAAAATTGCTTCTGGAGAAGTTACTATGGCCTTTGCTTTAGAGGAAGGACCCAGGCATAAACCTTTTTCAATAAATTTAGAAGCTAAGAAAGATGGTAAAAATTTTATTCTAAATGGTAAGAAAAATTTTGTGATAGATGGTGGGTTTGCAGATTATATTATCGTTGCTGCTAAAACATCCGAAAAAGAGGATCAACTTTCTTTGTTTGTTATTGCTAGAGATGTTGAAGGCGTGAATATAATTCCAACCACAATGGTCGATCATAAAAATGCTGCCAACATAGAATTCAAAAACGTTAGCATCTCTGAAAAAAATCTGCTGGGTACTCAAAATAGTGCTAAAGAAATTATTGAAGAAACTTTAGATATTTCTAGGGCGGCTCTTTCAGCAGAAATGTTAGGGGGAGCTCTAGAAGCTTTTGATATCACTTTAAATTATCTTAAAGAAAGAGAGCAATTCGGTGAGAAAATTGGAAGTTTTCAGGCACTGCAACACAGAGCTGCTTTGATGTTCACTGAATTGGAATTATGCAAATCGTGTGTGATTGAAGCGCTTACTGCTTTTGATGAAGGTTCTAATGATTTGCAAAGAATTGCCAGTCTGGCGAAATCAAAGATAGGTGAAACTTTCTTTAACGTCTCTAACGAGGGAGTTCAAATGCATGGTGGAGTTGGAGTAACTGATGAATACGATATTGGTCTCTACATGAAAAGAGCAAGAGTTGCTGAACAAACCTTTGGGAATTCTGAATATCACAGAAATAGATACGCTGAGTTAACTGGTTATTGATCTGAAAAACCATTACTCTTGGAAAAGTAATGATTAAGTTAAAAAATATTTTTATTGGAATTTTATCTTCTCTCATTTTAGTTACTAACACTTTAATTCTTGCAGTTTTAATGATTCCCCTTGGAGTGATTAAATTTTTACTCCCCCTAAAAACTTTGAGAGCTTCGTTCACGAAAATTATTATCAAAATTGGAGAACTTTGGATAAGTGTTAATTCCTTATGGGTGATTCATTTACATAAACCACATATAGAAATCATAGGGAAAGAAAATTTAAATGGCGATTCTTGGTTTTTGTCTACGTCGAATCATCAGAGTGCTGCTGACATATTTATAGTTCAATACATAACGAATAAAAAAATTCCGATGTTAAAGTTTTTTATAAAATACGAACTAATATACGTTCCTGTAATAGGAATTTGTTGGTGGGCTTTGGATATGCCTTTTTTAAAAAGATATACACAAAAACAAATCAAAAAAAATCCTAAGTTGAAAGGTCGAGATTACAAAAAAATGAAAAAATCTTTAGAGCATTATTCACTGCATCCAGTGTCTATATTCAGTTATGCCGAAGGAACAAGATTTACAAAGAAAAAACACTCTCTCCAGAAAAGTGAATATGCAAATTTATTAAAACCAAAGGAAGGTGGTTTGGCGATTGCCTTAAGTAACGTAAATAAAATCAAAGAACTAATAGACATAACTATAATTTACGACGGTGATAATATGGGGTTTTGGAATTATCTATGCGGAAATATTAAAAATATAAAAGTTTTCATATCCAAAATTGAGATTCCTTCGAAATATTTGACTGAAAATTTGATTAACTCCGAAGAGCTTAGAAGTGACTTTAAATTATGGTTAAATAGCATTTGGAAAGACAAGGATGTTCTTATCTCAAACAATCAATTTAATATTTAGAAAAAACAGTGAATTTTAATATTAAACACTTCGTATTTATTTCTGTTCTACTTTTTGGATCAACTTTATTTTCATCTGACAAAGTTAGCAATGAAAAATATATTAACGTCTTATATGAAGTAGAGAATATTTTAGAAGAAAATCATTTTAAAAAGAATGTAACTATTTCTTCAAATCAAATCAAAGAAAAGTTTCTTAACTCTATAGATAGTCAAAAAATGGTTTTTACTCTCACAAACTTTAATGAACTTTCTAAACAAACAAACTTTAACAAAGAACACCAAGTTGAATTTGCATTTGAGGTCTTTAAAAAATTTAAAGAAAAATCTTTTAATTACTTCGAAATTCAAAAGGAAGCAATTTTAAATATTACTTCAGAAAATCAACTTGAAACGCAACACTTCATATTTAAAGATAGAGAGGATGAAAATAGATTTGATAGTGAAGACCAGCTTATAGAGTATCAAATTAAGGAAGCCAAAAGCGAACTAATTTCTATTTTACTAAAAGAAAAAGATCTCTCCAAATCAAAAGAAAAATTGTTAAAAAGACTTGTTAATAGAGAAAAGAGTCTTAATAGAATATCGAACGATGATATTTTCAGTATGTTTGTGAATAGTTTTACAAGTTTCTATGATCCGCATACAAATTATCTAACTCCAAAAAGTCAGGAAGATTTTGAAATAAATATGTATTTGTCTCTTGAAGGTATAGGAGCAATTTTAACTATAGATGATGGGATAACCGAAATAGTGAGGTTAATTCCAGGTGGTCCAGCAGAAAAATCTGGATTAATAAAAGTCTCAGACAAGATTGTTGGAGTAGCGTCAAAGTTATCAGAGGAAATTCAAGATGTTAGGGATTGGAGAATAGATGAGGTAGTGAATTTAATAAGAGGGCCTAAGGGCACAAAAGTTAGACTGGAAGTTCTTTCTGCCTCTATGGAAGATGATGAAATTGGAAAATTAATTGAGATAACCAGAGATGTTGTAAAACTCGAAGATCAGGCAGCAAAAAAAAGAGAAATAGAAATAAAAAGATCGGGTAAATTATTTAATATTGGAATAATTGAACTTCCAGCGTTTTACATGGATTTTGATGCATACAAAAAAAATAGATATAACTATAAAAGCAGCTCCAAAGATGTAAGAACCCTGCTTAGAGAACTAGATAAAAATAATTCTGATGGAATAATTCTAGATTTAAGAGGTAATGGTGGCGGATCATTATTCGAAGCATATTCGCTTGCTAAACTATTTATCGGAAGAGGTAATGTAGTACAAGTTATGGAATCAAATGGTTCTATTCAACCTTTGGGGCATACAATGGGAAGACAAAATTATATTGGTCCAATAGCGATTCTAGTTGATAAGTTAAGTGCTTCAGCTTCAGAAATTTTAGCCGGTGCTATCCAAGACTACCAAAGAGGATTAGTTATAGGAGCTCAAACTTTTGGAAAGGGAACTGTTCAAAGAATGGAAAATTTAAGCTATGGGCAAATTAAGTTTACTGAGCAAAAATTTTATAGAGTCTCTGGTCAAAGTACCCAGCATAAAGGCGTGATACCTGATATTGAATTACCATATGTATATTCAAATCAGGAAATAGGTGAAATGTCCTATGAAAATGCTCTACCTTATAACGACATATCGCCTGTATATTATGAAACTTTTGAAAATCTAACCAATTTAGAGTCTATTAAAAGATATTCAAATAATAGAATTAAAGATAGTTTTATGAATTCATACGTCAAAGAAACTAAACAACTTATTGAAGATGAAAATAACAAAAATTTACTTCCAGTAAACTTAACAACGAGAAAAGATATAAAAACAAAGAATGAAATGAAAAGACTTGCAATTGAAAATGAACTCAGAGGATCTTTGGATTTGGACATTTTTGAATCTTATGAAGAATTTGCTAACTCGGACGGTGAAGAAATTTCAGATAAAAAAGATGAAATTATTTTACAAGAAGCTGCAGAAATTTTAATTGATCAAATCCTGATGGAACAATCTTCAAGAATTTCTTATCGAAGATAATATGAAAGTCGTTTCTTTCAATGTGAATGGAATAAGAGCAAGGTTTCATCAACTTGAAGCTTTGGTTAATTCTCAAAATCCAGATATTATTTGTTTCCAAGAAACAAAAGTTCATAATGATGATTTTCCTTTTGATGCATTAAAAGATCTTGGATATGAAATTATCATAAATGGTCAAAAGGGTCATTATGGAGTTGCAACATTTTACAAGGGGGAATTAGTTTCTTCATCTTTAGGTTTTAAAAATGATCCGGAAGATGCTCAATGTAGATTAATAACAAGCACTCATAAATTAAAAAAGGAAGAATTAACTTGCATCAATGGATATTTTCCTCAAGGAGAAAGCCGCGATCATCCAACTAAATTCCCCTACAAAAAAAAATTTTTTGCAGATCTAATGAAGCATTTAGATGAAAATTTTACTAAAAATCAAAATATCATTATTTTAGGTGATTTAAATATTTCTCCTGAAGACAAAGACATTGGTATTGGAGAAAATAATAGAAAAAGATGGTTGCAGACTGGAAAATGCAGCTTTCTTCCTGAAGAGAGAGAATGGTTACAAAAAATAATAGATTGGGGTTTTCAAGACAGCTATAGACAAGTAAATCCAACTTCTGACGATTTATTCAGTTGGTTTGACTACCGAAGTAAAGGCTTTGATGACAACCCTAAAAGAGGATTAAGAATAGATCATCTCTGGATAACTGAACCGCTGATTAAGAAAATAAAAGATGTTGGAATAGATTATAAAATTAGAGGCATGGAAAAACCTTCAGATCATGCTCCTGTTTGGACCGACTTTTCTTTTTGATCTCTTTTCTTTAAAAAAATTCTTTAATATCTCAGAGCATTCATCAGAATACAGTCCTGTTTCAACTTCAATTTTATGATTAAGTTTTAATTGATTGAGAAGTGCTTTGTTACTAATCGGTGCCCCGCCGTCTTGATCTAGCGCTCCAATTACTAATCTCTTGACTCTAGAATTAATAATTGCTCCAAAACACATTAAACACGGTTCCAAAGTCGTGTACATTGTAGAGTCCAAAAGACGATAATTTTCTTCAACATCACAAGCGCTTCTAATTGCAAGTATTTCTGCATGAGCAGTTGGATCGTTCATTTCAATAGACAAGTTATGTCCTTTGCTAAGAATAGTTTCTTTTTTAGTCAAAACAGAACCAATTGGAACTTCGTCTTTAGATTTTGAAATTAATGCCTGTTCGATCGCAAGACTCATCATTTTTTTATCAAAATTAGAAAATATCATATCTAGTTATCAAGATTTTTTAATTCATCTTCATACATTAATAATTCTTTGTCTGCGACTCGATCAACATATAGTTTTCCAAATAAATGGTCGATCTCATGTTGAAATACAGTTGCTAGAAAACCTTCTAAATTTAATTTTTTAAATTCTAAATTCTCATCTTTAAAATTTACAGATATTTGACTAGGTCTTTCGACATAGCCTCTTAAACCAGGGACACTCAAGCAACCTTCCCAATTGCCTTGCTTTTCATCTGTTAAATATTCAATGCTTGGATTAAACATCACATATTCAGGAGAAGTTTCAATTTCAGGATATCTTTCAGATGATTCATCTAACTTTATGATAGCTAATTGTTTAGAAATAGAAATTTGAGGAGCTGCTAGTCCTATTCCTCCTGCTTCATCCATTATTTTCCACATTTTTTTTATGAGAGATTTAGTTTCTTCCGATTTAATCTCCTCATCGGTAAAGGGTTCAGCAATTTGTCTCAAAATTGGGTTACCCATTTTTAAAATATCCTTGTGTCCTAACATTTCAGAATTATAGACCTTTAATTTGATTTAATATTTTGTATTGATTGGAAAATGCAAAAGATATAATGAAAACGCAAAGAATATTTACCAAAACAATTAATTTTTGGATTGTTGCTTGTTGAGCCAAGTTATCTATATTTTCTAGAGGATTTCCACCATATATTTGATAGAGCACATAAGCAAATGTTGAAATCATTAAAAAAAATATCGTAAAAGCAAAATAGTTTTCTACCTTACTTCTGTATAAAACTATCAGAAATAAAAGAGAGCCTGGAATCATTAATCTAAAGGCATTTAAAGCAAAGAAAATATGCATTTCCATATATAAATCATGTGGAGTAAGTCCCACCCCAGCAAAAAAAATAGAGCCAAGACCAAAAAAAATTGAGCCGCATAAAGCTAATCTAAAATTTAAAATATTATCTTTGAAAAGATGAGGTATATATAAGAAAGCAATCCCAGCAAAAAAAAATAAGATTAAAGAGAATCCAAAGAAAAAAGAAGAAAGAAAATTTATTTCTCCCGAGTGAGATTTATAACCCCCTAAATCACTCAGAAAATTATGAGTAAAGGAATAGCCCTCTTGCGTAGAATCATGAATATTTCCTCCTGGATAAAAGAAAATTGCAATACAAACTGAAACAAAAAATAAGATTGGTACAAGTCTTATAAATTTTACCGCATTAATTAAATTACTATCTTTCATAAACAAAATACTTCCTCAGGAAAACTAAAAAAATTAAGAAATTTGGTAAGAATTATATCTTAATTAAATTAGTTATAATTAGGACTTATTTTGAATATTATAAAAACTAAAGAGAAGCTAGTTTCTCAATCAAATAAAAAGAAAGAATTAATTGAAGTCATCAATTTCTCAAACAAGGCTCTCTCAATTAAATCTTTTGCTTTCAATTTTAATAATCTAGTAAATAAAGAATTTGAAAATCTTTATTCACTTTTGAATATTGAAGATTCTATTACAAAGCTCTTCAATGAAGAAAAAGTTAATGTTACTGAAGAGAAAGCAGCACTTCATTGGAAAATAAGAGATCCCAATAGCGACCTTTACAAAGATCTTTTCATTAAATCTGATGCTATAAAAAAACAGTTTTTAAAAAGCTCTGTAAAAAATATTGTTACTTTAGGGATTGGAGGCTCTTACGAAGGGCCTAATTTGCTTTCTAAAGCTTTAAACAATTTAAATAATCTTAAATTCAATCATATTTTCATTACCGGATCTGACAATCAAGAATTTAAGGAAAAACTAATAGGTCTTAATCAAAAAGAAACTATTTTTATTTTGTCCTCAAAATCTATGAAGTCGTTAGAAATAATAAATAATTATAAGCTGGCTAAAAAATGGCTTTCTTTGAAAATGAAAAGCTCGAAAACCAAAGAAAATTTTTACGGGATCACATCAAATGTTCAAGAAGCAAAAAAATTAGGGATTTTAGAAAAAAATATCATTAATTTGGAAGAGGAAATTGGAGGAAGATACTCTATCTGGTCTGGAGTTTCACTAACATCCATACTTGAATCAAAAAAGAATTTTTCATCATTTTTAGATGGAGGTCATCAAGCTGACCTTCTCATGAAGTCAGAAAATAGCTACAAAAGATCTATAAAAAAACTAGCTTATATAGAGTTATGGAATTCAAATTTTTTAGATGTTGATAATAGAGTAATACTTTCTTATATGTGGAAAATAAGAACTCTTCCAAAATATCTTCAACAGCTAGAAATGGAGTCTTTAGGGAAAAAAGCTAATCTTAAGTCTATCTTTTCAAAAACCTCTCAGACTATTTACGGCGATTTTGGCCCAAGAGCGCAACATTCTTTTTTCCAAATGCTTCATCAAGGAACTTCAAAAACTTCTATAGATTTTATAATTGACAAAGATGTATCTGAATCAAATAAGCTGCCAAAAATACAAGCTCTTACTCAAAATAAATTATTTAATTTTCCTCTTAAGGAAAATTTAAAACAAAATTACAAAATAAACAGCAATGTTTCAAGTAATCTTTTTTTGCTAAAAAAACTCACACCATTTAATTTAGGTTTTTTAATAAGTTCTTGGGAGCACAAAACTTTTATTAGCTCTCAACTGCTTGAAATAAACCCATTTGACCAGTTTGGGGTTGAAGAAGGGAAAAAAAGAATATCTAAAAAATTTAGTTAACTTGATCTTTTTTATCATCTAAAAAATCAAAATTTAAAATGAACTCATCTTTATCAAAGATAAGTTTTCTTTTATTGCCTTTAATCAATCCTTTAATAAAATTTGGGAACTCATAGAAAGATATTTGTAACCTTTTAAATTTTCTTGAAAACCAAGACTTATTAATAAAATTTATATTTCTTACACCTTTAATAGAATTCTCATCTTGTTTTGTTTCTTTGCCCAAATGCATGATCTGCATGACAGGGGCAGGTTCAACTTGCATATATTGAGCCCAAGATCTTGACCAAAAAGCAGCATCAACCATGACGTAATTTTTAAGTTCTTCTAACATTTTTAAGGCAATTTGAGGCCCTAAGATGTAAGCAGCTAAGCCGGTTTTATTTCGATATATTTCTCTTATATTAAATAGATTATCGTGCCCCGAATAAAAAGTTTGTTTACTTAAAACGTGATAACCGGGAGCATACTCTAAGTCGTATACTGTATTCCAAGAATCTTTGAGGTTATCAACTAAATTTATAACATTTTTTATTTCTTTAGAAATGATGACATCATCTTCTAAGATCAAACATTTATTATCTCTTTTGCTAACTTCTTCCCAAGCTTTTCGATGAGACAAATAACAACCAACATCTTTTGAAAAAATAGGTCTTGTCCAATGATTTGCAGCATCTTGCAATTCTTTAGTGCTTAAACTTGATCCATCGATTGCATCGATAAAAGTAATATCTAATTCTAATTTTTTAGCCTGTCTTTTTTGAAATTCCCTTCTTTCTTTATAAGATTTCATGCTAATAACGAAAATTTTCATAATTTTAAAGTAAGATTATTTTTTATTATAAATTGGTTTTTTAGGCATAAATAGTAAGAAATTCACAACTATTTGCTCCATATTAAGTCGAATTTAAATTTTTTGATTTAGCAAGCATTGAATTCCGCCTCGAAAATTATTATTAAAATTTAATTATGAAAGATTACGTTAACTCTATATTCTGGTTTTTTAAAGAATACCCTCTTTTTGCAATTGGTTTTTTCTTTAGCGGTTATTTGATAGGCGCAACCTATTTTTAATCTATTGAATTAAATTTTCGAGCTGAGTTGAAATTTCCACTCTGACCTTATTTTTTTCTAAATCAGTCCAAGAAATATCATTCGCCATTAACATTGAGAATATTTTTTCTGATGCCTCTAAATTATTATTTTCAAAATATTTTAAAGCATCTTTAACTCCTTCCCTGTTATTACAGATTAATATCATTTCACAACCAGAATTAATTGCGTTCTTAGTTTTGTCATAAAAACTTATAAATTCGTTTGTTCCTTCCATAGAAAGATCATCGCTAAAAATCATTCCTTCAAATTTCATTTGTTCTTTCAAAATTTGCTTTATCCAAACTTTAGAGAAAGTTGCTATCCTGGTATCAACTTCAGAGAAAAGAATATGTGCTGTCATAATTCCATCTAAATTATTTATTAACTCTTTGAAAGGAATTAAATCTTTGTTTTCAATTTCATTAAGGGTTCTTTGATCGATAGGTTTTTCTATGTGACTATCTTCACTAATTGATCCGTGTCCTGGAAAATGTTTTCCAACACATGCCATTCCTGCTTCATTCATTCCATATATGAAAGCCCTTGCACAATCTATTACGATATCTATCTGATCAGAAAACGCTCTATCGCCAATTATACTACTTGAATTTTGATCTAAATCTAAAACAGGAGAAAAACTTAAATCAACCCCAGATGCTATTAATTCTGAAGCAACCAACCAGCCAGTGTTTTTGCATAAATCCAAGCCAGCCTGTTTATCATGGCTTACCATATCTCCAAGTCTTTGCATCGGAGGTATTTGTGAAAAACCTTTTTTAAATCTTTGTACTCTGCCACCCTCTTGATCAACAGCAATAATAATCTCAGGCTTCTTTGATTTTATTTCAAAGCAAAGATCCGTTATCTGACTTCTATCTAGAAAATTTCTCTCAAATAAAATAAGCCCACCAACATGAGGTGATTCTATTAGCTCAATGTCCTCTTGACTCAGAGAAGACCCTTCGATGTCTATCATCAATGAAGCTTTATTCATTTAAGTAGTATAAGATTAAAAGATGAATTTATATGAAAAATATGTTCTTCCTAAGGTTCTAAATTGCACTTGTGGCTCTAAACCTATAAAACTTCAAAGAGAGAAAATAGTGCCTCTCGCTCAAGGTAAAATTTTAGAAATTGGTGTTGGCTCTGGGCTGAATATTCCTTTTTATAATCAGGTGGTTATAGATGAATTTCATGCTATTGAACCTTCCAGAGAACTATGTGACATGGCAAGAAAAGTAGCTGAAGATGAAGGTGCTAATATTAAATTTTACGAATGTAGTGCTGAAAATATTCCTCTTCCAGATAATTATTTTGATAATGTAATAATCACCTATACGATGTGTACTATTCCCGAAGTTATGAAGGCAAACAAAGAAATTCTCAGAGTTTTAAAACTAAATGGAAAACTGCTTTTTTGTGAACATGGTCTATCTCCAGAACAAAAAGTTGCTAAATGGCAATCCAGAATCAATTTTATATGGGGGAAAATTGCCGGGGGATGCAATTTAAATAGAAATATTCCTGAGCTAATTAAAAAATCTGGATTTGAAATATTAAATTTGGAAGAAATGTACTTACCTAATACTCCTAAAATAGCTGGTTACAATTATTGGGGAACGGCATTAAAAACAAGCTAATTTATGACTCGATGGTCGTCAAAAAAAGTTACTGAATGGTACTCTGAACAAGAATGGTTAATCGGATCAAATTTTTTACCTAGCACTGCGATAAATCAATTGGAAATGTTTCAAACCGAAACATTTGAT
>CEOK01074787.1_pt1 | contig 17219 bp, 17 predicted proteins | sample 427001 | NCBI WGS metagenome assembly CEOK01 (sample SAMEA2591108, study PRJEB7988) | marine metagenome | isolation source: saline water (ENVO:00002010), including | reverse complement strand
TACAAATTCGAGTTTGATGAATTCAACGCTTTCACGGATGGCTTGGGGTCGGTCATTTTCTTTAAGAATAGACTCTGTGCGTTGTAAATTAACTAATGCGTCAGTGATCAGAAGTGCATTGGACTTTGGGTAAATAGTTAGGTTATGATTCGGAGATAAAAAAGGAGTGATGAGGCTTGTGGTAGTTTGATCGGCAACGAGGTAGTTGAGTTTGAAAAGTTTTGCGTAGATTTGCTGACTGGCTGGCTCATAAAGGGTGGAGCCATGAATCATCATAGGGACTTGGGAACTAGGATTAGAAGCAGGAACGGCTTTGAGGAAACGACCACCCATGTCCGTCAACATGATACCGTTAAGGGACAGTAAACTTTCTAATGCGAGAATCGCTTCGGCTTTTTTAATAGGGCCTCGAGAATTGAAATTAATTTTAGTAACGGGTAAGTCTTGTCTGCGAAGAATAATCTTATCTGTGAGTTGCTCGAGTAAATCGATGACTTGTATTGCGGTCTCGTCAGTGAGCACGAGTAAATCAATTACCATATCGGGATCTTCAACTGTAGGCTCGATGGGCAAAAGAGGGTTTAGGTTATTTTGCGCAGACGCGGTGGTTAGGACAGCGAAGAAAAGTATGCTTAAGGCGAAAGAAGAAGCGATAAATGAAGCGATTTTCATAATAGTATAGTTTTTGTACTAAATACTTTGTTGGTTGAGGTCAAAGGAGTTTATTTCAAAACGAATATTCATTTCTTGAGGGCGTCTTTGATTTTTAGTAATACGAATGGAAGTTGGGGCGATGTATGGAGAGAAGGTTTTGAGACGGTCGTTGAGTTTGATAAATTCTTGAACGGAGACATTTTTGAGGCGTAGTCGCATGATATGATCGTTATAGATTTCGCTGGTTCGAGTTTGCACAGGATCTATATCAGTTTTTCCCTCGAGTTGTATTTCGCGAATAAGTGCATCCACTTGACCGGAGAGTTGTGCTGCAGAAAAAGTTTTACTCGGTTCTACTTTTTCCAGGGCAATGGCTAAATCTTTAGCATACTGTGATTCACGGTTGAGCCATTGTTGTTGGGTCATGAGTTCAATTGAGGTGGACTGCCTTTGATTGTTCCAAGAAGTGACTTTGCCAAGAAAGCTTTGTGACCAAATGACAAAGAGCACGAGAATGAACCCTTGGAGTAGAAATTTTTCTCTAAGGCTTCTTTGCTGGTAAATCTTTAGGAGTGCTTGAATCATAGCTAAAGTGAGGATTTTTCGGATTGAAAATACATTTTCAAGGTGAAGGTGGTTTTACCGCCTCGTGTAATGTATTTGGGATCTTCTATGACGTTAAAGTTTTTTGATTGGTTGAGTTGTGAGACATACTTATTCAGATCGTTAACACTGCCTGCGGTCCCCTTGATGGTGACTTCGTTTTCGTTGGTGATGTCTACATTATCATAGATGATATTCGAACTGATCATAGAACGGATTTGATTGGCTTGTTCTAGAAGTGCGATCGGACGTAGTTCATTCTGAGAGATTTGTTCGAGTTTATTGATAAGTGTATGCTGGTCTTCAATACGGCGAACAGTGGGTGCTTGAGTTTCTATCTTTGAAGCATATTGCGTTAGCCATAAATTAGCACCGCTTAAAAGCAACTCAGAGAGGAGAATAAAGGCGATAAAGTATAAACTGAGTTTTAAGCTTTTATTGACGAAAGCTAATCGTGATCGGTTTTTCTGTTCTTGATCTTTAAATGTTTCTGAGCGGATGTCAGCGGACCACAATAATTGAGGATCTAAGATGATTGAAGTAGGTACTACATCTGAGGATTCATCCTCAGTAATTTGAGTGATACTGACTTGAAAATCGTTTTCTAAATGAAGTGAATTTGTTTTAGTATCTGCAAGGGTTTCTAGCTTGCTTGTGTCGTGTAGGTCGCTTGCTTGAATTAATCCAAGAGCTAGTTGAGGAATAAACTCTGGTATGACCCATGTGCAGTCTTCAAGTGAGTCATAGCCTTCGTGTGCTAATCGTGATTTCAAACTAGCATAAAGAATACTTTGATTAGAATTAGGTGGGGTGTAGTAACCCCAGAGTAATTGATCAAGGGGAAGTGGGGAAAGAGATTCTAATTGTAGCTCAAAGAATCGATAGGTTTCTTTGTCTGAGGTTGGATGAGTGTCCTCAGGCTCAAAAGAAATGAACTCAACAAAAAAATACTGACTAGGGATTTGGCAAATAGGGTCTGCAGAACTAGCGAGTGATTCCTCTAATTCTGTATTTACCTGATCGGGCTCTATTTCTTGTGTCTTAATAGTTTTATTGAAAGGTATTACGGTACAATGTCTAGATTTGAATACGAATAAATAGATGGGCTATTTGTGTCGATTGCACGATTTTCACTGAGTTTTAAAATCTTAAAGGGAAAGTTTAGCTTTAATTGTTCTTCGATTGTACCTTCTTTCATAATCGCTTGGTCTTCACTCACCGCTTTGCCCGGAAGGTTACTTGCACCGGTGTTATTAGAAAAGTTTTTTTCAACAAGTGCATTGATGGTAAAGGGTACATCACCACGCTTTAGGGTAATTTGAATGAGTAGTGTATCAGTATTTGTCGTAAGGAGCTCGCTATTTAGGCTGTCAGGGAGTCGAGTCAGATAGGGCTTATCTTCGAGTTCAAAGAGTGCTTTAGCGTCCCAACTTGTGTTGAGGAGCAAGTAATCGAGAACTATGGGTGTAGCTGAATTTACGTTGACGGGTTTGTTGTGTAAAGTTGTGACCATGGATTGGAGGCGGAAATATAGGTCATTGGGTTGGCCAGACTCATCGAAAAATTCTTGGTTCCAAGTTTGAATGAGTTTCAATTCTTCTAGAGATTCAATCGGTCGGTTTGCTGATTTGTAGGGTGGATCTAGCGATTCGTAATCTTCCGATTCTGCTCCATTGAGCGAACGACTTTCATCTGTATCAATCCAATCGCTCCATGTGTCTTTCAATTCCTGAGTCGTGGAAAAGTCAAAGCCAAGACCTTCCTCAAGTAGATCACTCATTTGCTCATCGCTGAGTGCGTTGATTGGAATTTTTCCCGTAGGGTCTACAATCCTTATGTCAATTTCCCAATCGTTGTTTTGAGGAATTTGAAAATATTGAAGGGGATTTTGCCAGCCTTGTTCGTAGTGATGGATATTGCCATCATCTATGGTCGCAATTTCATGTATGACAGCGAGGGTGATTTCCAAAGTGTTATAGGCGAGTGCACGAAAATCGGTGGGTTGTTTAAAGAGTGCTTGGTATTCTAAGTCCTTTACAGAATCATCAATGAACTTGGTGGTGAGAAATGCGAGTAGAGAAATTATGGCAAGGACAGCGATGAGGACGCTGCCTTTTTCTCCTACTTTATGTTCTTTAGTGCGCATACTTTTTATTGAGAAGTCTTCGTTCTTTTTAATAGAGAATTAAATGCTTTGAATGTTTTGGAATAGGGATGATGCGTTCAATTTGGGTTTCTTTATATTCAAAGCTTAGTTTAAGAAAGTTGGGGATGAGGTAGGTGAATTCGTCTTCAGGACTAGTCATAGGTTCATCCAGCAATTCCCATGTTTCGGTTTCAGTATCCCAGTAAATGTATTCCATATTTTTTACAAAAGGTGAAAGCATGGTGCGTTGGTAATCTTCATCTGATTCTATGTCTTGATTGAGAGATGATGTGTGAACAAGACTGAGTCCTTCATCAGTGTCGAAATAGAGGTAGAGGGTATTTTCTACAGGCATGACACCTTGGGAGTTGGTTAGTAGTGGGGTATTGTTTCTTATTTGAAATGAAAGTAATGGCTCATCGTTAGATTGGTTAAATTCTGGGCTTTGCCAAAATAGGTTGGTATCACTCTGTGGCTCGGAATTAGGATCTGACCCAGCTGTCATATTTGGGTTATTTGTCGCGTTTGTTTGTATACTTATGCTTCCTGCATTGTTCTGAATAGATGGGTTTGTAGGAGTGGTTTGAGCGCTTGTATTAGTTTGGGTAAGGCTGTCATTGTTTGGGATGATTTGTGCGGAAAGAAAATTGGTTTTAAGGAACTGACTGACTCCGTCAGCGTGTTCGTAAAAGGCATAGCGTTGTTCTCGCTTAGACCAAATATCTGTTATTGAAACAACAAAGGAAGCGGCAGAAGCTAATATAAATCCTGAAATAGCTATCGCAATGACGACTTCAATTAAGCTCATTCCGTGTTGGTTTCTCTGTTTGTTTTTAAACATCTTTTTTGTTAAAAGGATTCAAAGGTACGTTGGTCGAGAAGGGCGTCTTTTTTTTCTTGGAGTAGGCTTGAGCGTTCATCTGATTCAGACCAAGTAGGTCTAAGTAAATAAAGTGTTTCGGAATAGGTTTCCTGATTTGGGCTGTCGGATTCAAGAAATTCTATATCAAATCGGCATTCAAATAAATCAATGACATCCGTAGGGTAAATTTCTACAGTCCATGAGGCTTCTCCTTTTTCCAAGAGGGTAAGGGTACCGCCTTCTTCAGCATCTTCACTATTCTTTTCTAAGAGTAGTTGTTTGCGGACGGTGTTAATTGCGATGTCTTGGTAGGTTGAAGATGCGTTTCTTTCTCTAGCGAGCAGAGCATTAATAAATGCTGAGGCGATTAGATTTGAACAAATAGCAAATAATGCGAGTGCGATCAGGACTTCAATCAGTGAGAATCCTTTGGTCTGCCTAGCTTGTTTTTTAAGTGAGTTCATCATTCGTCCAGTTGCCTTGGAAAATGCGAGAATGGGTCGTAAACAATGGTTTCTTCAGGGTTTATTCCGTCATCAATGCTGACAATAAATGGGGTGGAACTTCGGTCGGAATTAAATTGGATTTTTTCGAGAGTGAAATTTGAATTTCTTGCACTAGGGAACGGTCTAAGCCCTTCTGCAGAAGGTATCAGAGAAAAGGTAATGTCTCCGCTACCAGTTGATTGAAAATTTGGATCAGTGAGAGGAAATGTCTTAAGTGTGCCGGACTGCGAAGCAACGATTAATGCACCTTGTTCTTGATCAAAATAAAGTTCAGTCAGGTGTTGTTTTTTTGCGGCTTCGATACGGGCGTAGCGTATAGCTTGTGAAAGCGATTCGCGTGTGGAAATTTTTTCACCTTTCCCGATAAATGAGTCAAAGTTTAGAATGACGGCACTGGTTGCGAGTGCGATGAGGGCTAGGACAAGAACTATCTCGATAAGAGAGAAAGCTTTTTCAGCAAAATGTGCGTTTTTATTAGTTCCAATTACCAATGTCATCGGCACTTTCTACCCCGTCTTGTCCAAGTGACCAAATATCATAACCACTGGATTTATTGATATTTTTAGTTCCTGGAAATCGGTATTGGTAAGGATTGCCCCATGGATCTTCTGGGAGGTCATCAATGTAAGGTCCGTTCCATTTACCTTCTTTACCTGAGGGTGATTGTAAGAGTGCCTTGATGCCTTGTTCCGTAGTTGGGTAACTACCAACATCGAGTTTATAAGAGGTGAAGACAAGTTTTGCTGTTTGTTTAATGAATAAAGAGGCGGCTTTTTCTTGTTGTCCGCTAAAGATGCCTCCTAAATTACCAATAGCAACTGTGGCGAGGGTGGCGATAATCGCAATAACGATCAAGATTTCAACTAGTGTGAATCCTTTAGGGTGTTTTCGTTGAGGGTTTTTAAAAGTAAATTTTTGCATTTATAATGACCGTAGTGATTGAGTGAAAACTTGCAAGCGTTCAATGGGCGTGATTCTAGTTTTTTAGATGTATTTTATGAAGTGTTCGTTACTGTTTATTTCAATACTCAGTTCTAGCTTTATGGTATTTTTATCGATTAAATCAGGAACGTTATCCGGCCATTCAATGACACAGAGATAGGGAGAGCGGAGAAAGTCTTCGATCATGAGATTCTCAATCGATTGTTCACGACTCAAGCGGTAGGCATCTAGATGAATAAGTTGTTTTTCACCTGTGTAGATAGAAAATATATTGAAGGTGGGACTTGTGATATTTTTTTCAATCAGCAATCCTCTTGCAATGCCCTTAACAAGGGTAGTTTTTCCGACTCCAAGATCACCATACAGCGCTAAGCAGGCATCTGCGGGTAGCTCCTTCGCTAATTGTTCGCCAATGGAGATCGTTTTTTCCGCATTGGAAGTGTGAATGCCTCTTGTTAATGCTTCTAGGATTGCTGACATGGTGAGAGAGTAAAAAACTTATTTGTGATTAAAGTGATCGAAGCTTTTTAATCCATCGATCGGTTTTAAGGAATCGGAGTCGATGATATTGGCTGTGGGATTCGGCTCGATAATCGTACCAATTTTTGTTAGTGGTGTTTGAGGAAAGTGTTGTTTCCAATCGGCTTCAAATTGTGCGCTTTGGATAGAATGTTTGAGTGTGAATAATAACTCATAGTCTTCTCCATCGCAGAGAGCTTTTTCAATTGGGTTCTCCGAATGTTTTTCAGCAAGCGTTCGCGCGGATTGAGCAAGAGGAATAGATTTTAGATCTATCTGGATCGATGCAGATTCATCTGTGAGGAAGTTGAGCTCTTTAGCGAGTCCATCTGTGATATCAACCATGGCACTTGCAAAGTTGTTTTTAGCCAGCCATTGCCCTTCGGCTAAGCGTGGTTGGAAGTTATAATGTTTTTCTAGGATTGAGCCACCGAGTTGACCTGTTACATAAATAGAATCCGCAATGGATGCTGAATGACGTAAAATAGGCTTTGGCGCTCTACCGATTATGGTCATGACTGCTTGAAAGTGGTCATCTTGGAGTTGACATAAATCACCGCCAACAATTTTCAAATTGTAAGTGTCAGAGGAGGCTTTAATGCCCTTATAAAATTGGTGAAGCCAATTGAATGAAAGATTAGATCCACTGAGAATGGAGAGCGTTGCATATTTTGGATGGCCTCCCATTGCTGCAATGTCACTTAGATTTCTTAAGACAATTTTTCGTCCTGCTTGTTCAGCTGTTATTGAGCTATCAAAATGTTTACCAAAGACTAAAGTATCTGTTGAAATTAAGGATTGTGCTGAGGGTTCAGGGGGGACAACAGCACAGTCATCGCCGATACCAATCGGGCTTGGGGGTGTGGTGCTTCCAAGCCACTGCTTGATGTTTTCAATGATTTGGATTTCATTGAAATCTTTCAGTGTTTGGCTGTCCGATTGAAACATTTTTATTTAAAGCTGAGCGTTATGGGACAGTGATCTGAACCGAGAATCGAGGTCAGATTTTCTGCCGAGGCGGTACGATCTTGAAATTTTTCTGAGACACAGAAGTAGTCAATTCTCCATCCGATATTATTTGCACGGGCATTCGCACGATAAGACCACCATGTATATGCATCAGTCGTATCAGGGTGAAGTTCTCGAAAAATATCACTATATCCAGCATCTAAAATAGCTTGAAAGCCTTGACGTTCTTCATCAGTAAATCCTGCATTCTTTCGGTTTGTATTTGGGTTGGCTAGATCGATTTCGGTGTGTGCGACATTCAAATCACCACACAGGATAACAGGCTTAGTTTCTTCTAGTTTGAGTATATAGTTCAAAAAATCCACATCCCATTCTTTCGTGCGATAGTCTAAGCGTTTTGGTCGGCGGTTTTCATCGTGGCTTTGAGCATTAGGAGTATAAACTGTGACTAAGTAATAGTCTTCAAATTCGGCAGAAATGACACGACCTTCTTTATCGTGTTTTTCGATACCGATTCCTTTTTGTATGGAAAGCGGTGACTCCTTGGAAAAAATGGCAGTCCCTGAATAGCCTTTTTTCTCGGCACAGTTCCAGATGAGGTGCGGGTAGTTTTCAAATTTGAAATCGTGAACTAAGTCAGCAGAGATTTTTGTTTCCTGAAGACAGATGATATCGTGATTGGTTTCGGCGAGAAAATCTTCGAATCCTTTTTTTAGGATAGCACGGATACCGTTTACATTCCAAGAGAGTATGGATTTGGCTTTAGTCATGAATATTAGATGGGATGGATGGAATTATTTTTGAATAGAGTCCGCCCCCAAGTAAGCGATTACCTTGGTAGAGAGCGAGAATTTGTCCTTCAGCGAGTGCTCGTTGAGGTTCTTGAAAGTGAATATGTGCGGTAGCATTTGGTTTAGGGGTGTAGGTGATTGACTTCGAGCTATCTCGATAGCGTGGCTTTGCTTGAATTACACAGATCTCTTCTATTGGTTTATTAACAAATTGTAGAGAATCAATTTCTGCTTCTGAAGCGTACAAAAGAGGGGAGTCTTCTCGATCGAAAGCAACATGTAATGCATTATCTTTAAAGTTTAAATGTGTGACTACATAAGCTTCATTGTCTGTATTTGAAGGAACACCAATACCTCTACGTTGTCCTGTAGTGTAGCGATGCAGACCTTTGTGCTGACCGACAATTTGTTGCTTATGGTTGATGATCGGTCCAGGGTTGTCTTCGATGTAGTATTCTAGGAATCGATTGATATTCATGTCTCCAAGAAAACAAATCCCTTGGCTATCTTTTTTTTCTGCATTGGGTAGTTTGTATTTTTGGGCAAGTTCACGAACTTGAGGCTTGGTTAATGAACCAATGGGAAATTCAGCGTTTTTGATTTGTGACTGCGAGAGTAATGCAAGGAAATAGGATTGGTCTTTATTCGAATCCACTCCTTTGAGGATATCATAAGTGCCATCTAGGTTGGCTACTTTTTGCACGTAGTGACCTGTCGCAATAGCATCAAAGCCTTGTTTCAGAGCGTATTCTTGAAAAATACCAAACTTCATTTCTCGGTTGCACATGGTGTCTGGATTTGGGGTGTGCCCTTTTCGGTATCCTTCGACTAAATAATCAACGACTTTTTCCCTATATTCATTGACGAGATTTACAATTTCGTAATCGAGTTTTAAATGCTGTGCAACCGCTCGGGAATCTTCAATATCTTGTTGTGCAGGACAATCAGCCAGAGGCATTTCTTCGTTGAGCCAGGTTCGTATGTAGGCAGTAGAAACCGTATGTCCTGCTTCTTTGAGAAGCAAGGCTGCTACGGAACTATCGACTCCGCCTGAAAGTGCTACGAGGATCTTTGCCATATTCTAAACCAATAAGAAAACTTATCTTTAGGTCAACCATTCCAAGCGGGTCTTACACATAGGAGAAGACTGATGGGCGGAAGGTTTATTTGGTCTTGATTTCTGAAAGCCAAGTCAGTTTCAATGCCTGAAAAGTTGAATTGATCAATTGATGCAATGGCTTTCCAATCCTCTGCTAAGGCATGGCCTAGAGCAATGTGTGAATTTTCTTGATGTGGGTTGATCATAAGTAGGATTTGTTTAGACCCTTTTGATTGATCGGCGTTGATAAGTATGACGGCACTGGAATGCTCGGTATGTTCTGAACGAAATATTCTTACATAATGTGAGCTGGGTGTATTTTCTATGCGAAGGCAATTACCCCATTCAGATTGTCTGAACTGTATCCAATTTTGAAAATAATTATGAGTACGGAGATGAATATCTATTGCAGAGAAGTCGAGTGCATTGAGGTCGTCTCTTAAGTAAGTATCATTTTCACCGTATTTTGATTTTAAGAAATCCAGTCCTTGAGTGAGCATGGGTGTACCCATAGAAAAAAACATAAGAGCAGCAGCCATATGAGTCCGTTTGATATCTTTTTCGGTAGGGTCTTGTCCTTGGTAATTCGGATTTTCTGTGATCTTATCAATCCAAGTACGATCATCGTGCGATGCGATATAATTAATGCTTTGTGAGGGCCAAGCGGCAAGATAATTGGTAGAGCCTTTGATGAAGTAAGCCAGTGAATCGATATGGCTTTCCCCTAAAACATATTCATGGGCAAATTCACGAAATTCATCATTCCAGAACATAAATCCGGCATGGCGTAGGTCAGTTTTAATTTCGCCTCGGAAGCTCCACGGCTCAGCAATGAGAATGATTGAGGGCTTGACTGCTTTAAGTGCTTTTTCGATTTCTTTGAGTACTTCAATGCCAATCAATTCTGCAAGATCAAAGCGGAAACCATCAACGTCATAGGTTTGGATGAGGTGTATTAAGCTTTCGATAATCAGTCGTTTCGACATCGCAGATTCGCTACGTATGGTATTGCCGCAACCACTCCAGTTTTCAAAGTCCCCTGAATCGGTGAGGTAAAAATAATAGGCTTTGTCAATTCGGGCGAGGTGTGGGGGCTCACCCACATGGTTATAAACAACATCAAGAATCACCGATTTATCGTACTGGTGAAAATCCTCAACCATTTGCTTGAAGCTTTGGTTTGGGTTAAAAGTGTCTTGAGTATCTGTGTACCAAGCACAGGGAGAGAAATAATTATTGGTCATATACCCCCAATGATAGCTTTCTTGATTTGGGCTGTCGAATTGCTGTACGGGAAGAAGTTCAATCGCATTAACTCCTAGGGTGAGTAAATAGTTATCTTTGGAGTGTAAATATTTAGATATTGCGGCAAAGGTTCCATTAGTGGGGCTTTCGGAATTTGATTCAGGTGGAATCTTTGCAGTTAGGTCTTTTATATGGCATTCTAAAATACTTAGATCATGCCAATGAGGAGGATGAAAAAGATTTTCTAGAGGCTCAGTGGCTCGTTGGTTAATAATGATTGCTGGACCGCTTGGCCCTACGGTCGCTTTCGCATAAGGATCTAAGATTGGTACATTCCCATCGAACAGAGTGCTGATCGAATCATTATGACCTTCGACAAATAAGTTATAAAAAAATCCGGTAAGATCATTTTGAATATTCACTTCCCATGTCAGTTGGTCGTACATGAGATTCATTGAGTGGCGAGTAGCCGGTTGATCGAGTGTGGATTGAATTTCGACACTGACTTTTGATGCTCTAGGAGCGAATAGACGAAATGTTGTGGATTGATCCGACTCAATTACCGCACCCAGTGGGAGGTCGGTTTTTAAATCATAAAAAGAAAGTCCAGGAAGAATAGGGGTAAAATTTTCTTGGTCTAGGCTGATAGATATTGAGCGATCTAAGCCTCTATGGCCATCGAGATTAAATAAGAATGCGTGCCTGCCGTTGCGCTTTGGGTCTAGATAGTAATTCAAATTACCACGGGCATCTTTTTTTAAATTGGGTGCTGAACTGAGTGGGTTGATCCAATGTCCAGAGCGAGTGACAAATTTAAATTCAATGCTTTCAGTATCGATATTTAATTGTTCTGAACTGATAGTTTTTGTAAACAAGGCTTGAGTACTATGTGGAGCTTCAGAGATCAGCTCAAAGTCGGATCTGTTTGGACAATCTCCCCAATTGTTAAAAGCACCAACAACAGAAACCGGATCTTTATGAAAATCGATGTGGGGATGGCGATTGGGATCGAGAATAAATTGTGTCGCATCATCGATGTGCTCATACGCAGTAAAATAAGCCAAATCCGATGGTGGCATTCTACGCAATCGCAGTATCCCTAAAGCAGGATCATTCAGTTTGAAGGTTGGTAAAGCTTCAAAATTCCAATTATCAGAGAGTAAGATACAAGCGCAACCTGGGGTAATCCAATAAGCCGAGTCTATGTGCAATTTTAACTCACTCATTACTCTTAACCCCCGATAAAACAATAACCCTGCATCTAAGAATCAGTGAATCGTTCATTCACTGTTTGTCGAGTATTTGTAAACGGATAAGCTAAGAAAATTAGTGAGCGTGTGCTAACTTGAATTTCTTAGTGGTTACTTGAGTCAACTGAATCCACTCGTTCCATGTTTTGTTTAAGTGTTTTTTCAGTTGTTTGATTTCAAGTTCCAAATGTGTCTTCTGGGCTTCGCTGACATTTTTTAGCTCTCTAATTTTATTATTTAAATTGAGAGAAGTGTCTTCGAATTGAGAGGAAAGGGTTTCTATTTTGTGACGCCATTCGGATGCGATTTCATCGACTTCATGACTGAGCCTTTCTAAAATAATTTTACGATCCTTAAGGACTAAAGATTTAAGAAGTACTACAGAATTCACTGAGCGGAGATTTTTCGTGAAGCCAAATTTTGAGCTAATCCAAATGAGCCATTTAGTTGGGTCAAAGTGATACCAGCGAATGCCGTTTCTATAGTCTGCTGCAAAAGCGTGGTGATAGTTGTGATAACCTTCACCAAATGTTAGAACGGCAAGTGCCGCGTTATCAACGGCTGAAAGTTCTTTTGAATAGGTTTTAGAACCAAAGGTATGACATAGCGAATTAATAAACCATGTGCAATGGTGTACCATAGCCATACGAAGCAGAAAGCCGTAGAAGAATGCAGCCATAGGATCCATAAAGAAGCAGGCGACCCCAATGAGGATAGTATTCACTATAATTGCTAAGGGGATGTAGTATTTGTCTTGAAACATAACTCTTGGGTTACGCATAAGATCAGGAACTAAACTAGGATCAAATTTTCTCTCGTAATCAAATAACCATAAAATGTGTGCGTACCAGAAGCCTTTATCAATAGAGTAAGGATCTTCATCTGTATCCACGTGGTTGTGGTGAAGTCTGTGGTCAAAGCACCATTTAAGGGCAGACATCTCAAAAGCTAACAATGAAGTGAAAAGAATCGTCCATTCATAAAATGGATTAGCGTTGTACGATTTGTGTGAAAATAAGCGGTGGTAGCCAGCAGTTATAGAAATGCCTCCGATAAAATAGGTCACGAGGAAAAACCAAAATGCACCCCATGAAAAGACTGCGATTGCAGTTGGAATCAGTGCTATGATGGCAATGTGGTAGAGTGCCACAAAGATAAATATAGGCCAGTTGCGAATTTTCATATGTTAGTTATTTATAAATTTTTGCGATCCAATAGAGTCGTTTTCATCGTAATTGCGCTTAGTGAAACAGAAATGTTGAAAAATGCAAGGATGCAGAAAATTATCATTTATTCCCAATTTTTTGCAATTCCTATGCAATTTTCTCATTTTTCTGCTTTAACTCTTGCATTGTCGATACAAGATAATAATACCTTCACTTTCATTTTAATTACAAATTAATTATACATATGGCTACAAAAATAGGTATTAACGGGTTCGGCCGCATTGGCCGATTAGTGTTTCGTTCATTAGTTGAGAAAGGACTTCTTGGCTCAGAGATCGAGGTTGTTGCAATCAACGATCTAGTTCCAGCTGAGAATCTTGCTTACCTTTTAAAGTACGATACAACACAAGGAAAATTTAAAGGTACAGTTGAAACTAAGGGAGACGATACTTTAGTGGTCAATGGACATGAAATTAAAACATTGGCGTTAAGAGCGTCACCTTCTGAGTTACCTTGGAAAGAGCACGGTGTGGATATCGTGATCGAATCAACAGGTTTGTTTGTTCAAGACACTCTTGCACAAGGGCATATTGAAGCAGGTGCTAAAAAAGTAATCATTTCGGCTCCAGGTAAAGGTGATGGCGTAAAAACTGTGGTATTGGGTGTGAATGATGACACACTTACTTCTGAAGATGTGCTTATTTCTAATGCATCTTGTACAACCAATTGCTTGGCACCAATCACTAAGGTGATTCTTGAAAACTTTGGTATTGCAGAAGGACTTATGACAACGGTTCATAGTTATACTGCAACACAGAAAACAGTAGATGGGCCTTCACCGAAGGATATGAAAGGTGGTAGAACTGCAGCCTTGAACATTATCCCATCAACAACAGGTGCGGCTAAAGCTGTGGGTCTTGTCCTTCCAGAAGTTCAAGGTAAGCTAACAGGCATGGCTTTCCGTGTACCAACACCAACTGTTTCAGTAGTCGATCTTACTGTGAAAACTGAAAAGAGCACCTCTTATGAAGAGATTTGTCAGAAAATGAAAGAAGCTTCTGAGGGATCACTTAAAGGGATTCTTGGTTATACAGAGGACGAGGTTGTTTCTTCAGACTTTATTCATGATGAAGCGAGTTCTGTTTTTGATGCGGGATCTGGTATCGGCTTAAGCGATACATTTTTCAAATTAGTTTCTTGGTATGACAATGAATGGGGATATTCAAACAGAGTGGTTGAATTGCTTCAGAAGGTCAGCAAGTCTCTTTAATTTTAAGACACTTTAATCTAACAGTGCATCGCAGTAATTAGATTATTGCGATGCACTGTTTTCTTTTCTAATTTTTTGCAAAATTTTCTTTTATTATGTCTATACAAACTATCAAAGATGTAGATCTGTCAGGCAAACGAGTGCTTGTACGATGTGACTTTAATGTGCCATTGAAAGATGGGGTTATTACCGATGATTCTCGAATAGATGCTGCGATTCCTACCATCCAGTATTTGGTTGATCAATCAGCTCGTGTCATCTTGTGCAGTCACCTAGGTCGTCCTAAAGGTCAGCAGGTAGCAGAGATGAGTTTAGCGCCAGTAGCGGAGGCCTTATCCAGTAAAATGAAGCTTCCAGTAACTTTTGTTGAAGATTGTGTAGGACCCGAGGTTGAAGCAGAAGTAGCAAAAATCGGCGAAGGAGAAATCGCATTATTAGAAAATGTTCGTTTTTATGCTGCTGAAGAAGCAAATGGGGCAGAGTTTGCCGCATCACTTGCTGAATTAGCAGATGCTTTTGTGAATGATGCTTTTGGAACAGCTCACCGTGCCCATGCGTCAACACACGGCGTGACACAGCATTTGTCTCCTTGTGTGAGTGGATTCTTAATTGAAAAAGAATTAGCCTACTTAGGTGAAAAGACCGCCACGCCAGAGAGACCCTTTACCGTGATACTTGGCGGTGCTAAAGTATCGGATAAGATTCAGGTGATAGATGCTTTGTTGGAGAAAGCAGACACAATTATTATTGGTGGAGCGATGGCTTACACATTTGCGTTAGCCGAAGGCAGAACGATTGGAGAATCCTTGAGTGAGCCAGACTATGTAGAGACAGCGAAGTCTGCCTTAGCAAAAGCTAAAGAAAAAGGGGTACGCTTTATTCTACCTTTAGACAATCTAGCAGTTAAGGATTTAGATTTTGGTGCAGGTACATTCAGTGATTCACAATATTTTGAAGGCAATATCGAAGATGGCTGGGAAGGCGTGGATATCGGACCAAAGAGTATCGCATTATTTAAAGAAGTAGTCGCCTCAGCAAAAACTGTTTTGTGGAATGGTCCTATGGGCATATTTGAAATCGATGCCTGCAATAAAGGAACGTTTGCCGTAGCCGAAACAATTGCCGAGAGTGATGCGATTTCCATCATTGGTGGTGGTGATTCGGTTAAAGCGATTAAAATGTCTGGATTTTCGGATTCCGTTACATTTATGAGTACAGGGGGCGGAGCCTCTCTTGAATTTTTAGAAGGTAAAGTATTGCCTGGAGTCGATGCTTTAGATAAAAAAGCATAATAACAAATTTATTTATTTTATTGATATGAGTACATTAGCACGAAAATTACTAATCGCTGGAAACTGGAAGATGAATTTAAATTCATCTGAAGCTTCAGAATTAGCAGACAGTATTGTCAACCAAGTGGGGACACAAATGGAAGTCGCTGTTTGCGTATGCCCAACTTATACTTCTTTAGAGTCAGTTTCAAAAAAAGTGGTTGATTCAAATATTGCTTTAGGTGCTCAAAATATGTACCACGAAAATTCAGGTGCTTTTACTGGTGAGATTTCTGCAGAAATGCTACGCCATTTATTTGTTAATTTTGTCATCTTAGGCCACAGCGAACGTCGCCAGTTTTTTGGTGAGACAGACAGTGATGTGAATAAGAAAACATTAGCCGCTTTAGAGGCTAGCTTGAAGCCAATTGTTTGCGTAGGAGAATCTTTAGAAGAACGTGAGTCTGGACAGTTAGAAAGTGTCATTGAATCACAAGTCAAGGGAGCTTTGCAAAATGTTAGCCCAAATCATGCCGATCAATTAGTGATTGCTTATGAGCCGATCTGGGCGATTGGTACTGGTAAAACTGCAACTCCTGAAGATGCAGAAGCAGTACATGCATTCATTCGCAAATTACTGATCGAGTTACTCGGAGAAGAAGCGGCTGGTAAAATTCGCATCTTATATGGTGGTTCAATGAAGCCAGAAAATGCCGAAGAATTATTAGCACAAGAAAATATTGATGGAGGATTAATCGGAGGAGCTTCCTTAAAAGCCCACGCTTTCACTTCAATTGTTGAGAGTGCGATTAAATTGGCCTCTTAATTCACTGTCTCATTTGTTCGATGCTTCACATCGTACTCTATAATCCAGAGATCCCCCAAAATACGGGCAACATTGGTCGTCTCTGTGCGGTTTCTAATATTCGTTTGCATTTGATTCGTCCGCTCGGCTTCACCATAACTGATCGCTATTTGAAACGCAGTGGTATGGATTATTGGGAATCTTTGGATAAGCATATCCATGACGACTGGGAGAGTTTTTTAAAGAGTGAGTTTGCACCCAAGACTTTGTGGCTCTTCACCACAAAGTCGGATACGATTTATTGGGAGGCTCAATTCGAAGACGATGCAGGGCTCGTTTTTGGCAGTGAAGGTTTTGGAGTACCAGATTGGTTGCACGATCAATTATCCGAACGCAGAGTGACCATTCCTCATGCCAATAAAGAAATGCGCTCTTTAAATCTCGCCACTTCCGTAGGCATCGGAGCCTTTGAGGCCTTGCGTCAAATCAGCACACGCTAAAGGGGAGGCGAATGGCTTCTAAGAAAGCTTCAGTGTTTGAAGAATCGCATTTCCAATATCTGCGATGATTCCTTTATTTGCTTCATGCCAATTAAGGCCTGCTTCTTTCATCTGACCTCTAGTCTGTGAATCTTTGGCTAGTCGAAGAACCTGCTCATTCAGTTCACTTTGTGAGGAGATGCATCGTGCGGCACCCACCTCAAGGAGTTCACCACTGATTGTTTTGAAATTCGACATATTTGGTCCGAAGAGAATCGGAATTCCTTGCGCGACTGCTTCAATCGGAGTTTGCCCACCGTCATTCGGTGGCATACTTTTCCCAATAAAGGCCAGATCAGCAAGTTTGAGTAAGTGCACTAGATTCCCTGTAGTGTCTGAAAAGAAGATGGCTTGATTCGAGTCGTTATTGATTGAAAGATTTCCGGAATCTCCATTGGCTGAAGACCATGAAAGTGGCTGTTCATTCAAAAGTTTTTGAATCGCTTCTCGGCGTTCAACATGCCGAGGCACCAAAATTAATTCACAAGGGATACCCGCATCAAGGCAGTACTTTTGTGCATTGAGCAACAGAGTTTCTTCGCCCGGCCAAGTCGATGCCCCGATCAAGGTAAATGGGTTTTC
>CEOK01086979.1_pt1 | contig 17250 bp, 25 predicted proteins | sample 427001 | NCBI WGS metagenome assembly CEOK01 (sample SAMEA2591108, study PRJEB7988) | marine metagenome | isolation source: saline water (ENVO:00002010), including | reverse complement strand
CACCCATATTTGTCACAAAGGTTTTTACCATGCCGATTGTTTCTTCGTCACCTAAAATTTTATCCCTGCCTTGTGCCGCTGATTCTATGTTGCACCCAGGAGGTGTAGTGAAGCCTAACATTGATGCAAAGTTATAACAGTTTCCATGTATGTGTTGAAAGCCATCACCAGAACCTGATACTATTGTACCAAACACTTTACAATAAAAAGGTTTATAGCCATTATCGATACTCCATGAATCTATGAAATCCATTCTTTCTATTACGGATTGGATATAAGAAGATTGTGTGCCCCACCATATCGGCGTAGCAAATACTACTCCGTCTACTTTAAACATCTTGTTGATAACAGTTCTCATGTCATCGTCTATGTCTTTAGTGCTAGGAGTATAATTCAAGTCACGCACTGTGACGATTTCACATTCATGATTTAATTTTTCGAATGCCAGTTTAACCATTTCACACAAAGTGAATGTGTTGGATTGTTCATTTGGCGTAAGACTGCCGTTGACAATCAAAAACTTCATTTTAATTAAACCCGAAATGTGTGACTTGTGGATACTTTGCCAAAACTTTTCTTGCTATCTCGTTGTGTGCTTTCACCATTTGGTTCATGTAACCTTCTGGTTTGCCTCCACCTATCATTGTTGCACCGCCCGGATTTTGATCAATGGTTGTAGGCTCCTCCGGGGATGGTTTGCCTATGTTCTTTTGCAACCATTGTGTGGTTCTCGCTATGAATTCTTTTGCTGGTACAGGACTCATGTCTTCGAAATCACTATCATATCCTAGTGCATCCAGGAACTGCCTCATACTGGCGTTGCTCATGTAAGGACTTTCAACTTCTTCATCGTCTTTGTATTCATCAGGGAAAGTCCAAAGTTTATCGTCTTTTGGATGTTTATGATATGCCACCATTTCAGCACCCTCTTGTACTTCACTGTCTGTAAGATCTTTTTGTGGTTTCATTATGGACAAAAAACCTTCTTGATCACCGTACATTTTTTTGAAAGTTTCTGGGTCGTGATCCGCAATAGTCTTCATAACATATTCCCTTGGAGCAGTGTCCGATTTTTCAATGTGTTGTGCCAATGACTTCAGCATCTGTTTGTCTAACAATTCCGCGGATTTTTTGAACATATCATAGTCCATTGAATCCTTGCCTATTTCGTCTGCGTATCTATTGATTGTTCTCACTGCTAGTGTTGAACCGTCTGCTTTGAATTCGTGAAATCTCATAATACCAATATTTATGCGGACCTAGAGTGCTTACACACCTCTATTTTGTATTCTCGTCCGTCGTAATCCTTTTCTGTTCTGTATAGTACACCTTCGTGTGCATCATTGCCACAATTTAAGCATTTGACTATCCACTCTTTTTTTAAAACTAACACGTCTTCCATTATCTTCTTACAAATCCTGGTCCACCAAACAGACTTGTGCCTGGTAGTTTATGAGCACCTTTGGCAGTTCCGTCAGGATTTTTTGGTTGAACTATCTTAGGCAGTTTCGGTGCTTTAGTGCCAGATCGTCCTGGAGATCCTGTAAATGATTTAGAGAACCTATCCTTGCCTATAGCAATATGTGGACTTGTTACAGTGGCTATGTTGCCAGAACTTGTGGCTCCTGCGGTTGCTTGTTCTTTAATTCTTTTTGTGATTACTTCAGTTATTTTCATTTCGTAGATATTTAGCAACTTTTCCCCATAGGAAATTCTTAATGAATATTGGTTGCAACCATATCATACCCCATGGACGTGTTTTTTTCATGGCAATCCATGTTCTATGCTTCTTACATATTTTTACAGTGTATGTGCCGGTACCCCCTAACGTGTAATCTAACACATTTTCTACTACTTGTCCGCCTTTGCCTACCCATTTGGCGAAAGTGGTTAGGAACGGGTAGACAACTTTACGGTCTGTATTTTTGTATTTGTTGAAAAACACATGCCAGTTGTCTGTAGAACTAAAAGGTTGGTTGAACCAGTCCATGTGCTTTTCCACATAAGGTTCCGCTTTCTCTCTGTTGGTGATCAACTCCAGTGGACAAAAGAAAAAAGTCTTCAGCAACAAACTGGTATACTTGGTCATGAATCCGTTGGTGTAGTTGTTGTCGTCGTTTTCTACCTCTATGCGTATCTCGATCGATTCCTTGCCCTCTAGTTGGTGATCTTCTATGGCAAACAGTTTTGCCTCTGGATACCTGAACACTGCTCTTTCTGGAGAAAAGTTCTTGCCATTGGGTGCCACGCCCCATTCTGGTACAGGGTCGTGGGTGATTTCATATTCCTCTAGGAACTGTCCATCAAAGAAAACACGCACTCGCGGATTCTTTTTGTAAACATCGCACCAAAAACCTATGCCCAACACATGACTCATATGTTGTAATTATTTTTTCTTTGATCTACCGGATTTCATATTGGCGCACCAGTGATACATTTTACCACGTTCGCCACCGTATTTTTTTGCTTTGCTTCTCAATGATGACACAGACCCTTTGCAACTTGCTCCTGAACGTTTTACTCTGCCAGGTCTGCTTTTGCCCTTTCGTTTTCCGTCGGCAAAATTTTCCTTAAATTCTTCCCATTGCTCACGCATGGATCTTGCAGGCACTCCTTTTTTAGTAAGTCCAAGACCTAGTTTATTTGCCTGTCTTGTAGTTTCGCCGGGTTTTACGTCGCGGGTAGTGTTTTGTTTTGTAATGATACCAACGCCTGCGGCTTCTTCTTTGACGCAGTTAGGAACCATCCTATCGCCTTTTTTCTTATAGCCTTTTTGTTGATACCCGTGCCAACATGAACCCCTGGCTTCATTGCTTTGTGTCACTGCTGGTACTTTTGATCTTTGCTTATCTTTAGGATCAGTTTCTCGTGCACCTCTTTCTTTGGCCGCTTTTGTTAATCTGCCTTTAACAAGATTGCCTGTCTTTGTAAAATAAGTGCCCGGAGGTGCTTCTTTCGTTTCGCCTACCTCGTTCGCTTTATTGTTACCTTTGTTTTTGAAATCAAATCTATTGTTTGGACCTTGTCCGGGTAGATGTATCAAACCCATTGGCTTGATTGATTGTGGCATTATTAGTCCTCGTTCAACAATATCTTTTATCTTCATTTCTTTTTCCTACCTGCACAATGAGCCTTCTGTGAAAATCCTTTGGGATTGTTGCAGTTAATAGACTTTTTATATTTTTTACTCCAACCTTCACCGACTCTAAAAGGATATGCCATCATGCTATGATAACCCGTTTGAGACTTTCGGTTTTTTGCTCTGGAACTATATTTGTCGATAATTTTGTTTATATCTGGTTGGATTAGATTTCTATCTGTTGTATATAAGATCTCACTAATTTTCATCTTATTTTTTTCTTTTGGATTTTCTTTTAACACAGTTTGGTACTCTTTTTTTACTGAACGGGTGAATCTTGAACCCTTTACGTTCATATCCTTTCCAACATCTAGTCCCTTCAGTAATTTCTATAATTTTCATTTTAGTGTGAGATGATAGCACAATTGACTAGTTGCTTCAAGCATATCTTCTAATATACTTTCTAAATCAATTTGACCTTGCACTTCCTTAGCAGTTTCGTTTATTCTATCTGACGTTTTGCATACCTCTGAGCATACCTGTTTATTGTCAACATAATTTGTTATACCTTGTCTTGACTCAGCACTAAAAGATATTCTTTGGTGTGTTTTGCCTTGATAAGTTTCTACAAACCTATCATTCAGTTCATTAAACTTTGTGTAAAATTCACCTAGTGCTTCATGCTCAGAATATGACTTTGTTTGCCAATGATAACTTTGAATATCATTTAAAAAGTACATGTTATTTTGTATAAAATTTGTTAGGTCGTTCATATGCCTATTTATCTCTTTTTGGCATTGGATTCTCGCCTGTCAATTTTGGCATGGCGAACCAAAGTTTGAACCATTCATCTGAGCCAGGCCGTATATTGTGTTTTTTTTGGTATTGTGATTTTGCTGTGCCTACATATGACAAGTTTTCACCCATTGACGATTCCTCGCCAGGCTTGTCTATACCTGCAAGTTTTTTGAGTCTCTCTATATCTTCCATGATTCAAGTTGTTGCTTGGTAGGTTTCATTGGTTTTTCTTTTTTCACTTCTCCACCTTTTGCCAAGAACGCTTTCATCTTTTCGTCCAATTCTCTTTGTCTTTCCGCTGGTGATTTTTCTTCACCTTTGATTTCGTATGGTCTATTGATCCCGCTGAACTTTGCCATATTGTTCTAGTCCTTTCTGTACTTTTGTTAATGAATCTCTGTTTGCTTGATATAGAATACCATATCCACCAGCAGACTGCCATTTCTGTATGTTTACTGGCCTGTCATCTATCAATATGTTTGGTGTACCTGTGCCTTTGTCCTTGGCGTATGACTCTTTCCTGCCAGTGACTACTATGTCATCAGGTTGTTCTATGTTATTTTGTATCCATAATTTTTTGTATTTTGCAGAATTGCTATGATCACCCCTTAATGGTGATGTGTTGATACTGAACTTTCCGCCAGTAAATTTTTTTATCATTTGAATAAGTGCATCGGCTGAATCAAATTTGGGCAAAGTGGCAAAAAAATTTGTGCCTGTTATTCTATCTATTACTTCTTTTTTAAGATCTTTTGTTTTGTCATTGGTAAGTTCTTTCCAGTGTTCCACACCGTACATCTTTTCAACACCGCCAAAGAAGTCAGCGAGCACACCGTCCATATCTAAATAAACTGTTGGTTTGCCTTCCATATCTTCATTATACAACTTCTTGTTGTTTTCGTCAATCTGCTTACCAAGTCTGTCCTGTATGATGTCATATAATTTTTTACCAGCGTTTCCGCCCATTATTATTTTGGAAAATTCATGTTCCTGCCCTTTGTTAGCAAGTTCTCTGGCCTTAGATGCTGATGCCCCTGTGGCACCTTCTTGGTCTGGATCTCTTTCTCCAGCACTTATCACTTTAATGTCATCAAATTTATAAAGGTCATTTCCTGCCTTGTCTGGTTTTCCATTGTATTGATTTAAAAGTTTTTCGAATTCTTGCACTCTGTCAGATCCAGCAATCATTATTATTCTAGTTCTACCTTCTGCTTGTATTTTTTGTAAAGCCTGGATTATAGTTTTGACGGCAGGATCCCCTATTGCAACATCCGGATAAAACAGTTTTAGATAATCCGCTTTTTCTTTGAATGTTAATGGATCGGATTTATTATTTTGTTTGTGCGATAAAAAAAGATATGCTTTGCCATTGGCTTTTTGTGCCGTTGACATCACTGTGTCGATCAACTTCTTATGTCCTATTGTGGGAGGATTGAAACGACCAAAGGCAAACACTGCCACGGAGCGATTGTCTTCCTTAAGAAATAGTTCCTTGAGTAACATCGTATTCGCCTTGTTTCATATTTTCTAATTCTCTGTCTGCAATAATTTGTGCGACACGTTGTCTGGTTTCTTTTGGAAAAACATTTTTAACATCTTCGTCTGGGTTTCCGTATTGCTTAATATATTCTTTTGCCGCATCATCAACAAGATACATCCATAACTTGATTGCTTTCTCGTGTACATAGATGTTCTTTGCAATTTTTCTTTTAAGATTGGATATTATTGGCATGAACCGTCTTCTATAAAGTTCTTCATTATTCATGATGAACAGGTCCAATTCGTTGACCGCATCCGAATCTATTTGATCTGCTTCGTTAATTATTTCTAGTGCTTTTACCACTTTCTACAACTCCAGTACCTTGCTTTTGTTTTGGGTCCTGGGTTGGCGCAGTTGTGTCTTGCTCTGAAACTCTTTCTTGCTTTAGGATTAGACTTTCTGATCTTCATTGTTTTTTGTCCTGCTCTCCTAGCCGAACTACCACCGTGACCAAAATTAACTTTTTTAATATTTCCTGATTTTGGATCTTTTACATAAACTTTAAATTTTTTAACATCACCACGCATCGGTTTGTTAAGTGGAACTTTACGTCCTCTGTACTCTGCGTCGAATAATTCATTCTCGTCCTCAGGATAGCCTAGTTCACCAAATGCTTCATAGAACGCATCATCATCCTCGAACGTCATCTCATCCTCTTCCGGGAATGGTTGATAGTCGTCATAGATACCTTGCACTGCTTGTTCTATTTCTTCTATCGCTGTAAACACTGCTGTCTTCTGATCGTTTTCCATGTCTGGGTGTTCCATAATGGCATCACGTAAATCACTGATCATTGATAAAATTTTTCCGTCTGTCACTGCTTCTTCCTTGACCGGCACGTTAGCACCGTCAATTCTGTTTAAGATAGTTCTGATGTCTTCGTATGTAGTGCTCATATACTGTATTTATTAATAAAGGTTCTCTAACATCCACATGTAAAAAGGCGAAGTGAACCGAATATTCCACACTCCATTATGGCCTAAACACTTGGTCTGCTTTATTGTTTCCGGGGGTGTTTTACCCTCCTGTACTTGTTGTTCGTGGTATTTCTTGTCGTATTCAGGCGTGTACACACCCTCATATACTAAAAAACCTATGTCTATATCGTCTATCTCTATCTTGTGTATAAACAGTTTTTGATCCTTTATTATTTCACCGTTTTCAAACACAACTTGGTCTATGCCTTTGCCTGACCTGTGTATGGTGAGAGTGTGCTCTTTATCTTGTTCAATAAGTTTGTCGAACTTCAAAACAAAAGGATCTTCTTCTTTGTTTTTAATTTTGCCTTTATGAATAACATTTCCGTCTATTGATATTTCTGCTATAGGTGGTGTGTCAAAATATTCGGAATATAAATGTATTTTAAATTTTAAATTTTCAAACTTCATATGTGAACTCTAGTCCTGCTTTATGTCCTACGTATGGTTTATTTACATCGGTCCTACGTAAGTCCAAGGTCATCGTGGTACCCTCGAAAACAACTTTCAAGTGTTTGTCTGAACGTTGCAGAACTTCTACTTCTTTGGTTTTATCGTTGTTTTGACAGACTAGTGTTACTTTTTCCATTTGTACATGCTTTCAAATTTTTCTGTGATCTCTCTCCTGTTACCGCCTTGTGCCTCAAATTCGTTAATGAACATGTCAATTAGATTTGCGGCAAGCCTTCTGTATTCAGGTAAAACATCCTGTTGTAATTTACGTATTGACTCCTGTGGTGCGGATTGTATGATAGTACCTTCGGGCATGTTGTCTATCCAACTGCCTGCAACACACATATCATTTTGTATTTTGTGTAACCTTTGCGTAGGCATAAATTTTGGCAAGATTCTACGAGACTCGTCTGTCAACACGCACATGAGTGTTCCAAAGTAATCTTCATTATCGATTATCTTGACCATGTGTTTTGTAACTCCATCTCAATTTTAGCAATCTTGTTAGATAACTGTTTGTATTTTTCAGTGCCTTTTTCAGTTTTCTTAATTTGTTTCTCTAGTCTTAACTTCTCACAAAAAGGTGCGTCATTCTTCATCCATAAAAACTGACAACTACCCCAAAACTTTTTGCTAACACCGAAATTAGATATCACTGCGTTATTGCCATCTTCGCCGGCTATATTGTTTCTGTATTCTATGTTAAAATTAGTAGTCCATTCTGTGTCTTCTTCACCCTGACTTGCAAAGAAAAATCCTATGTTCTGTTCTTTGCTTTTTGCAGACATGTCCACTGCAACGTTTTCGTATACTACCTCACCGCTCGAAGTAGTTGCGTATGGTACACTAATATGACTGTTACCGTTTGTGATCCTGCTAGGTAAAGAATATGTAATACCCCATTTCTTCCTGTCAGTAATATTGCTCTCAAATCCCAACTTCACAGATTGTGTTTCTAATTTGTCCATGCTCTTGATAAGACTGTTATTGATTGTGTTAACCTTTGTGTGTCCTTCAGAAAAGTCTAACGTCAGTTTGTTATTGTCCATTGTGTAGGCAAAACCTATCTGTGCAAAATTTGTGGTGTTATCGCCACCTACCGCTAATGCACCATCAGAAGCGTTACCTAGCCATGTTTCTGTCTCTAACATCGAACCAACTGTTGTAGTCAGTTCAAAATTGTTATGTATTGAAAATGTCTTAGATACATTACTGCTCCAATCACCGTTTCCAGATTCGCCACTGTACAATCCAAAACTCATGTAACCCATATCCCATTGTCCGCCCTGTGAGAAACTACCAAACATTTGATTGTGTGCAAGGTAGGGTAAGTTGTTTTGCATAGCAACAACGTCACTGACTTTCCTTGTGTCTACCACTGTGATATTGCTTGTAAGATCTACGTAGTAATCTCTAGCATAAGAGTCAACTATCATTATAGAACTCAACTTGTCGTTGTTAGCAAAGGCCGATATTGACGAGCCTGAACCACCCGAGTTAGATAAACTAACTGTACTGACAGACGAGGTGGTTCTTCCCGTAGTCGGAATACCAACTGCACCTTGCGGTTCAGTTGCGGCATCCAAATCTAGTAATCCTTGACCATGTGTGTTTTCGTTGTATTCTGGTATATCCTTGTCGGCAGTGCTTAATAAAAGTTGAACAATGTTCTCACCTTTCATGTAAGGCCACATCTGACTGATCACAGCCACACTACCTGTCACAATAGGCGCCGCCATTGAAGTACCTGTCATTGTGCTAGTGCCACCTGCGTTGTTGGTAGATATAGTTGTACCAGGTGCAAGTATATAGAAATCGGAAACTTTATATTGGTCATTACAAGTGTCTGTAGACGTGTTGAAGTCTTTACAAATATGTCCTGCCTTGTTTGTATAGTTTGTAATATAGTTGTTGGAATCAACAGACCCCACTATCAATACCTTACCTCCATGTACCAAGTCGCCATTGTTGTCTGTGGTTATGGCGAAGTATCCAGGATTTGCCGAGTAAGATAATCCTTGGTTACCTGCAGAGTTGACAACAACTAGGCCTTTATCTGTAGCATCAACAAACAAAGAAGAGTTCTGCATGTTGTATACTTGGCCTGCTGAATAATCATATCTTTCGTCGTCCTCGACAAATATACCGTTGCCTTTATCTATGATGTTTCTTCTGAAATACACGTCATAATTTGAGTTTGCTGATAGGTTACCAACTACTGCACCATTATCGGCCGCCCAACTAAATCCATTTGCCGCATTTGAAATATTCACACTTGACCCGTCACCAATTTTAATTACAGCGGCAGTTGAATCAAAAGCAACACCATGTGTGCCTGTGTCATTTTTCTTGGCCACCACAGTTCCTAAAACGTGTGAACCATGACCGTGATTATCATTCATTCCTGTGCCTGTGTAATCTTTTGTAGCATACACCTGTCCGCTGAAGTCTGTATGATCTGTGTCATAACCTGTGTCAGCGATTGCGACCTTGACACCTTTACCCGTCCATCCTTTAGCATAGGCTTCTTTTGCATTAATCTGGTTTAGAACGGTACTGTTGTTATATTCCGATGTTTCGTATGTGGTAGCATCACTATTGTATCCAGTAGTCTTCGTTCCTATGTTTGGATCAAGATCTGTGTACAAAGTTGATATAACAGTAATAGATACAACTTCTCCCGAGTCAGTGCTTGTTGTTGTATTATTTGCTGTCTCACTACTTACTATAACCGTCTCGCTTCTTTCTGATGTGCTTACGAATGTTTTTACGATAGCGGTTTCCTCGGTGGCAGTGCCATTTACAATCTCAACAGTGCCATCGGCATAAGTTTTTTGTGTTCTTGGAGTAGTCACCGTAGTAGTAGTGACATCTTTGTAAACTGTGTCGGTGTATGTTTTTACTTTTGTGGTGTGTGTTGTAACAGGTATCACCACGGTTGTCACCGTGTATTTTTTCCTAGTTCTCGTAAGGGTGCCATCACTATTATCAACATCGGTATCTTCGTATGTGTATGAATGACTTGTTGTACCACTGCCCTCTTCTGTATAACTGTCAGTGGCATCACCCAACACAGAAGTTGTTTCGGTATAGTTTGCACTTTCTGTGACTGTTTCGGTCACTGTGGCATCTAAAGACACAGTTTCAATTACAGGATTAGTCACCAAGTTTCGTTCAACAGTGACCACCGGATCACGGTCTGTTGTCTCCTCTTTACTTTCTGAAGTTTCTGCCACATCCGGATTTCCATGAGATACTGTCTCGGTGCTAGTGCTCTTTGTTATATCTCTACTTTTCACTCCGTTTGAATATGTTGTAATTTTCGTAACTGTTTTTATAGTAGTCTTGGCCTTTGTGTACGAGATTGTAGAAGTTTTTGTTCTAGTGTACGTCGTAATTAATGGAGTCATAGTCGACGTAGTCACAACTTCATATACTGCACCAGCATCTGTTGTTTCGGTTGCTGTCGACGTGCTTACAGTTGATTCACCGTCTGCAGAGTTTGATAGTGTCCAATCAGTATAAGTCACAACAGGATCACCAGCGACAGGTGTACCATATGAATATTCAAAACTTTCAGTTTCACTTGTGTCAGTGACAGTGGCTTTGCCTGTTGACTCTAACTCGTCGTAAAAATCTTTTTGGTTTTTAGATTGATCTTCCTCGGCAGTGGTCTTTAAAGCAAGATAGTCTTCGTTCTCATCGTCGAACTTTCCAGTGGCCGCCGTGTTCTCCCAAAATGTTTCCTTGCCGTCGTAGTATCTTTTCTTGAATCCTAACAACATATTGAAACCTTTTTGTAGACTCATATCTTGACCGTCTATCGTAATTCTATAGTTTCCTAACTCATTATTATCAAAATTAGGTTTGTTGTCTTCAACCCACTTGAATATTGTCAAAGCATCTTTAACATCTAATAGTTCATCCTGAGATAAGGTATGTACGACACTAACAAAATCTCCTATCAATTGTCCGCTTATTCCGGAACTGAATGAAATGTTTGTGGGATTCGGTGTTGTTGGTGGATCAAAAACTACATCTACGCCACCACCACCACCGCCACCGCAGGCAGTAAGTGATCCTGCCAACACAGTAGTCAGCAGTAAATTTTTAAATCTACCCCGCATGAAAGAACCCCATCATGTACGCACCAAGCAGAAAAAATAGCAAGTATGCTGACGCAAGTTTAAAATTGGTTTTTATTTTGTATCCGTTTTCTTTGAGACACTGAACGTGTGCGTCCATTGATTCAGGCGTCACTCGAACAGATACATATTCTACATTGTCGTTTCGGTCTGTCATAGTTTAATACTACAACAGATCTGTATTATGTCAATCTAGTTGATCTCACTGAAAAGTCAGTGTTTATGGAGTTTTTAGTGGTTGAAAAGAATTTTTGTGACTTCGCCAGCACTCATTCCGGTTATTTTTGCCCTTACCCAAACAAAATTACCTGTGAAATTTGCCGAAAAGGCCAAAGTGCTACCGTCTATGTTGCTGGAGTCAATTGTTGTGCCACTTATATCAAAGTAATCGTCTTCTGTAGGAGTAGTGGCCAATGTGCCTTGCATTTTTAATTTAATATTTGCATCATCATTTATTGAAGCATTTACATGGTAAGCCACTGTGTGTACACCGTCTGGCTGAGAATAATAACCATCACCTTTAAATTTGTCGCTTACAAATCCTGTGTGGTCAATCGTAGTGGTTGTTGAACCATCTGCCTCTTCGGCAGTCACTAATTCTTCTACAATAATAGATAATCCATCTGTTGCTACACTTTTTACTGTGAATGTTTTGTTGTTAGATAGAGTGCCTGTGATTGTTATAAGGTCAAACTGTGCTAGATTACCTAAACTTGTGGTAGTTGTGGATATCTTATATTCAGTACCTGTGACTGTAAAATCCGCACCCTCTGTGACCGATATATTGGCTTTGTGGGTTTTTGAACTTAAAATTGTTGTGCTTGTTTGTGCCATCGTTGTTATTTATCGGTTTTTTTCTTTTTGAATCTAGCGGTCTTAGGTACCAGATTATATACCGCCGCAAGGTCTAAAGGATCCATGCCGTCTACTTTGGAAATAGTGTCATAACTAATTTTCTCAATCATATCCTCTGGTTTGATATTGAATTCCTCGTCGGCCACACAATAGTTTCTATGTACCTCTTTAACACGCAACGTTTTTGATGTGTAAAAAGGCTGTCCCATTTGCCATGTTTTGACAGGTGCGTCCACTAATGTGCCTACCTGGAATATTTTCCTATCTATTAATTTTTGGATTGTATCTTTCATTTTTTCTTTCCTATGTTATATTTTAACAAACTTAATTGTTTTGTCAATTACATCATTAGCCAACATGTATATCATCGATAGGCACTTCTCGTCTTTGACATAGAAGTAACCGTCGTAATGGTCAGCACGTCCTACCAGCCATGCCTCCATTTGCTTATTGACACACTTGCCTATGTTCTCATTGGCGAGATATTCTGATAATGCGGCTCTCACATGAAAAGGTATTTGTTTCCTAGAATTCAAATGCACTTGATATTGATACTTATTGTGCGGTAGTCTCTTACATAAAACTTGATCCTTAGATAATTTTTTTAAGTAATCTAGATTAACAGATTGCGTATCAACCCATTCTTCCCAGAAAGCATTTATAATTTCATGTATTATTTTTTTTGTACTGTAGAATATTACTTTGTGTTGTTCTATTCTAAATTTTATGTACCGCCTATGATTTTGTATCATCCATGCTAATGCACGTATCTTGTCCATGTTTTTAACATAAGTTCCATTAATATGCGAGGAATGATTGAAAACTATAGGTTCGTTTAGTATTTGCCAAAGATGCACGTCTGTTGTTGGCCAAAGGAAATTTGCCCATGGCATGTTGAACACTGCCTTGTGTGTGTACTTGTTGTAGAAAAGTTTATTGTGATGTTTCCGCACTAGACGTTTCTTCCTGTTTTGTTTTTTCTATAACGCCCTTTTTGTAAAGTAAAGATAATTTGTTATCTACTACTTTCACCTCGATCATTCCCCCTTCTTGAAGTGTCCCAAACAAAATCATTCTAGAAAGTGGTTTTTTAATTTCATCATCAATGACTCTTGCCAACGGACGAGCACCCATTTTTGGATCAAATCCTTTTTGCACTAGGTATTCTACAGCCTCTTCTGTTGCATTTACCTCAACGTGTTTTTCAATAGTCATATTATTAAGTTCAAGTAAAAATTTGTTCACAACTTTTTTCATTGTATCTTTTGCAAGTGTGCTGAATTTGACCATAGCATCTAACCTGTTTCTAAATTCAGGTGCAAAGAATTTACGAACTGCATCATCATCGTCTGTTCTTTCATGCTCACCAAATCCCAGAGTGCCTTTTTCCATTTCTTCTGCTCCGAGGTTACTGGTCAATATTAAAACAATATTTCTAGCATCTGCTTTTTTACCATTAGACCCTGTCACAGTTCCATAATCCATTAATTGTAAAAGCATGTTTGATACATCTCGATGTGCTTTTTCAACTTCGTCAAAAAGTACGACGGCATGGGGATTTTTTTCAATTTCGTTAATCAACATACCACCACCCATTTGGGCATCTTCATATCCCACATATCCTGGAGGTGATCCTATCAATTTTGCTATTGAGTGTTTTTCTTGATACTCACTCATGTCAAACCTTAAAAGTTCTACACCCAAAGTTTTTGCAAGTTGCCTTGCTGTCTCTGTCTTTCCACAACCAGTAGGCCCAATGAAAAGGAAAGATCCTATTGGTTTGTTCAAAGATTTCAATCCTGCTCTGCTTACCAATATTTTATCAATCACAGTTTCTAGTGCTTTATCTTGGCCAAAAACTTGCAGTTTCATTTTTTCTTCTAATGTCTTTAAATTGACTGCTTGTTTTTGTGATAACTGTTCTATCGGTATGCCTGTAATTTTTGAAATTTCATGTATAATCTCATTATGATCAATTTTTCCATCTTTGACTCCTTTTAATCTTAATCTAGCACAGGCAGAATCCATTACATCAATCGCCTTGTCAGGTAATTTTTTATCAGCAATAAACTTACTAGAATATTCTACGGAATCTTCTACAGCCTCATCCGTAATAATACAACTATGATATTGTTCATAATATTGCTTGATGCCTTTCAAAATTTTTATAGCCGTTTCTTTCGACGGTTCCCCTATCTGTAACCGCTGGAATCTACGCATCAATGCTCTGTCTTTCTCAAAAAACTTTCTATATTCTTCCCACGTGGTTGATGCAATCACTTTAGTTGTGCTTCTTGTCAGTACCGGCTTGATCATATTGGCTAGATCCATGCCGCCTTGTCCTGTTGAACCAGCACCCACCATCATGTGTGCTTCGTCTATGAACAAAATTGTTTTGCCTTTTTTGTCTAAGGCGTTTAAAACAAGTTTCAATCTTTCCTCAAAATCTCCTCGAAACTTCGACCCCGCCAACATTGAACTTACATCGAGACTGTACACGACGTGATCTTTTATGTATTCCGGAACATCATCTTTATTTTTTGCAATTCTTCTCGCTAGGCCCTCGACTATGGCAGTTTTTCCTACTCCGGGATCGCCAACTATTAGTACGTTGGACTTGTTTCGTCTTGCCAATATCTGTTTTAAAACTTCTGTTTCCTCATCTCTGCCTATAACAGGATCTATCTTTTTATCAAAGTATTTCTGGTTCAAATTTTCACAATAATTTTTAAGGATTTTGTCTGCTTGATTTGGTCTCAATCTTTGTTCAGGACCACCATGCATTGCCTCATCACCGATGATGTTTTCTGCAGATATCATGTCTTGTAGGTCGTCTTTGTTGACGGCATGTTTTTTCATAAAAAGATATCCGTAACTTTTCTTTTCTGCAAAAATACTTAATAACACATCAAGTTCTGAAACATCTGATCTACCTTGGAATAAAGCCTGTGTAAATGCTCTGTTCATCAACCTTTCTAGGCTGGCAGTTTTTCTTGGACTTGGTGTTTTTCCATCTTTTGCAACAATGTCACTGCACTTCACATCAAGGTAAGTTTCTATCTCTGTTATCAACTCTGGAACCTTTACATTCATGTCATGCAATACTGTACCAACATCTTGATCCTTTACTAAGGCGAGTAATATATGCTCGATAGTCACGTACTCATGTCTACGTTTTTCCGCTTCCTTCATTGCGTTCTCAAAGATTTGTTCTAGTTTGTCGTTTGCATCAATCATTGGTTATTTTCCTCTGCTTTGTAATCAAATGTTATTCCGTTCAAGTGATCCAGTTCGTGCTGGAAACATCTGCCTTCGTATCCTTTTAATTTTGTGCCTTGCATCTCGCCTTTCATATTCTGCCATTCAACTTCCACTTCAACTGGTCTGTACACATTATACCAAACTCCCGGAAAACTTAAACATCCTTCTCTATCTATTTCTACTTCTTCAGATGTTTTAGTCACCCTTGGATTGTAAAGTATAACAGGTTTTTTAAATTCGTCAAATGATTCGTGTCCTATACCAAAAAATCTTTGTGTAATTCCTATTTGGTTTGCCGCCATGCCCAATCCGTGTCCTGCTACCATTAAATGTAAGTAGTCTTTCTCAAATTGCGACCAATCATTTCCCACTGGTGGCATAAAAAAGTTCACAGGTGTGCTTACCTGATGCAGTGTTGGATATGGACTAATAACTATTTGCATTATTGCTCTCTTTGTTTTAATTCAATCAAGTTTTCTTTTTTCCATTCGTCCGTTGTTTCGGGATCTTTCCATTTTATTACTTCCTCTTCGGTACGACTACAACCGAGACAATATCCACTTTCTTGGTCGAATATACATATTTTCATACAAGGGCTCTGTATCATTTTACTATCTCCACATCCGCTTCTGTTTCAATTACAACTCTAGCACCACAGGATAGAATAGGTTTATCGTTGCCTCCGTAAACTATCTTACTTGGTCCTTTAATATTTACTTCATGGCAGTATGTGTTTTTTGTACCGTGTTTAATTGTTATCACTGGATCGTTAGTTCCGTGTTTTTTGTTTGCACGTATCACGTGTTGGTTCACATGAATAAATTTTTTCTTTGTTCTCATAGGCCCTTTATCTTTTGTAGATCCTGTTTTGATAGTTGTGGTATCAATACTGCTATTGTTACATATATATTGCCTCTAATGTTTAAGGCATTGTGAATAGGCATGCCTTGCCCTTTTACGTTTATCACACTGCCCGGTTGTGATCCTGCAGGCACCTTGACTTTCAACACTCTGTTATCTAGCGTCTGTAATTTAAAGTCGCAACCACGTATGGCGTCAAAACAAGATATAGTATGGTTTGTGTACAGGTCGTTGCCTTTCCTTGTAAATCCGTCACTGTCTAAAACAGCAACATTGATTAGTAGATCACCCCTTGGTACTTGTTTGATAGAGTCATCGCCTAATCCTCTGTATTTGAACACTGCCCCGTTTTGACATCCTGCCGGTATCTTAACAGAAACTATCTCATCTCTGCCTGATGGCAATTTAAGGCTTAAAGTTTTTTCGCTCTCCGACATAACTTCTTTTATACTAACACTTATTCTTACATTGACACTTTTGTTTCCTCTTGGACGCCTTGTGTATGTTCTAGTTTGGCCCCTACCGCCTGGTCCAAAAGAGAACCCAGAAAAGAAATCCTCAAAGACGTCCTCGCTGAAAAAATCAGCGGCGTTGAAACTAAACCCTTCACCATTGCCCATGTTCCTGCTTCCGAATTTACGCATGGTGTCGTATTCCTGTCTTTTATTCTTATTTTTTAGTGTGTCGTATGCTTCGTTTATCTCTTGGAATTTTTTTTGATCACCACCTTTGTCTGGATGATGTTGTGCGGCAAGTCTTCTAAATGCTTTCTTGATCTGGTCGTCTGATGCATTCTGAGATACGCCAAGTGCGTGATAATAGTCTTTCATTAAGTTAATTATAAACTATTATGGTATTTTGTCAATCTTGACTATTATTTTTGTTTACTTCTAATTTGCCAACCAAAAAATAGTAACTTACTTTTTAACTTCATGTAAAATCTAGTCATGTCTTTTTTTATTGGCATAACATATGGTGTGTTTCTTTGTCTATTATTCTTTATCATTTGCTTTTCTTACTTGTTCCTGCATAAAGACCAAACCAGGCCGCTCCAGCGCCAACTACTACTGATACCAGACCACTCTGTTCCATTGTGGGTGCTGGTAATTCCATATACCACACCACTACCTTGTAAAGTAAAAAAATATATGTACTGATAAAAATCCTTGGAAATATTCTCCAACTGTCTACTGCCCTTGCAAGGTGTATTAATCTTGCAAATGGATTAGGTCCTAAGTCTTTTACACTAGTGTCTACTTCTAATTCAACCGATACTTTTTT
>CEOK01032500.1_pt1 | contig 17252 bp, 15 predicted proteins | sample 427001 | NCBI WGS metagenome assembly CEOK01 (sample SAMEA2591108, study PRJEB7988) | marine metagenome | isolation source: saline water (ENVO:00002010), including | reverse complement strand
GTAGGATTAATTTTTTGTTTATTCAAAATTGCAACAATATCAATACTGCTACATCCAGCAACACCCATTAAAAGTAATTCCATAGGACTAACACCTTGAACACTACCGGTAGGTTTTGACTTGTTATCAAGATGAATACTCATCCCATTGGAATTAGTAACCTCAAAAAGGTAATCTTTATTAATTCGCTCTAGTGAAATATTCATAATTAGTTATTTTTTAGTTTAAAATATATCTGATAAAATTTGGATCATATCTTCATTTTCGATTAAAAACGCATCATGTCCGTGAAGTGAACTTAGCTCATGATAAAATATATCTTTTTTTATTTTATTGGCTAATGCAAAGGTCTCTTGGTCCTCTTTAGGAGTAAAAAACAAATCACTATCAATTGCTATTAAATGAATTTCTCCTGTTATATTTTTAATAATATCTATAGCATTTCTACCCTCTCTTTCAATGTTAACCGAAGCCAAAAGGTGATTCATCATTATGTATGATTTTAAATGAAAGCGTTTAGCAAGCTTATCACCGTGGTACATTAGCCAGCTTTCAATATTATAAACTCCTGTTTCCTGATTTTTAGTTCTTCCAAATCGAAATTCAAATGACTGAGGAGTCCTATATGTCAGCATCGCGTGTATGCGTGCATCCTCAAGAGGCTGTTTAGAATTTATTAAGATTCGCTTTTGAAGAAAGGTATTAGCAATAATCCAATCGTTTGACTTCCAGTCAGCAGCTATAGGCACTAAATATCGACATAACTTTGGAGCAATTGCAGCCATTTCCCAGGCAATTCCACCGCCAATTGATCCTCCAATTAGAGCATAAAGTTTTTTGATATTTAAGATGTTCAACCCTCTTAAAAAAAGAGAAGCAATATCCCCTGCATGGAAATCATCTGGATTAGAAAAAGTTTGATCTTTAACACCGTTCCCAGGTATATTAAACCCCAAAACGGTGTATAGGTGGGTGTCTATAGTTTTTTTAGGACCAATAATTTCATTCCACCACCCACCTTTTCCTGTTAGTTGTGAATCACCAGTGAGGGAGTGATTTACCATAACAACTGGAGCTTTTCCTATACGCTGTCCAAACTCTTGATAGTGCAAATCAATTTGGGTATAAATAGCCCCTGAATGAGTCGTAAAATCATTTATTGAAATGGTTTTAATCTGTGGAACCGGCATTATATCTGAGCAAAGGCAGCTTTTAAATCATCAATTAAATCATTTACATCTTCAAGTCCTACTGAAAGACGGATTAAATCTTTAGTAACTCCCGTTGTTTTTTGTGCCTCCTCATCTAATTGTTGATGGGTGGTGCTCGAAGGGTGAATAATTAAAGATTTGGAATCTCCAAAATTAGCTAGTAATGAAAATAATTTAGTGAAATCAGCTACCTTTTTACCAGCTTCAAATCCTTTTTTCAATCCAAATGTTATAATACCACTTTGTCCTTTCGAAAGATATTGTTGTGCTAAACTATTATACTTAGAGGTTTTTAAGCCTGGGTAGTTTACCCAAGCTACTTCTTCTCTGGTAGATAACCAAGCTGCTAATTTTAAAGCACTCTCCGAGTGTTTTTTCATCCTTATGTCTAATGTTTCAATTCCTTGAATAGTTTGAAAACTATTAAAAGGGCTAGGAGCACTACCAAAATCCCTAAGACCTTCTACTCTTGCTTTTGCAATAAAAGCAATATTACCGAGTGCCTCATGATAATTCAACCCATGATAACTCGGGTTAGGTTCTGTAAATTCAGGGAAATTACCATTACCCCAATCAAAAGTTCCAGCATCAATAATGACTCCTCCAATTGATGTCCCATTACCAGTAAGATATTTGGTTAATGAATGAATAACTATATTAGCACCATGTTCAATAGGATTTAATAATGCTGGAGAAGCAACTGTATTGTCAACAATAAAAGGTACTTTGGCTTTTTTTGCAATTCCAGATATTGCCTTCAAATCCAGAACATCTAATTTTGGATTTCCTAAGGATTCAGCATAAAATGCTCTTGTATTTGATTTTACTGCTTTTGCAAATGATTCTGGATCATCAGGATCAACAAAAGTTGTTGTTATTCCAAATCTTGAAAGAGTATTAGCTAACATATTATATGTACCACCATACAAACTATTTGATGAAACAATATGATCTCCAGCTTTTAATATTACCATTAAGGTTGTAGCGGTTGCTGAAGTTCCTGAGGAAGTTGCTACAGCAGCTACTCCTCCTTCCATAGATGCTAGTCGCTGTTCTAAAACATCATTTGTTGGGTTATTCAATCTTGTATAAATATATCCCGGCTCAGCGAGAGAAAATAAACTTGCTGCATGGTCTGAGTTATTAAATACATAAGATGTGGTTTGATAAATTGGGACTGCTTGGGTCCCTTGGGTATTTTTTGCATCATGACCAGCATGAAGTGCTTTTGTAGAAATTTGTGTACTCATAATTGAAATTTTTGTTTAATTAATTCTAAATAATCTAGTTTTTCCCAAGTGAAAAGCTCAACTTTCTTCGATACTTTTCCATTGTATGGGGATTCAAATGTTTTATTTATAGTCAGAGGCTCGCGACCCATATGACCATAGGATGCTGTCTCCAAATATATAGGGTTTCTAAGTTTTAAACGTTGTTCTATTGCATATGGTTTCATATCAAATAAGATTGAAGCTTTTGCAGCAATTTCAGAATCACTTAAGTCAACTTTAGAAGTTCCATAGGTGTTTATAAAAATTGACGTTGGCTCAACAACTCCGATAGCATAACTAAGTTGAACAAGAATTTCATCAGCAATACCAGCTGCAACTAAATTTTTAGCCATATGCCTAGCAGCATAAGCGGCACTTCGATCAACTTTGCTGGGATCTTTGCCACTAAAAGCACCTCCACCATGTGCACCCTTTCCTCCATAAGTATCTACTATAATTTTTCTACCTGTTAAACCGGTGTCTCCGTGAGGCCCACCAATCACGAACTTTCCTGTAGGATTTATATGATAAGTTATATCATTTCCAAAAAGGCTTTTGATATTTTGGGGTAGTTTCGAAATAAGACGAGGAATTAAAATTTTTATTATATCAGACTTAATTTTTTTTAACATTGCAACTTCATCAGAATTAAAATCATCATGTTGAGTAGATACTACAATTGTATCAATTCGTGAAGGTTTATTGTTTTTGTCATATTCTATAGTAACCTGCGATTTAGAATCAGGACGTAAATAAGTGATTTGTTGATTTTCTCTTCTCAAAGCAGCAAGCTCGATCAGAATTTTATGCGAAAGATCAAGTGCTAAAGGAATTAAAGATTCCGTTTCGTTTGAAGCATAACCAAACATAATTCCTTGATCTCCTGCTCCTTGAATTTCTTTTTCTCCACGATCTACCCCTCGATTTATATCCTGAGACTGTTCATGAATCAAGGAAACTACACCACAAGAATCTCCACTAAATTGATAAGTCCCTTTTGTATAACCAATCTTATTTATCGTTTCGCGAGCGATAGACTGGACATCCAAATAGGTTGAACTTTTTACTTCTCCAGCTAAGATTACTTGTCCAGTGGTTACTAGGGTTTCACATGCAACCTTACTCTCAGAATCAAAAGCCAAAAAATTATCTAATAAAGCGTCACTGATTTGGTCTGAAATCTTATCAGGATGGCCTTCGCTTACGGATTCAGAAGTAAGAAAATATGACATTTAATTGCTTTTCAGGAAGGATTTAAAAGTTCGTATGAAAAGCAATACTGCTTTAGCATTTTTTTTTCGAGGTTTGCAATCAGTCAAATCCTTCCTCGTTTATTTAACAAAATTACAGTTTTTTTTTAATTTTCAAACTTTTGATCATTTATTTTTAAAGATTGATCTCTAATATTTTCATCAAAAAATTTTTTCCTCACCACTTTCATTGTTAAGAAAAAGAAGCTACTTTGCAGTTATATAAAAATAATCTAAAATTATGCATATTGCCATTGCCGGTAACATTGGAGCTGGGAAAACGAGTCTTACAGAACTTTTAGCAAAACACTTTAACTGGGAGGCACATTTTGAAGATGTAATTGACAATCCCTACCTTGACGACTTCTACAACCATATGGAACGTTGGTCTTTTAATTTGCAAATTTATTTTTTAAAAAGTCGTTTTCAGCAATTATTACGAATAAAAAATAATAAAAAAACAATAATCCAAGATAGAACAATATATGAGGATGCACATATTTTCGCACCTAACCTTAAAGCGATGGGTTTAATGAACCAAAGAGATTTTAAAAATTATCACGAGTTATTCCATTTAATGGAGTCACTAATCCAAGGACCAGATTTACTGATTTACTTACGTAGCAGTATTCCAAACTTAGTAAATAAGATTCATAAGCGTGGCCGAGAATATGAAAACTCTATAAGCATTGATTATCTCAGTCGTCTAAATGAGCGCTATGAAGCGTGGACTTCAACTTATGATAAAGGAAAGATTATTATTATTGATGTGGATGACAAGGATTTCGTGGAAAATAAAGAAGATCTTAAAACTATTATAGCCGATATTAATGAAGTAATTAGTAATTAAGTTCTAATACTTATTATTTTCATTTAAATCCACTAAGTTTTTTTCTATCTGATTGATAACAATTTCATTAGTATTAGCGTCGACTTTTTTCTTTGTATATGATGAAACGTCAACTTGATTTATAGCAATGCTTGGTGCAATAACTAATGCAACTACCGACATTAACTTAAGTAAAATATTTAATGAAGGCCCTGAAGTATCTTTAAATGGATCACCAACCGTATCACCCACTACAGCCGCTTTGTGAGCATCAGTTCCTTTTTTACCTTGCTCTTCAATCATTTTTTTTGCGTTATCCCAAGCGCCCCCAGCATTTGACTGAAAAATGGCCATCAAGACACCACAAGTGGTAACCCCTGCCAACAATCCACCTAACATTTGTGCACCTCCAATAAAACCTATCGCTACAGGTACTGCTATTGCAAGTACACCTGGTAAAACCATTTCTTTAATTGACGCGTTAGTTGAAATTGCTACACATTTATCATATTCTGCAACACCATCTGCCGAATCAAATATTTTTCTGTCAGCTTTAGATGCTTTAGACATGTCGGATTCATATTTAATCATAACATCTAATGCAGCTCTTAAGGCAGGGATATCTCTGAATTGACGTCTAACTTCTTCAATCATAGCCATAGCTGCTCTTCCAACAGCATTCATAGATAAAGCAGAAAAAACAAATGGCAACATCCCCCCTAATAAGAGTCCAGCCATTATTTTTGGTTGAGAAACATCAATAGCAACTACTCCTGCAGTTTTCATAAAAGCAGCAAAAAGAGCTAATGCTGTTAATGCCGCAGAGGCTATAGCAAATCCTTTTCCAATAGCAGCAGTAGTATTCCCAACAGCATCTAATTTGTCAGTTCTTTCTCTCACCTGTGGATCAAGCTCGGCCATTTCTGCAATTCCACCGGCATTATCAGAAATTGGACCATAAGCATCAACAGCTAATTGAATTCCTGTATTGGCAAGCATTCCAACTGCAGCGATAGCAATCCCATATAATCCAGCATAAAAATGAGATACTAATATTGCAGAAGCAATTAATACTATAGGGATTGCTGTAGACATCATACCCACTCCAAGACCAGCTATTATATTGGTTGCAGCTCCAGTTTTAGATTGTTCTACAATAGACTTTACTGGCTTTGTTCCAGTACCTGTATAATATTCCGTTACTTTTCCAACAGCTAGTCCAGATACCAATCCAGCTATTGTAGAATAAAAAACTCCCATTGCTCCGAAAGGGAGACCATCGATGGATGCTGGAATAAAAGCGTTAATTAAAAAATAAGAAGTAACTAACATTAATCCTGCAGAACCGAACTCTCCAAAGTTAAGAGCAGCATGAGGTGATCCACCTTCTTTAACACGTACAAAAAAAGTTCCAATTATTGACATTATAATTCCAGCTGCAGCTAGAGCTAAAGGCAAGTAAACTGCTCCAAGACCATCAAAGTCTGGAGTTATAATTAAAGCTCCAAGAACCATTGTTCCTATAATAGAACCCACATAGGACTCAAAAAGATCTGCCCCCATTCCTGCTACATCTCCTACATTATCTCCTACATTGTCAGCTATTGTTGCAGGGTTTAAAGGGTGGTCTTCTGGGATTCCTGCTTCTACCTTTCCTACAAGATCAGCGCCAACATCAGCAGCTTTGGTATAAATTCCTCCACCCACGCGAGCAAATAACGCGATTGAAGAGGCTCCAAGTGAAAAACCTGAAAGTACGTTTAAAATTTCTTTAATTTCCCAACCTTGACCACTATATATTGCAAATAGACCACTAAGTCCCAAGACACCCAAACCGACTACGCCTAAGCCCATTACCGATCCACCTGCAAACGCCACTTCAAGTGCCTTTCCCAAAGATTTTTGTGCTGCATTGGTAGTTCTTACATTAGCTTTTGTAGCTACTTTCATTCCTATAAAACCCGCAAGACCAGAACAAATAGCTCCAACTACAAAGGATACTGCCACCATTCCATTAGAACCAGATTCAGCCTCGCCTTTAAAAAATAATAAAACAGCAACGGTAGCGACGAATATGGATAATATCTTATATTCTGCTTTTAAAAATGACATAGCTCCATCTGCAATATTTTTTGCAATACGATCCATTTTTTTATTTCCTACCTCTTGCTTTGAGACCCAATTGTTTTTAATTAAAACAAATAGAAGTGCAATAATTCCAAATCCAGGTAAAAGTTTTATGAATATTTCCATTTAAATATTTTGTTTGAAAGTGTGCGTAAAAATAGTAAAACAATCTAGAATACAAAATCAATTCTAGAAGTCGTTTTCTATGTATAAAAAAATATTTCCTATTAGACCGTAAAAATTTATTTTTTATACATTACCTTTTTTATCGCATTAACAACATCTTCATAATTAGGCAACCACTCATTTAATAATACAGGTGAATAAGGAGCTGGAGTGTCAGCTGTATTAATTTTTTCAATCGGTGCATCAAGGTAGTCGAAAATTTCATTTTGCACCTGATAGGTTATCTCAGTCGAAATATTTCCAAAAGGCCATGACTCTTCTAAAATTACTAAGCGGTTTGTTTTCTTAACCGACTCAAAAATAGTTTGGTAATCCATTGGTCTTATAGTTCGTAAATCAATAACTTCCGTATCAATTCCAATTTTGGATAATTCGTTAGAAGCTTTCATAGCTTCTTTTAAAATTTTTCCGTAAGTAACTAAAGTAACGTCTTCTCCAGAACGTTTAATATCTGCTACACCAATTGGTAATGTATACTCTCCCTCTGGAACCTCCCCCTTGTCACCATACATTTGTTCTGACTCCATAAAAATTACCGGATCATCATCACGGATTGCTGATTTTAATAATCCTTTAGCATCATAGGGGTTTGAGGGAACAATAACTTTTAATCCTGGGCAGTTGGCATACCAACTTTCAAATGCTTGAGAATGAGTTGCTGCAAGCTGACCTGCAGATCCTGTAGGCCCCCTAAAAACTATAGGGCATGGAAATTGACCGCCAGACATCTGACGAATTTTAGCTGCATTATTAACAATCTGATCAATTCCTACTAATGCGAAATTAAAAGTCATGAACTCAATGATTGGCCTATTTCCAGTCATAGTGGAACCAACACCTATTCCAGAAAAACCTGCCTCAGAAATAGGAGTATCAATGACTCGTTTTTCGCCGAATTCATCCAACATTCCCTTCGATGCCTTATAAGCTCCATTGTATTCCGCAACCTCTTCACCCATTAAATAAATAGTATCGTCTCGTCTCATTTCTTCGCTCATTGCTTGGGCAATTGCTTCTCTAAATTGAATGGTTTTCATTTTTTAAATTACATTTGAATGCAAATTTAATCATTAATTATCTATTTAGTCTACTCAATAAAGATTGAAAATGTACGTTTGTAGTAAGCTAAACATTTAAAATCATAATAAAATTAATATATAATAAATTGAGATGAAATTAATTCAAATGTCAGTTAAAGGGATTTCTTACAGTGAGACTCAAACCGGAGCCTACGCATTAATTTTAAGTGAAGAAGAAGGTGAACGTAAACTACCTATAATAATCGGAGGTTTTGAGGCACAATCCATTGCAATTGCATTAGATGAACAGGTAAAGCCAAATAGGCCTTTGACTCACGATCTTTTTAAAAGTTTTGCCGACCGTTTTAGTATTCATGTTAAACAAGTAATCATTCATAAACTTGTCGACGGAGTTTTTTATGCAAGCTTAATTTGTGAACGTGATAAAATAGAAGAAATTATAGATTCTAGGACCTCAGATGCTATTGCATTAGCCTTACGTTACAAGGCTCCTATATACACATATGACTCCATATTAAAAAAGGCAGGATTCAAAGCTACAGTATCTGGAAGCTCAAAAAAATTATCTGAGGACAATTGGATTCAAAATTTTGCTGGCGAACAAAGCAAGAAAGACGAACAAATTAGTGATTTAAAAAAACTTTCAATTCCTAAACTTAAAACACTTTTATCAAAGTTAGTCTCCAAAGAAAGCTATGAAAAAGCCGCCCTTGTAAGAGATGAATTGTCTAAGAGAAAAAGCTAAATTATTTTATTGTTAATTTTTTTTTATAAACTTTATCGTTATAGATTTTTAAATCTATTAAATGCTTCTACTTTTGAATAAAGATATTTTATGAACCAATATTTAGATCTTTTAAAACATCTTCAAACAAATGGTAATGAAAAATCAGATCGAACTGGTACTGGAACGAAAAGTATTTTTGGTTACCAAATGCGGTTTGATTTGTCTGATGGCTTTCCTTTGGTAACTACCAAAAAAATACATGTAAAATCTGTTATTCATGAACTACTTTGGTTTTTAAAAGGGACAACTAACATTGCATATCTCAAAGAAAACGGTGTTCGAATTTGGAATGAATGGGCAGATGAAAATGGTAATTTAGGTCCAGTATACGGACACCAATGGCGCAACTGGAATAGTGAGGGGTTAGATCAGATCCAAGAAGTAATAAATACAATTCGAAGTAATCCAAACTCAAGAAGAATGCTTGTTTCAGCATGGAATCCTAGTGTTCTTCCTGACACTAAATTATCTTTTGCAGAAAATGTGGCAAATAATAAAGCTGCACTTCCACCATGTCATGCGTTTTTTCAATTTTACGTGGTAAATAGCAAACTCTCTTGTCAACTTTATCAGCGAAGTGCAGATGTTTTTTTAGGAGTTCCTTTTAATATTGCATCATATGCATTATTGACAATGATGATAGCTCAAGTATGTGGTTATAAGGCTGGGGATTTTATTCATACGTTTGGTGATGTTCACATTTACTCTAATCATAATGCACAAGTAAAAGAACAACTATCAAGAAAGCCAAAATCACTTCCTAAAATGGAACTCAATCCTAAAGTAAAATCAATTTTTGACTTCACATATAATGATTTTAAATTAATAAATTACGATCCGTATCCCCTGATCCCTGGAACAGTAGCAATTTAAATTTTTCCCTTCTTCAAAACTTCAATCAGTCTTGACAAATCATGGTTTGTATTAAAATAATGAAATGAAATACGAACTCCCTTTCCTCGAGGAACACACTTAATTTTATTTTTTATTAACCTTTTATATAGATCCTTTTTACCTTTCAAAATAAAAATACTGCTATGATTTTCTCTTTGTGAAACCCAAGGGTCAATAAAACCATTTGCATCTAAAAGTTGCTTAGCTTCTTGTGATATTTTATCTTTTTTTTTCATTAACGTACTAAAATCATTTTTTGTAAAAGCGTCGATAGCAAAGCGTAAACTAGCTACCGCTAGTATATTGAAATGTCCGCTAAAAACTAGATTAAATAAAGTTGAAGAATTTTTTTTTATCATGTCTAAGTAAGCATCTGAAACCATCAAAACACCATTCCCAAAACCTGCTAACAACCACTTATACCCACTTGCAGCTAGAACATCAAATGGAGAAGAGTCAAAATTAAAGTTATGCCCACCCAAAAACTGAGTGCCATCTGCAATTAAAATTAAATTTGGATATTGTTGTTTTATTTTTTTTAAAAAGTTCATATCAACAAGAAGTCCTGATGCATATTGGACAATACTAAGTGCAAGAATATCAATATCTCCATGAGCTAATCTTTTATCAATTGCTTCTTCAATATTTGAACTTAAGGAAATCTTGTGAATATTAAAATCTTCTTCCTCAAAGGATTTAATCATTGAGGGGTAGTCTTCCTTCAATAATAGAATATTTAATTTTTTGGGCAATAGTGATATAACATTTCGAATTCCTATTGAAAAATTTGGAATAACAAATGTATTAGATGAACTAGCCCCAAAGAATTCTGCTAGAGCTATATGGGTATCATTAAGGGTAACATATGCATCTGTTTTATAATCTCCTCCGTTTTGAACATAAGCAGCTTCATGCTCACGCCTAAAATCAGCTAAAGCTTTTGACATTGGGCCTACATAGGCTGTATTTAAATAAGTACCATTTGTTAATAATGGGAAAAATTCTTGGTCCATGAGTGAAAAAGAAAAGTGTATTTTAGCTGTAAATTTAATCTTTTCGCGAGATGAATGATGTATATTCTTTAAAAGAAATTATACTAATTGCTGCAGCAGCAGAAAACGATGTCTTAGGAAAAGACAATAAGTTAATTTGGCATATTTCAAATGATCTAAAGCGTTTTAAAAGGCTTACAATGGGTCACAGTGTGATAATGGGGAGGAAGACCTTCGAATCTATGCCCAAGGCCCTACCAAATAGAACAAATATTATACTTACAAGAAACAGAGAATATCATGCTAAAAACGCATTGATTGCCCATACAACGGAAGAAGCATTATCCTTTACAAAAGAAGATCCGACTCCTTTTATTATCGGAGGAGGTGAAATTTATTCATTATTTCTACCTATCGCCGACGTGATTGAACTGACTCGAATCCATAAAAATTTCGATGGGGATGCTTTTTTTCCAGAAATTAAAAATTCAGAGTGGAAACTCATTTCTGATGAAAAGCATCAACATGATGGTGAGTTGTCTTTCAGCTACTCATATTTGACTTTTAAAAAGATAAATTCCAAAATATGAAAGCTTATGTGTTTCCTGGCCAAGGGGCTCAATATCCTGGGATGGGGAAAAATATTTTTGAAAGTTCGTCTTTAGCAAAAGAACGCTTCGAGGAAGCAAATGACATACTAGGTTTTAATATTACCAAAGTTATGTTTGGTGAAGATTCTGAGGCTCTAAAGCAAACAAGGGTAACACAACCTGCGATCTTTCTCCATGCAACTATTTTGAGTGAAGTTATGGCCGACCGATTTCAACCAGAGATGGTGGCTGGACATTCATTAGGAGAATTCTCTGCACTAGTATCCTCAAAAGTAATATCATTTCGTGATGGATTAAGCTTAGTTAAAGAAAGAGCATTAGCAATGCAAGCTGCTTGCGATAAAACTCCTGGAACTATGGCTGCTATTCTAGGATTGGAAGAAAATACAGTAGAATCAATTTGTGAATCAACTAAAGGAATAGTTGTAGCAGCGAACTACAATTGCCCCGGACAAATTGTTATTTCTGGCAGAAAGAGTTCTGTAGATAAAGCATGTATTTCTCTAAAAGAAGCAGGAGCAAAAAGAGCTTTAGAACTCCCTGTAAGTGGTGCTTTTCATTCAAATTTAATGGAGCCGGCTAAAGAACGTCTTGCAAAAGCTATTGAAAATAAACAGTTTTCGTCACCATTGTGCCCAGTTTATCAAAATATTTGTGCTTCTGGTATCGTTCACCCTGACGAGATCAAAGCGAACCTCATAGCTCAGCTTACTGGTCCTGTTAGATGGACTCAAACGATTAAACAAATGATTGCTGATGGAGCAACTCATTTTATAGAAGTTGGCCCAGGAAAAGTATTACAGGGATTGATAAAAAAAATTGATAATAACGTAGAGACTGAATCTAGAAATTAAATTTTTAACTATTTGCTTTTATCAAAAAAACGAATAATCGTCTTTGATATATATTCTATTTGGTCAAAGGTCAACTCTGAATGCATAGGTAGAGAAATTACTTCTTTAACTAATTGTTTTGACACTATAAAAGAAGAAGAATCTATCTTAGAAGATTTGTATGCTTTTTGTTTGTGCAATGGAATCGGATAGTAAATGCCACATGGAATTTTATGAGCATTTAGATAATCTACTAATAAATCTCTGTTACTTTTAAGAATTCGAAGTGTATATTGATGAAAAACATGAGAGTTACAATTTCTTTTTCTAAAAGGAGTTATAATTTTAGGGTGATCTTTTAATAATGTAGTATAGAAGATTGCAGCTTCTTTTCTCCTTTCATTATAAAAATCCAAATATTTTAATTTTACTTTTAGCACTGCTGCCTGAAGACTGTCTAACCTTGAATTAACTCCAACTTCATCATGATAATATCGCTTGTACATACCATGATTCACGATCCCTCTTATAAAATGTGCCAAATCATCATCGTTTGTTATAATGGCTCCTCCATCACCATACGCACCTAAATTCTTCGAGGGGAAAAAAGATGTTGCAGAAATATTTCCCAATGTACCTGTTTTTACCTTGGTTCCATCTGAAAAAATATAGTCAGCGCCAATAGCTTGAGCATTATCTTCAACTACAAACAAATTATTTTTTTTTGCTAGTGCTAAAATTTGTTCCATATCTGCTGATTGACCAAATAAATGTACTGGAATAATAGCTTTAGTTTTAGAATTTATAGCTCTTTCAATCGCTGCTGGATCTATATTAAATGTCTTTGGGTTTACATCTACTAAAACAGGTTTGAGTTTCAACAAAGAGATTACTTCGACTGTGGAAGCAAAAGTAAAGTCTGCAGTAATAACCTCGTCTCCAGGTTCAAGCTTTAATCCCATCAAGGCAATTTGTAAAGCATCTGTTCCATTAGCACAAGGGATCACATGTTTTACATCTAGATAACTTTCCAAATCCTTTTGAAACTGGTGAACCAAGGGCCCATTAATAAAAGAAGTAGAATTTAATACCTCTTGCATCACATCTTTGATTTCATCTTTGATAAAATCATATTGTTTTTTTAAGTCAACCATTTTAATGGGATCCATAAATTGTCTTTTTGTAAATATAAATAGGAATCTTACTTAAACCAGGGTTTGAAAACGTTTTGGGATTATTATTAAGCTTTCCCCTTTTAAGGGTGCAGGTTTATTCCAGGAATACCATTTTCTCTTTCTATTTAAAAAGTCCCTCGCTTTATCAAATAAAAAGTCTCCTTCTTGAGCTGTTTCTTTTTCCATTGTTTTATATAATTTAAATCGGCGATTTAAATGCCCTCTCCATCCTTGGTTCGAGAATTCAGTTAGATCTGATTTATTCTTTGCACTTTTCAAGTCAACTAAACCAAAATGAAATAAAAATAGATTTGAATCAATCTTATAATTTTTACCTTTGATACGATGAAATCCAGAGCCCCATTTTAAAGGTTTAAAACTTACTATTGGCTTTGTATATCGGTCTGAAATTTTGGCAAATTTACGCTGAGATAAAAACGGAGATTTTAAGTCAATAGCTTTTTCTAGCCCAGGATGTTGCGCTACATCCAGCCCTAATGCTGAGCATGAAGCAGATTTAAAATCTTGCTGTAAATAGGTCTTTAAACTAAATGATATTTTTGGGTCAACAATCAAAAATTCATCGATATCCATAGCTAAAACAGAATGATACTTTGGGTACAACTTACATGCAAATTCAGAAATTTTTTTGGCTCTATGGCGATCCCCCTCGGTTCTATTCAAATTTTGATGTTGAATTTGAAAACAATTAATTTTTGAAGCTTGCTTTGGTAATGGTTGATCCATACCATCAATAAAAAGATACAGATTTTCAAAACCTAAATGTTTACCATAATAAGAAATCCATTTATCAGCAAAAAAACTGTCATTTCTTACCATGGATATGGCTGCAATGAGTTTTTTCATTTTAATTTAAGTTGGATTCCTAAAATACGATTTAGACCTCTAGTTACTTTTACTTGGTCAGATTTTGAAGCTAAATCAAGACTTTGGATACAAAGAAATAATATTCCTTTATCAGATTCACATTGCTTAAACTTTCTATTAATATAGCTTTTGTTTGAATTTTTGGGCTGTATATAAACTGCATTTGAAGGAGCAAAATTTTTATTCCCAAAATTATACTCTAAATGATTAGCTAAAGCAACAGTATTAAATTGAGAATATTTTCTAAATCGATGTTTAATATTTTCCTCTAAAATTTTAGGATTGTTATTAAAAAATTCTCCTATTCTTTTTTTATTAAGTGCTAAAGGGGTGTGGCCCGATCTAAAATACCGGAATCTAAATCCTTGAATGAGAGCAGCATTCCATTGATTTATTTGAAATGATGGTGTCTTTTCCTTTTCTTGATTAAAAAATAACTTTTGAAAAAATGACTTTATACTATCCCAAAGTAATCTTTCAAAGGGAGGAAATACCCACCCGCCCCTCAATACAGGTCGCCCGTTTCTAAACCATACAGAAGGGTCAACAGGGCGAATTAAAAAAATATCATCATTGAAATAGACAAATTTTTCAGATAGACCTTTTATTCTCCATAACATATTTGAAATACAAATACTATTAAAAGTCGGTAGATAATTTTCATATCCATGAAATATTTCCCTGTGGTCTACAATACTTATATCAGAAACACGCTCGGGAAAATACTTTTGGACAACCTTATTTAACTTCGGGTCTTGATTATCCGTAACTATAAAAATATTACGTATAAAAGGAGCAAATTTTAGAATTGAAAGAATACAATAACTTACCTCATTTAATGAACTAAAGCGAGTGGAATCTAACCCTGGGGCTTTTTCTTTAAGCTCAGAATTATGAAAATGTTTACGTTTTTCTAATAACTTAGGATCAGAACCGTCTACCCAAGCTATCACTGCATCAATCGAAGTTGTATGTGTATTCATATTAAATTTCAAATATAGGCATTTGGTAAATCCTCATAACTAAAAATGCTAGATCTATTTTAATGATGGATTGACAAGGAATTGTATATTTGGTCTATATCAAAATAGGATGCAAAAGTTTTTTTTATTAATATTTTTATTAATTGTACATCCCTTAATTGGTCAAGAAAAATCTCCTAATATAATATTGATGATTGGAGATGGGATGGGCCTTTCTCATATTAGTGCTGGGATGTATGCCAACAACAATTCTACGATACTAGAAGAATTTGAGTATGTAGGTCTATCAAAAACACATTCATTGAATTATTTGGTAACAGATTCGGCAGCTTCAGGAACTGCTATGGCTACTGGAGTTAAAACTCTAAATAGAACTATTGGTATTGATGAAAATAACAAAAACTCAAAAAGTATTTTAGAGATATGTAAAGAAAATGATTATCGTGTTGGTCTAGTTGTTACATCTGAAATTGTGCATGCAACGCCAGCAAGTTTCTATGCTAAGGTTCCTTCAAGATATGATTACGAAAATATTGCATCCCAATTAAGTGAGCATAATATTGATCTAATTGTAGGTGGTGGGAAAAAGCACTTCAACAAAAGAAAAGATAAAAGAAATTTATTGGAGGAAATGTCTGATTACACTTTCGTCAAAAATTTTGATGAATTTAAAAACTCTACTTCAGAAAAAATTGGTTATTTCACTTACCCTAGTGACCCTCCCCCAAAAGAATTTGGAAGAAAACCTAGCCTTGATGATCTGACAGAGGTAAGTATAAAAAAATTATCTCGAAATAAACCCTTTTTTATGATGATAGAATCTTCTCAAATTGATTGGGGAGGAGAAGACAACTCTTTAAGTTATGTTCTTTCTGAATTCAAAGAATTTGATTTAGCTATTGCTAAAGCTTTGGCTTTCGCTGAAGCTGATGGAAATACACTAGTCATTGTTACTGCTGATCATGAGTCTGGAGGTTTATCTGTAATAGGAGGAAACGTTAAAAAATCCCGTGTTCGAGCTAGTTTTTCTATTGGTGGTCATACTGGAACAATGGTTCCTGTTTTTAGCTTTGGTCCTTATTCAGATTTATTTAAAGGAATTTATGAAAACACCTCAATATTTGATAAGATGCTCTATGCAGTTGAGAGTGGATTAAAATAGTTTATTTAGTTCTAGCCTTGTCTACAATAGTTTTTTCAAACTTAGTATCATCTTCTATTACTTCATAAAAGTCATTCATAAAATCGAACATATTTTGAAACTCCTTTGGGTCAGAAAATTGACTCTCAAAACTTGCAACCATATCCATCAAATCTGATTTTTTATCAATAAACTGCTTACGAACTTTATCAAAATACTGTTGTTCTCTTTTGAAACCTCTATATACCCTGTCCTGAACAGAATTGATACCTAAAGTTGTATTTACTGTTGCATAACTAGGATTTACCCATCCTGACATATCAAAATCATAAGGTAAGGGTATAATTTTTTTATCTGAATATAAAAGTTTTCCATTATGCTGATAGGCGGTTGAAAAGTCCGTATTCCCTAATAAAAATTGGAAAAACGAAACGTGCACAGATGAAACATGATCCATTCCCATTGGATGAACAAATCTTTCAAATACTTTTCCTTCGTGACGTTTTGCTACACGTTTATCGTCCTCTATTAAAAAACCTTTTAGTTCAAAACTTTTGGTTTTCTTTCCGCGTATTTCAGTAAAATCGATATTTACTCTTTTTGTTTTAAAGTGATATGGAGATACTTTTTCATAAATCTTATAGGCGATAAATTCTTGCAGGATATTATCATTATTTTCAGATTCTAATTTACAAGGAAGCACAAGCTTCATGGTTTTATTTCCATCAAAAATTGTCTCTTTGTATTGATCCTTTTTGATTTTCATTTTGATTGGAGGAAAGTAACATTCTGCACGTCTAAAATTTCCTCTTGCGCGAAGCCTTACATCAATTGAGGCCCACTTTCCGTCATGCAAATACTCCATAGATGTTTTAATAAATGTAGTATCATTTGTGTTTTTATTAACTTCTTTGTTAGAGTAACTAAGTTTAATATCCATGGGTGTTTGATCAGCATAGAGTGCATCTGATTTAAGAGAGGTTTGAGCACTCAGAAAAATGGAAATTAAAAAAATGATCGGGAGTAAAGCTTGT
>CEOK01026477.1_pt1 | contig 17325 bp, 16 predicted proteins | sample 427001 | NCBI WGS metagenome assembly CEOK01 (sample SAMEA2591108, study PRJEB7988) | marine metagenome | isolation source: saline water (ENVO:00002010), including | reverse complement strand
AAGAACTGCATATTTCCAATTTGCTGAACATTTGGGCTATCTTGGGCACATGAAATTAATATAAACAAGCTAAAGAGGATTAAGAGATTTTTCATACTTAAACTTTTATTTTAAGGAACTTTCTTTTGCCAACTTGATAAATATCTTCAGTTCCTTTTGAAATTTCTAATTTTGAGTCTTCAACCTTTTTGGAATTAATCTTAATTCCGCCTTGTTTTATTAATCTATTTCCCTCAGAAATACTGGTAATCATATTTGTGTCTTTCAAAAGATTGACTAAAAGAATTGTATCTTTTTCAATTTTAACTTCGGTTAATTCAATTTCATCTGGCATATTTCCCTTTTGGAATCTATTTAAGAAAGCCTCTCTACATTTTTCTCCATCTCCATCTTCGTGAAACCTATCGACAAGTTCTTCTGCTAAGACAAATTTAATATCTCTTGGATTTTTTCCATGCTCCATTTGTTTTTTCAAATCGTTAATTTCTACCTCTGAAATAAAACTCAATAATTCAAACCAACGCCACATTAGATCATCAGATATTGACATAATTTTTCCAAACATCTCATTTGGTTCTTCATCAATACCAACAAAGTTATTTAACGACTTGGACATTTTCTTGGTGCCATCTAAACCTTCTAGAATAGGTACTGTAATTACAACTTGAGGTTCTTGATCGTAGTCTCTCTGCAACTCTCTGCCAACCAATAAATTAAATTTTTGATCTGTTCCTCCACATTCAACATCTGCTTCAAGAGCAACTGAATCGTATCCTTGAACAAGAGGATAAAGAAATTCGTGAATTGCTATACTCTTATTTGAAGAGAACCTTTTATTAAAATCATCTCGTTCAAGCATTCGAGCAACATTATATTTTGAAGCTAACTCAATGAGCCCATCTGCTCCAAGCTTTTCACACCATTCAGAATTAAAACGGACATCGGTTAAATCTTTTTTGAGAATCTTAAAAACTTGTTTTTCATAGGTCTTTGCATTTTGGACTAAGTCTTTTGCATCTAGTGTTGGTCTCGTTTTATTTGTGCCAGAAGGATCTCCAATCCTTCCAGTAAAATCTCCAATTAAAAAAATGACTTTATGTCCTAGGTCTTGAAAATGTCTTAATTTATTTAATAAAACTGTGTGGCCAAGATGAAGATCAGGAGCAGTCGGATCAAACCCTGCTTTAACAACTAATTTTTTTCCTGATTCGAGCTTCTTTTTTAGATCCGACTCAGTAAGAATCTCGTCGGAACCTCTTTTTATAAGCTTTAATGCTTCTTTCATACTACTATCATAGTATTTTTAAATGATTAATAGAATCACAATGTTGCTAGTTAACACTTAAAGATTAAAATAATGCTTATGCTTGACGCAAAAAATAAATTTTTACCTGAAGACGAACTACTTAAAGATCTTTTATCTAATTCTGCTTTTTTAAATGAACAATCAATATTAGATAATGCTGCATCAATAATTGATCTTTGTAGAAAGAATAAAAGCGACAGGACGATGCTAGACGCATTCCTAAATGAATATGGTCTTGATAATCAGGAAGGTGTTGCTTTGATGTGTTTGGCTGAATCGGTGCTTAGAATACCAGATAAAAAAACTAGAGATTTGATTATTTCAGAGAAGTTGTCTGAAGGTAACTGGATTAATCATCTAAATAAAGCCGATAGCCTTTTTGTTAATGCGTCTACGTGGGGGTTGCTGCTTGCGGGTAAAGTTGTAAATACTCCACTTCAATGGTCTAAAGATCCCAACAGTTTTGTTTCTAATTTAATTTCAAAATCTGGTGAGATGCCAATAAGAAATGCTGTTCTTGCTGCCATGCAGATATTGAGTCAAGAATTTGTGATTGGTAAAGATTTCAAAGATATAGAAAAATTATCGAACCTTGAGGAAGATGCATTCTCATTTGATATGCTTGGAGAGGCAGCAAGAACTGAAAGCCAGGCAGAGAATTACTTCAATGCATATATGAATGCAATTGATGAAGTGGGCAAACTTAATCTCATCAAAAATCTATCCAATGGAGTTTCAATAAAAATATCTGCACTTCATCCTAGGTATGAAATGAGAAAAATTCATAATCTAGAATCAGTACTAATACCTAAATTACTTGAATTGATTCATTATGCAAAATCAAAAGATGTTGAAATAACAATCGATGCTGAAGAACAAGATAGATTATCTTTAAGCCTCCACATTATTGAAATGCTTGCTTACGACAAAGCTCTTAAGGATTGGCCAGGTTTTGGTATTGCTCTGCAAGCTTATGGAAAAAGATCACACGACGTTATTTATTGGCTCAATACAATGCTCGAAAAGAGAGAAAAAATGCATCTACGATTGGTTAAAGGGGCTTATTGGGACTATGAAATTAAACATGCTCAAGTTTCTGGATATGAAGGCTATCCAGTATTTTCAAAAAAATCTTTAACTGATATTTCTTTTTTATCATGTGCAAGACAAATACTCCAAAATAAAAAGATCTATCCTAAGTTTGCAACTCACAATGCACATACAATTTCTTCAATAAGCTTTTTAGCAAAAGATAGTCCATATGAATTTCAGAGATTACACGGAATGGGTGAGCTGCTTTATAAAAGTGCATCTGAAGTTTTAGGTCTAGATAAAAGACCTTCCATATATGCTCCAATAGGCAATTACAAAGATTTGCTGCCATATCTTGTGAGACGTCTACTTGAAAATGGAGCCAATAGCTCTTTTATTAATAGACTTCTTGATCCAGAAACAGACTCAAAATGGCTAGCAGAAAATCCTATGGTAAGAATGAAAAAAGAAACTAAAGAAATTCCGCTGCCTAAAGATATATTTAATAAGAGAGAAAATTCATCAGGTTATGATTTGACTGAAGATGAGAACTTAAAAAGACTAGAATCTAGTTTAGCTAAGTTTGAGAATACGCTTGTTGATGCAAAATCAATCTATGTTGGAAGAGTTAAATCCTCAACAAGTGCACACAAGGCTATTTCGGTTGCAAATAATAAACTGATTGGCTCAGTAACTTTTGACGACCCTTCTAATATTGAGAATGCTATAACAAATAAATCTGAGTCTATATGGAATCATTTCAGTGTAGATGAAAGATCAAAAGTTCTTCAGGACATTGCTGATCATATAGAGCAAGAACCTAACCAGCTCATTTTTTATTTAATTAATGAGGCTGGGAAAACAATCCAAAATGCTATAGATGAAATTAGAGAAGCAATAGATTTCCTTAGGTATTATTCTGAACAAATAAAAGAAATTAATAAAAATAATGAGTTAGAGGGTCCAACTGGAGAAATAAATAATATTTCATACTCAAATAAGGGAAGGTTTTTATGTATAAGTCCATGGAATTTCCCAGTTGCAATCCTAATAGGTCAAATATCGGCAGCGCTTGCATGTGGTAATAATGTCTTAATAAAGCCGTCTGAACATACATCGATCTTGGGTTATCTAGTTGTAAAAATATTTCATAAATATGGAGTTCCATTAGAAGCACTCCAGTTAATAATTGGTGATGGCATGTATGGCGAATTATTAACGAAAATTAAGCCTTTAAATGGTGTTGCTTTTACTGGCTCATTAAATACTGCTAAAAAAATTCAATCAAGCTTAATAAAAAATCAAAAGGGAATAATACCTCTCATAGCAGAGACCGGAGGTATTAATGCAATGATGGTTGATTCGAGTGCTTTGCTTGAACAGGTAACTGATGACGTAATAAGGTCTGCGTTTGATAGTGCAGGCCAACGTTGTTCGGCGCTAAGAGTTTTATGCATTCAAGAGGAAATTTATGATGAATTAACTGAAATGATTAAAGGAGGCATGGCAATTCAAGAAATAAATGATCCTAATAATTTTTCTGCAGATATAGGCCCAATAATTAGTAAAAACGCACTAAAGAAGCTCAATGATTATATTTCGGATTGTAGGGAAAATAATTTGAAAGTGTTTCAGTGTGAATCAGATTTTTCAGAAACCCATGTTCCACCAACTCTTATTGAAATTGATAATATTTCTCAAATTGAAGAAGAGCAATTTGGCCCAATTCTTCATGTAATTAAATACAAGTTTAATGAGATTGATAAAACCATAAATCAAATTAATGAAAGTGGTTACGGCTTAACGATGGGTATTCATTCAAGGATAGAATCAAGAGCTGATTTTATAAGCTCAGAGTCTAATATTGGAAATATTTATATAAATAGAGATATGGTAGGCGCTGTTGTTGGATCTCAACCCTTTGGTGGAATTGGACTTTCAGGCAGTGGTTTCAAAGCAGGCGGACCCAATTATCTTCTTCAGTTTCTTAATGAAAAAGTTATTTCTAAAAACTCTGTAGCATTTGGGGGGAATACTGAGTTACTCAATTTGCAAGAAGACGTATGATAGGTTTTAAAAGTCCTCCTATAAAATTAATACTTTCTGTATTTCTTGTTTCAATATGTCTTATTTTGCTCTTATATGCTGATTCTGTTCTAAATAAACCTCTACCTGAAGAGGATATAACAATTTCAAAAACTATAGATGATCCAATTATGCTCATAAAAAATAAGAGCATTCACAAAGTTAAAACTGGAGATAGTCTTTCGGTAATTTTTGAAGAAAAAAAAGTCCCATTAAATACTGCATATAAAATATTCAATAGTGATACTAGTAATGTTCTTTCAACTATAAATCCAGAAGATATTATGGAATTTAACTATATTGGAAAAAAATTAACTAGTATTGAAATAAAAAAGAATAAAACTAACTCGATCATGATAATGATTGATGATGACATATCAATTTCTAAAATTAAAAAAGAAATCCAAACCATTCAATCATATGGATCTGGTTCAATATCTAGCTCGTTCTATAAAGATGCGCTTAATGAAGGTATTCCAGATAGCATTATCATGGATTTTGCATTTATATTTGGCTGGGATGTTGATTTTATTTTTGATGTTAGAAAAGGAGATAACTTTAAGGTTATTTATGAGACCAAATACTCCCAAGGTGAAAAAATTTCATCTGGGGATATTATTTATGCAGAGTTCATTAATCAAAATAATCAATATGTTGCTCAAAGATTTTATGACTCAGAACAGGGAAAACAATACTTCAACGAAAAAGGTGAAAATGTTAAGAAAGCCTTTTTGAGAGCTCCTCTAGATTTTGCATATATTAGCTCTCACTTTAATCCAAATAGGATGCATCCTATTCTTCATAAAATAAAAGCTCATAATGGGGTGGATTATGCGGCAAAAAGAAATACTCCTGTTCAGGCTTCTGGAGATGGAATCATATCTTTTGTAGGGAATAAAAGTGGTTACGGAAGAACAGTTGAAATAAAACATGGTGGAAATATAAAAACTCTATATGCCCATTTAGAAAAATTCAATACGCGCACTAAAGTCGGGTCTAAAATAAAACAAGGAGAAATAATTGGTTATGTTGGGGACTCTGGAAGAGCAACCGGCACTCATCTTCACTTTGAGTTTTGGCAAGGTACAAAAAGGACTGATCCTGTGAAAGTGAAACTCCCATCAGCACAACCAGTTAGTCAACAACAGACAAAAAATTTTAAATTGGCTCTTGATGAAAGCCTAAAAAAACTTGCAGAGTATAATCTTATAAAAGATGAGTAATTATTTTATTGGGATTATGACAGGTACAAGTGCAGACTCACTTGATGGATGTATTGTTAATTTTAAAAAAAATGTTGATCTTATAGAAACTGCACAAATTGAGCTTGGGAGTGAATATAAAGATAAATTTGAGGAATGCATAAGATTAGGTTTTAAAGAAGTAAATGAATCTGCTGACCTTATGGAGGTTGAAAAAACTCTTAATAAAAAAACTGTTGATCTGATTGAAACTCTAATAGATAAATCGAGAATTAGCAGAAAGAGTATCTCTTTAATTGCATTATCAGGCCAAACTATTTTTCATACATATGAAAAAAGCTATCAAATAGGGAACAGCCAGGAAATAGCTGATATGACTGGTATCAATGTCTGTTCCAACTTTCGGAATTTTGATATTCAACAAGGTGGCATGGGGGCACCATTGATCCCTGCATTTCATAAGTACTTGTATGCTGAAAATAATAAAAATAAATTAATTTTTAATATAGGTGGTATTTCAAATGGAACTTATCTTAAAGGTGATCAAATAGTAATTGCTTCTGATGTTGGACCAGGTAATTGTTTAATTGATATGTTTATAAAAAAACATTTCGATTTACCTTTTGATTTTGATGGCAAGATTGCTTCAGATGGGACTTTAAATGAGATGTTAATTAATAAACTCTTGATGGATACAAAAAATATGTCTTATCCTCGAGCGGATGATAAAAACGATTACTATAAACTAATTGATGAAAATTTTTTAGAAATGCCGCCTAAAGATATTATAAGAACACTAACTGAATTTACTGCAATCAAAATAAAGGATTTTTATGAATACTGTGAATGTCCGTCTGAAATAATTTTTCATGGAGGCGGAACAAAAAACTCCTTTTTAATGAAAGCGATCAGTAAAAAATTGGATTCTAATGTTAGAACAACAGACTCTGAAATTAATTCAAAGTTTGTTGAAGCTACAGCTTTTGCATATTTGGCGTATTTAAAAAGAGGTGAGATTTACTTTTCTAAATCGTAAAAGATTCGCCACATCCGCAAGTAGTTTTTGCATTTGGATTTTTAATGACAAATTTTGAGCCTGATAAGTCTTCAATAAAATCTAGTGTGGAGCCATAAAGATAGGGATACGACATTGAATCAAGCAGTACCGAGAAATTATCAAAATCAATAATATCGTCATCAAATGCGGTTTCAGGATCAAATTTAAATCCATATTGAAAACCTGAGCAGCCTCCTCCAGTCACGTATACTCTAAATTTTGTTCCAAGCTCTTCATTGGCACTCATAACATTTGCAATCCTAGACATTGCACTATCTGTAAGAGTTAATGATTGAGATAAGATATCAGACATATTATGAAATCCTTTTAACTTTAATTCTTACTTTTGAAGATTTATTAATCATCCAAAAGCCGCCCATATTCGCTTCCTCAATACGAACCTCACTTTTAACTTTAAAACTTCCTAATTTAGATGAAACTACTGATTGAGTTTCCCATAATTGGTTATTTGTTAGTTTGAAACGAGTTTTACCTCCAAAAGTTTTTGATATGGAGTTGATAGCTGAAGAAAGTGAATTTTTTGGACTTTTTTCATTAGATTGACTCATTTGTCTTCTGGAAAAACCAAAGCTAGATCTAGAATTAGCAGTAGCTTCAGTTTTTTCTTCAGAGGTGGAGGCTTCTGTCACATCTATTTCATTAGATGATTTAGATACTCCTGTAACTAAATAGTCATAACATGCTAATCTTTTAATATCTGATTCAATTGATGCACAATCTTCTATCTCAACTGCTGAGAAGGTATTGAGACTTGAAATCAATATTGTAAATAAAAAATATTTTTTCATATCAGAACATTATAATTTTAATATCAGTATAAAATATAGTTATGCTTAAAATAATTTTTTTCAAGCAATCCATTTAATAAAGAGAATTAATGCAAAAATCTATAATAATTTATTCATCTGTCGATGGTCACACTAAAGAAATTTGTGAAAAAATTGCAGGTCATATGATTGGAGATTCGGATATTTTTTCAGTTGATGATAATCCAGAAATACAAAACTATGAAAAAATTATCATTGGTGCGAGCATACGATATGGTAAATATAGGACGAAGTTATTTGATTTTATTGAATCTAATATTGAAGTAATTAGTGAAAAAGAAAATGCTTTTTTTTCAGTTAACGTTGTTGCCAGAAAAGCTGAAAAAAATACACCTAATACAAACCCTTATGTGCAAAAGTTCTTAAATTCTACAACCTGGATTCCAAACAAAGTTGAAGTTTTTGCTGGTAAAATTGATTACCCAAAATATAAATTTCTTGATAAATACGCAATTAAATTTATTATGTTGATCACTAAAGGTCCTACTGATACTTCAAAGAGATATGAATTTACAGATTGGGATAAAGTTAAAAACTTCGCTAAAAATATCTAGATGACAAATAAAATTAAAAACTCAATAAAGCTTTTTAAAGAAGCTAAGTTGCATATGCCTGGTGGAGTAAATTCTCCTGTAAGGGCTTTTAAAAATATTGGTGGCAATCCTATATTTTTTAAAAAAGCAAAAGGAGCATATGTTTTTGATGCCGATGATAACAAATACATAGATTATATTGGTTCATGGGGCCCTATGATTTTAGGTCATTCTAATAAACAAATAATTAATTCTATAACTAAGCAGCTTCAATTAGGAACAAGTTATGGTGCTCCAACAAGCCTCGAATCAAAAACAGCAGAACTTATTAAAGATTGTGTTCCGTCTATCCAAAAAATAAGAATGGTTAATTCTGGAACCGAGGCAACTATGAGCGCTATTAGATTAGCAAGAGGCTTCACGGGTAGAAACAAAATTATTAAGTTTGATGGTTGTTATCATGGTCATGTCGACTCACTTCTTATTAAAGCAGGCTCCGGCGTCTCTACATTTGGATTACCAGATTCTCCAGGAATTCCAAAACAACTAGCTAAGCAAACTATAAGTTGTGAATTCAATAATAAGGAAGATTTCCTAGATGCATTTGAAAAAGTAAAAGATGATCTGGCTGCAGTAATAATAGAACCAATTGCTGGCAATATGGGTTTTATACCCAGTGACAAATCTTTTTTAAAATTGTTGAGAAAAAAAACTAATGAAAATAATTCTTTGCTAATTTTTGATGAGGTTATGACCGGGTTTAGGGTTTCTCTTGGTGGTGCTCAAGAAATCTATGGTATTAAGCCTGATATAACCACGCTTGGAAAAGTTATTGGGGGTGGGCTTCCAGTTGGTGCATTTGGAGGCAGGGAAGACATTATGGATTGTCTTGCCCCAAATGGTCCTGTTTATCAGGCAGGTACATTGTCAGGAAATCCTCTTGCAATGGCAGCAGGATATTCTTTAATTAAACTCCTTGTTAAAAATGATCCATATAAATCACTAGAAAATAAAGCAAGCAACCTACTAAAAGGTATGAATGAATTGTTCAAAGTTAATAAAATTCCATTCTCAACAAATCAAATTGGAGGAATGTTTGGATTCTTCTTCTCCAAAAAGTTACCTAAAAACCTTAATGACGTTATTGATACAAATGATAATTACTTTAAAAGTTTTCTCAACTCAGCAATTCAAAATGGTATATATTTTGCCCCTTCAAAATTTGAAGCAGGTTTTATATCAACAAAACACACTAATAAAGAAATTAATAATACAATTAAGATAGTTAGAAAAATATTAAAAGAAGGAATATAAGAATGAAATATGATATCAGCGCTTTAGGTAATGCTTTAGTAGATACACAATATATGGTGGATCACTCTTTTTTAAATGAAATTGGTTTAGAGGCGGATTCTATGACTCTTGCATCTGCAGAAGAGCACGCTCCAATAATAAAAAAACTGGAAGAAATGGGTGTTAATTCTGTTTCAGACTGTGGGGGATCAGCAACTAATTCGCTCGTTGCGGCAGCAAACTATGGATCAAGCTGTCATCATGTTTGCAGAGTGGCTGATGACGTCGATGGAAAAAAATATCTCGACAGTCTTCAAATAGCTGGAGTTAAGCATATTGGAGTAAGCAAAGAAGAATCTGATATGCCTACTGGAAAATGTTTAATATTTGTAACACCTGATGCTAAAAGAACCATGAGCAGTATGTTAGGCATAAGTGCGTTTCTTGGGCCAAAAGATATAGATTATGATGCAGTTCAAAATTCAAAAATATTTTATATCGAGGGTTATATGGTAACTAGTGATGAAAACTTTAATGCTGTTACTTCTGTTCTTAAAAATATTGATAATGAAAAAACATTAAAGGCATTATCATTATCTGATGCAGGTATTGTTCATGGCTTTAGAGATAAGTTTAAAGAAATAGAATCTTATGGTATTGACATGGTATTTTGTAATGATGATGAAGCTATTGCGTTTGCTGGAACCGAAAGCCTTGAAGAAGCAATAGAATTTTATAAAAATCAAAAATACATGATCGCTATTACAAAAGGTTCTGAAGGAAGTGTTGTAATCAAAGATGGTAATGAAATTTTTTCACCTGCAATCAAAATTGATCCTTTGGATACTAATGGAGCCGGTGATATGTTTGCTGGTTCATTTATGCATGCATACCTAAATGGGAATGATATTGAAGCATGTGCAGAGTTCAGTAATTATGCTTCGTCCAAAGTGGTTCAAACATTTGGGCCAAGGCTGACCCCTAAAGGTTATGAAGAAGTTTCAAATAAATTAAGAAAAAGCTAGCTTATTTCCTTAGTATCTGATATTTTCTCCACCCTAAAAAACTTGTGAGAACACATGCCTGCTAAAAAAGCTATAAAAAAGAAAATAACAAAAACAAAGAAGCCTGTTTTAAAAAAAACTTCACCAAAGAAGGCTCCAGCTAAGAAAAAAATTCAAGTAAAAAAAGTTGTTAAAAAGAAAGTCGTTGCAAAAATTGCTAACGATAAATCAAAGATCGCTCCTTATAAGCCAAAGAAAAATGAAAAATATATGAGTGCTGCTATGAAAAAGCACTTTATTGCTGTGCTTCTTTTATGGAAAGAACACCTTAAGGAAGAAATGCAAAAAACTTTTGCTCATTTAAAAACAAAGGGTGAAACATATGCCGATCCGATTGACAGAGCTTCCCAAGAAGAAGAATTTGCTTTTGAATTAAGAACAAGAGACAGAGAAAGAAAGTTAATTAACAAAATAGCTATTTCAATAGAGAAAATTAAACAAGATGATTATGGCTGGTGTGATTCATGCGGCGATGAAATTGGTATCAAAAGATTAGAGGCGAGACCAACAGCAACCCATTGTATTGATTGTAAGACATTAGATGAAATTAAAGAGAAACAATTAAATGGGTAATATTTCTTGAACATATAATAATTTGATAGACAATAAAAAAATAAGCAAATTTGCAATATCAATTGTAGAAGACCTCCAAAAAAATAACTTTCAAGCATATTTAGTAGGCGGATGCGTTAGAGATCTGTTGTGCGGCATTACTCCAAAAGATTTTGATATTGCTACAAATGCAACGCCAAACGAAATAAGAAATACTTTTAAAGCGTCAAGGATAATTGGAAGAAGATTTAAATTAGTTCATATTTTTAATAGATCAGAGTTGATTGAGGTTGCCACTTTTAGATCTGGAGATGATGAGGCAAATGAAGGAAATTTAGTTACTGATCAGTCTGGAAAGATTTTGCGAGATAATATCTGGGGTACATTGGAACAAGATACTTTTAGAAGAGATTTTACTATTAATGCGCTTTACTATTGTCCTACTTCAGGAAAAATTGAAGATCATAATTCTGGCATTGCCCATATAAAAAATAAAAAAATTGTATCTATAGGAGATCCAATGAAACGATTTTCTGAGGATCCTGTTAGAAGCCTTAGAGCAATTAGATTTAGCAATAAACTAAGTTTTAAAATAGATAGAGACGTCAAAAGCGCAATATATAAAAAAGGTTATCTGTTAGACAATATATCTAATGCCAGAATGTTTGATGAGTTTTGTAAGATTTTTCTTAGTGGTATAGCTGAAAAAAACTTTAATAAACTAGTGTCTTTTAATTTAAATAAATATTTGATTTTAACTAGTCCAAGCAACTCTCATTTTTCACAAAATTTAATAAAAGAAGCACTAAAAAATACTGACAAAAGAGTTAAGAATGATCAATCTGTAACACCTGGATTCTTAATTGCTGCTATGCTCTGGCCTGAGCTTCTAAAGAAATCTAGAGGTGATAAAGAAATAAACTTAAGAAAATTCTTTAGATCCATGGATCAAATTCTTAGGAATCAACAGAAAATTACTGCAATTCCTAGAAAATTTCATAGCTACATAAAAGATATTTGGGTTCTTCAACTTAAACTACATAGCAGAATTGGAAAACAGCCTTATAAAACTTTCAAACATCCTAGGTTTAGAGCTGCTTATGATTTTCTTCTTATTCGAGAGAGAGCTTCTAACTGTCAAAGTAATTTAGGTGATTGGTGGACAAAGTTTCAAAAAAACAATTCTGCTTCTCAGAAACAGCAAATATTAGATCTTAATGAAGTTAGTGAAGAAAATTCTTTTAAAAAATTTGGTTTCCAGGAAGAGTTAATATAATCTATAAGTAAGAATAGTAGATTATGAAACCAGCTTTAAACGAAGTACCACTACCGAAATATATTGCCATTGAGGGTCCCATAGGTGTTGGTAAAACAACCCTTGCAAATAAAGTAGCAAAAACGTTCAATTATGATGCTTTTTTAGAGCAGCCAGCGGAAAATCCATTCTTAAAAAATTTTTATAGAAACCCTGAACAATCTGCCCTTGCTACTCAGTTATTTTTTCTCTTTCAAAGGATGCAACAAATACAAGATCTAAAACAGAGAAGTCTTTTTGAGAACGTTCGTGTCGCAGATTTTTTGATTGAGAAAGATAGATTGTTTGCGGAAGTTACTCTTTCAAACGAAGAATTAGGTCTATACAACAAAGTTTATGAACATATAACACTAGATGCTCCTTCACCAGATTTAGTTATATACCTTCAAGCGCCAATAGAAATTTTAAAAGAAAGAATAACTAAACGAGGAAATATTAATGAACAATATCTAACGTTAGATTACCTTGAGAAACTAAATGATGCATATTCTAGATTCTTTTTAGATTATAAATCAGCACCGCTTTTAATAATTAATGCTGCTGACATTGACCTCGAATCCAATGAATCAGATTATGAGAATCTTGTAACAATGATTATGTCTAATCCTAAAGGCATTAATTTTGTAAATCCACAGCCTTCAATTATTTAAATTAAATAAAAACAAGAGTGATAAAACCTAAATCAGAAAATCCGCATATAAAAGATTTTGAGGAATATAAGGCTTTATATAAAAAATCAATCGAAAATCCTGATGTTTTTTTTAAGGATCTTGCCCAAGAAAATATTTCATGGATTAAGGGCTTTGATACCACCCATAGTGGAGAATTCTCAAATGCTAAATGGTTTGAAGGAGGTAAAACAAATATAAGTTTGAACTGTATTGATCGTCACTTGCCTCATTCAGCAAATAAAGTTGCTCTTATTTGGGAAGGTGATAATTCTGAAGAAACTAAACAATTTACATTTGCAGAATTATTTGAAGAAGTATGTAAATTTGCAAATGTTCTTAAATCCCTCGACATAAAAAAAGGCTCCAAAGTTTGTATCTATATGCCAATGATTCCTGAAGCAGCTTTTGCAATGTTAGCTTGCACAAGAATTGGTGCAATTCATTCAGTTGTTTTTGGGGGTTTTTCACCTGAGTCTTTAAAAGATCGTATCTTAGATGCTAATTGTGAACTAGTAATTACTGCTGATGAAGGAATTAGAGGAGGTAAAAAAATACCTCTTAAGGCTAATGTTGATGAAGCTTTAAAAAAATGTCCTGATGTAAACAAAACTTTAGTTATAAAAAGAACAAATGGTGTAATTAAATGGAATGAAGCTAGAGATGTTTGGTACGAGGAAATTAGAGATAAGGTTTCAAATATTTGTGAACCTGAGCCTATGGATTCCGAGGATCCACTATTTATATTGTATACATCAGGATCAACCGGAAAACCAAAAGGCGTCCTTCATACCACTGCTGGATATCTGCTTGGAGCTCATATAAGTTTCAAATATTTATTTGGTATTAAAGAGACAGATATATATTGGTGTACCGCAGACATTGGTTGGATAACTGGTCATACTTATATTCTTTATGGTCCACTTTCAAATGGAACTACAACAGTTATGTTTGAAGGTATTCCTACATATCCAAGCTCCTCAAGATGTTGGGAAATATGCGACAAATATAATGTGAGCGTATTCTATACTGCTCCAACAGCAATAAGAGCCTTAATGGCTCAAGGCAACGAACCAGTTTTAAAAACTAGCCGAAAAAGTTTAAGAGTCTTAGGAACGGTTGGAGAACCTATTAATCCAGAAGCATGGCAATGGTACTTTGACATAGTTGGGAATTCTGCATGCGATGTCATAGATACATGGTGGCAAACAGAAACTGGTTCTGTTCTAATTTCTCCAATCGCTGGTATAACTCCATCAAAACCAGGATCAGCAACTCTTCCTTTCTTTGGGGTACAGCCTGCATTATTTGATGAAGAAGGAAAAAAACTAAATGGAAATAATGCTGGACATTTAGTCATAGAAAAATCTTGGCCTAGTCAAATTAGAACTGTTTATGGCGATCATCAAAGAATGATATCTACATATTTTGAGACATATCAAAACATTTATTTTACTGGAGATGGTGCTAAAAGAGATGAAGATGGTTATTACTGGATAACTGGTCGTGTCGATGATGTTTTGAATGTTTCAGGGCACAGACTTGGTACAGCAGAGATTGAAAGTGCTCTTGTCCTTCATAATAAAGTTGCTGAAGCTGCGGTTGTGGGAATAGAACATCCTATAAAAGGACAAGGAATATATGCATTCGTTACATTAATGACAGGAGAAGTTTTTAGTGAAGATCTTAGAAAGGAATTGATAAAATTTGTTTCAAGTGAAATAGGCCCTATTGCAAAGCCAGATTTATTACAGAATGCCCCTGCTCTACCAAAAACAAGATCCGGTAAAATTATGAGAAGAATCTTACGAAAGATAGCTGAAGGAGACTTTAAAAATCTTGGCGATACAACAACTCTCGCAGATCCATTGGTTGTAGATGATTTAGTTACTAATAAACAAAGCTTATGAAAAATGTTTTTTTAATTTTAAGTATATTTGTGTTGGTTGGTTGCAAGGTAACGCCAAAAGATGGTTCATATGAAAAGATAATAGCTAATGACCCAATTGTAGGAAGAGCGTCTATAACTTGTCTTCAAAAACCAATGCATCATCAACCAGTGCCTGTGAGGCTAGATAAAATAGATCGTCAAACTCAAGAAGTTACTGATCAGTATGATTGTATGGAATCAGAGTTAAAAAAAGTTGCAATTGAGAGGGCTGAAAAAAGCAATAGTATGAAAGTTGATTTAAAAGAAAGGGATAATAATGAGATCAATCTTATTAAATCTAATACGTCAGATGAATTTGATCTTGATAAGTTAGAAAAGCTTATTAAAAAGAAAGGTCAAGATAAGGAGTAGATTTCATTCTCAAAAACAACAACTCTATCCTCTATTAATTTTTCAAGGTGAGCTAAAAGACTCATTTTAGCAATAGGAAACAAAACTTCATTAACATCTGAATATACATGTTTTAATAAATCATCTATCTTTTGACTTCCATGATTTTTTATATTTCTTAGTACTTTGGCTTCTCTTGCTAGTCTGTGCCTAGTTATTGAATCAATAGTTTTGTTTGGGTTATCCATAAAATTACCGTGGCCAGGTGCAAAGCAATCTATATCATATTGTTTAAGTAATTGAAGTGAATTTAAATAGTCTCGCATGTTGCCATCAGGTGGAGCAATAACGACCGTAGATCCATCCATTATATGGTCTCCAGTTAACAAACATTTTTGCTTCTTTAAATAAAAACATAAATGATTGCTAGCATGTCCTGGTGTATGAATGACTTCGATCGAATATTCTTGAGATTCAATAATATCTCCATGATTTAAAATTTTGTGAGGTTTAAAAGTTTCATCTTCCCAATCAGATTTTCCATCTACAAGTCTGCCATACATAGGTATCTCTAGTTCTTTTGATAAAGGCATTGCTGCTGGTGAATGATCAGTGTGTGTATGTGTAACCAAAATTTGTTTAATTCTTCCATTGCCATGATTGATGATATTTTCAATATGCTCAGGAATATTAGGTCCAGGATCTACAACTGTAATTTCATCCTTTCCAATTAAATACGTATTTGTTCCTTTTCCAGTAAAAACTCCACCGTTTGGAGCTGTTATTTTTTTTAATAAACTAACCATTAGTGATCATCATATCCTTCATCTCCTGGGAGAAGCCCAACCCAATTACCATTTTCTTTAAAAAATTTTGGTAGTATCGATGGTATATCTTCTTTTTTTAACTTTATTTGATGGTCAAGCATATCCTTTGCATTAAAAAATTCTAAACAAGATTCTAGGTTTTTAATCGTTGGCATAATCATTGGCATTTCTCCAGCGAAAGCTTTTTCTAAAGCTATTTTAGGATTAATCCACAAGCTATGTGTTAGTTCTTCTCCATCATGACTTTCAGTCTGATTCTTTGGAAGATATGCTATAAAAAATCTTGTATCGAATCTTTTTGCTTCTATATTAGGTGTTATCCAATGTGATAGTGGAGTAATGTTATTAGTTGTTAAAATTAACTCTTCTTTTTTACAAATGTCAGATAAATTTATTTCATTATTGATTAATTTTTTCCTGTAGATATCATATTTTTTTTTGTCGTCTCCATTAAGATTTAGATACTCTCCTGATTTCTTTCTTGCCATTAATATGCCAACCTCCTCAAAGCACTCCCTTATACAAGCAATCCAATAACTCAAAGCTCCATCTTTTATACCAAGTTTGTCTGAGGCTGAAATATCATCTAGACGATCACAATAATTATCATAATCACTAGAATGATCATGATCATCAATTTTTCCTCCTGGGAATACATAAAGATTGCCAAAGGGAGGTCTTTTAGATCTCTTGACCATCAAAACTTCCATTCCTTGTTTAGAATCCCTAAGAACCAAAACAGTCGCAGCTGGTATTAAAATATTATTCATAAATCTTCTTGATATAGCTTAGAATACTTCCTATGACGATTACTGACAATCTTAAAAATGATATATCAAATGCTCCCACTTGGTTCAAAGAATCAATTAATATTAAGCCCTCTGAACAATCTATAAATGATAAAGATGGAAAAATATCCTATTCAAAATGGGTTTCTAAAAATAACTCAACTAATCTTCTAATTTTCATTCATGGTACTGGCGCACATAAAAAATGGTGGGATCCTATTGCACCGCAATTTTTAAATGAATCAAATGTAATAGCAGTAGATCTTCCTGGTATGGGAGACTCAGATTTCAGAGATACATATAGCATTACAGACTTTGGAAAGTGTATCTTTTCAATTATTGATAAGGAAAAAATTGAGATGAACATCGAAAATATTTATATAGTGGGTCATTCTCTTGGCGGCCAAGTTGCTGCATATGTTGCATCAGAAAATAAGAATTTAGTTACAAGCTTAATAATGATAGATACTTTTA
>CEOK01062665.1_pt1 | contig 17348 bp, 21 predicted proteins | sample 427001 | NCBI WGS metagenome assembly CEOK01 (sample SAMEA2591108, study PRJEB7988) | marine metagenome | isolation source: saline water (ENVO:00002010), including | reverse complement strand
TTTTTTAACTACAATTTTATATTTAAAAAATGAACACCCAAGCAATTCGCGAAAAAATTCAAGAAGTCAAATATCCTGGTTTCTCTAGAGACATTTTATCTTTTGGTCTGGTTAAAGAAGTCACTTTTGAAAAAAATGAGGTATTTATTACAATAGAGATAACAACTAGTGATGCATCGATTCCTGAACAAATTGCACTTTCACTCAAAGAAAAAGTAGGAACATTAGACACTGTAGAGAAAGTCAATGTGACAATGGAGGTCAATACCCCCGACCCATCATCCAAACAGGCAACTAGCAATAGTTCTTCTTCGCCTCAGAATATAGAAACGATGCAACAGGTGCGACATATTATTGCGGTAGCTTCTGGCAAAGGAGGTGTAGGGAAATCGACAGTATCAGTTAATTTAGCCTGTGCTCTTCAAGAAGCTCTCAAAAAACACAATAAGCCAAATAAAATAGGCATTATGGATTGTGATATTTATGGTCCATCGATTCCACTTATGTTAGGTGCTAATGGGCAACCGCAAATTGAAAAAAATCTAATTCTACCCGTTGAAAATTATGATATAAGCACTATATCGATGGGCTTACTTGTTGATGATGAGACTCCTGTTGTTTGGCGTGGACCAATGATAATGAAAACAATAAAACAATTCGCCGAAAATGTAAATTGGGGAGAGCTAGAGGTTTTAATCATAGATTTGCCGCCTGGTACCGGTGATGCTCAATTATCACTCACCCAAACGATACCACTAGATGGCGCGGTAATTGTAACCACCCCGCAGAAGGCTGCTTCTGAAGTAGCTAGAAGAGGTGCACGTATGTTTGAGAAAGTGAATGTACCTCTATTAGGCGTTATTGAAAATATGAGTTTTATGGAAGAAGAGAATGGTGAAAAGTCCTTCTTATTTGGTGAAGGTGGCGGAGCGAATACTGCAACTTCACTTGACACTGATCTTCTCGGACAAATACCACTTGATGTACGAATCCGAAAAGGAGGAGATCTCGGAATTCCTATAGTTATAAGCGAAATAGAGGCTAATGCTTCTAAAGAATTCCTTTCAGTTGCTGATCAATTAATCGATAAATTGTATCAAAAATAGTCGTTCATTTGTAAGTATTATACAGCTTTTACTATTGATACATATACCTTTTGTAACAATAGTACCCCGAAATGACTAACAAATCCAGCGACATCGAGCATTCGCTCGACAGCGAGAACACCTATTTAGATAACGACTTTATGCACAACTCATCTGTTTATAGAGAGTTTCTTGCCGAACGAAATGAAATACTCAAACACAAGTGGTTAGAGTCAGAAAAGGTAGGTAACGACATTGGCTTTGAGAAAGCCTTATTGGATTGGATACAGAAACACCGAAGCAACTGGAGAAGCTTCAGGAAAAATAAAAAGGCTTAGTCTTTGATTTCTCTGTGCAGAGTATGGCGTCGAAGATGTCTGTTATACTTCTTCTTCTCAACTTTTTCAGGCTGCTTTCTTTTGTCTCTTGTACTCATGTAGCGAGAGACCGGTTTCCCTTCCGCTCTTGCTTCTGTGCACTCTAAAATGATATGTTCTCTAGGCATGATTAATAAAATTAAAAAGTGGAGTTAAGTCCATGTTTGAAATACTGCAACTTTTTTTTTATTTAAGTTGTATTTACAATATAGTTAATATTTTAATTCTCAGATGAATTCTAAGACTAAGACAATAGCAATTGGTACAGATCATGCAGGATTTTCGCTCAAAGCGCCAATAACTCAATTACTTGAATCAAATGGAATAAACGTACTTGATATGGGCTGCTTCAGCACTGATTCATGCGATTACCCTGATTTTATAAAGCCGGCAGCTAAAAAGGTGATTTCTGGTGAAGCTGATAAAGCAATTGTTTTAGGAGGTTCTGGTAATGGAGAAGCAATTGCAGCCAATAAAGTAAAGGGTATACGCTGTGCTTTGTGCTATGATCTATGGACTGCTGAAATGGCTAGTAAGCATAATAATGCTAATTGCATTGCTATTGGCTCTCGGACCACTTCTGAAGAACTCAGTTTGCAAATTATTGAAAAGTGGTTAATTACGGAATTTGAAGGCGGACGTCATTTAAATAGAATCGAGAAGATTGAAGCTTAGTCTTGAAAATATGCCAAAGAAATACTCAATAATTAAGTTATAAATTTATGACAATGGAAGACACTAAATCAAAATCATCTGAAGGGAAAAGCTCTTATATCAAAATACAAGATACATTCCTAGAACAACGCAAAGTATTCTTATGGGGCGAAGTTTCTGATAAGTCTGCACGAGATGTGACAGAAAAACTTTTATATTTACAGTTCAAAGATCCCGGGAAACCCATCACTTTTTATATCAACACCCCTGGTGGATCAATCACTGCTGGTATGGCCATTTACGACACAATGCAACTTATCAGTTCACCAATCAAAGTAGTGGTTACGGGAATGGCTGCAAGCATGGGCTCTATATTACTTTCAGGCGCTGAGAAAGGACAACGAGTCCTCTACCCTCATTCTCGTGTTTTAATACACCAGCCTCTCATTTCAGGTCAAATGATTGCTGTTGCAGTAGACATTCATATCCAAGCCAAAGAAATGGAAAAATTGCGAGACGAGCTTAACAACATCTTGGCAGAAGCTTCAGGACAACCGCTCGAAAAAATCCAAAAGGACACAGATAGAGACTTCTATATGACAGCAGAAGAAGCGATTGAATACGGTCTAGCAGACAGTATTTGCGAAAATGTATAATCCATAACTAGTCTTATATCAAAGCCTATTAAATATTCATAATAGACTATGATAAGATTTAGCTCCGTTCAGATTATTTAAAAAGCAGTAGGCTTAAGGCCATTATAAGCATGCCGAGTATCAGCCCGATTATGCTGTCATGTCCTTTACAATAGGCTCTACTGGTTGGCAAAAGTTCATCCAAGCTTATGTAGACCATAATACCTGCAACTACTGAAAATAATATGCCCATTATGTTTGAAGGAATCACACCAGAATCAGCGCCCATAAAATAATACAAGGCAGCAAAGCCAATTAAAGCACCAATAGGCTCAGCTAATCCACTCAGAAAAGAGTATATAAAGGCCTTCTTTCGATTACCGGTCGCATAGAAAATAGGAATTGAAACACTTATCCCTTCTGGGATGTTATGTAAGGCAATTGCTATTGCGATAGGAATTCCAATTGTTGGATCTTCTAATGCTGATAAAAATGTAGCTAGTCCTTCTGGAAAGTTATGAATTGCTATGGCTAAAGCTGTAAATAAGCCCATTCGCATCAATTTCTTTGAACGCTTAAAATCTTCTATATCTTCATCCGAAACCTCACTTTTCGAGTGTAATAATTCATACTCTTTTTCTTTATGAACTTCATGAGGGTTTTCAAATTTTGGGATTAAGGCATCAATAATTCCGATTATTGCTATGCCTGAGAAAAATGATATAACATTTATCCAGTGACCTTGAGTATAACCATAATATTCAACTAGGGCAGAAGCGCCCTTCTCTGAAAAAATCTCAACAAAAGAAACATAGAGCATGACACCAGCAGAAAACCCTGTTCCTACTGATAATGCTCGGTAATTGGTCCTTGAGGTCATAAAGGCCAGAATACTGCCTATACCTGTCGCCATTCCTGCAAATAAAGTTAATCCAATAGCGAACCACAAATTTTCCATTTAATAAAATTCCTTAATTTTACCCTATCAACATGCTAAAAATGATAGCCTTAAACTGGTTTTAATAACAGGGTAATCGTTGTATGTGAAAATTTAGGAAAATGGTGGCCAGACGCAGAATCGAACTGCGGACACAAGGATTTTCAGTCCTCTGCTCTACCAACTGAGCTATCTGGCCTTTTCCTAAAAGTGGAAAGTAAGTTATGATTTTACCTTTAGGTCAATCGAGTTTTTTCAAAAAATGAAAAAAATCATCTATCAATCAAACTTAAAGAAGGTTCAATATTTACGAAATCATTTTGTTGGGTTTCAAGAGAATATTCTAAGTCGATAAATCCGGCAAAAGCGATCATTCCTGCATTGTCTCCACTATGTTTAGGTAATGCACTGTAAAAAGGAATACCATGACTGGATGATAACTTGTTAAACTTATTTTTCAAATTTAGATTATTGGCTACGCCACCTGATAAGCCAAAGCTTTTATAATTACCCTCAATAATAAACTGACCTGTCTTCTTAATTAGTTGATGGAAAACTGCCTCTTGATAGGCAGCACAAATAGAAGATAAATTTCCATCAATATCTGACTGTTTCATCTTATCTAACTTATAACGCAAGCTTGTCTTCAAGCCAGAAAAACTAAAACGTTTGTCTTTACGATTACCCATCGCTTTTGGAAATTCGGTGTAACTACTATCACCTTCTCTAGCTAAAATTTCAATTCTAGGACCAGCAGGATAAGCTAACCCTAATAATTTGCCGCCTTTATCTAAAGCTTCACCTGCAGCATCATCGACAGTTTCTGCTAAGATATGAATCGATAGACTCGTATCAATTTCAAATAAAACTGTATTTCCACCAGAAACTATCAATCCTAGGTGAGGTAATTGTGCCTCTAATTTTGACTTAAAACCTTTTGGATCATTCTCATGTAAAGATATGAACGGTGACCAAGCATGTCCTCTTAAGTGATTAATGGTAATTATAGGCAATCCATACACAAAAGCTATACTTTTAGCTAAAATACCACCCATAGCAAGACAACCAGCTAGGCCAGGGCCATTGGTTACGGCAACATGACTAAACTGATCTGCGTATTTCTCTAACTCTAATTCTTTCAATAATAGAGGAAAATTATTTAAGTGCTCTCGACTAGCTAAGTCGGGAACAACTCCTCCATACTCAGAATGAAGTTCTATTTGCGAAGAAATTCTCTCTATGATAATACCACGTTTAGGATCAAACAAAGCCAATGCCGACTCATCACACGAACTTTCTATTGCTAAAATCATGACTCTAATACAAAAATAAAAACTACTATTTTAATATCGTAAATTGACTAATATTTATTGATTAGAAGCAAGTCCCTTCTCTATGAATTCAAAACTTCAAGATATCCTTAAGCAAGCCTGCTCCATGTCACCAATGACCTATATGGATTACATTGAGATCGTTCTATACCATGAATCTTATGGTTACTATACCCAAAAGAAACAAAGAGTAGGACGTTCCACTCAAACAGATTTCTATACTTCTGAAAGCCTTGGCAAGGTATTTGCAGAACTTGTTTTAAATGCAGCGCAAAATCTTCTGAAAAAGAATGACCTATCTTCTTATCATTTTATTGAAATCGGAGCAGAACCCCAGTCCTCATTATTAAGCCAACTAGACGAACATCCTTTCAAAAGACAATCTGTAATTCGCAAAGGAGACGAATTAAAGATAAATAATGAACCCATAATTCTTTTTGCCAATGAATGGCTCGATGCACTTCCTTTTCATCGTTTAGTCTATTTAAATGGTCAATGGTATGAAAAAGCAGTCACACTGAATACAAAGGATGAATTAGAAGAGACTTTACTAGAAAAACTCTCTCCACCTATTCAATCAATTGCTGAGCGTTTACCCACTAAAGTAAGTAATGGGTATCAAATAGATTTGTCGCCTGAGACACAAAATCAAATTCAAGCTATTTCAGATAAACGATGGTCTGGCTTGGTAATGCTTTTTGATTATGGTAAAACTTGGAATGAAATTGCTACGCAGATGCCTAATGGAAGTGCGCGAACTTATTACAAACATAAACAAGGTACTGACTTACTATATGAACCTGGAAACTGCGATATTACCTTTGATGTTTGTTGGGATTTCATAAAAGAGATTTTTGATAAAAATAAAAACACTCAAAGTCATCTTCAGTCACAAGAAGCATTTTTTGTAATACATGCTCAAGATCGTATCAAAGAAATCTTATCACAGAGCCAATTTACTTTTTCTCATACTAAACAAACACTTTTAGAATTGATACACCCAGCCAATATGGGGCAGAAATTTCAAACATTCCATGCCATAAGGAAATAAAATTAATAGGGTAAATAAAGAAAAGGCTTGAATCTTTATTTAAAACCATTTTTGTCATCTCTTTCTCAAACAAAGGAATATTATGTCACGAATTTGCGCAATCACAGGAAAACGCCCAGTAAAAGGCGGTAGAATTATAAGAAAAGGTCTTACCAAGAAAAGTGGTGGGATTGGTACTAGCTTGGTTAAAAACACCAGAAGACGCTTTAAACCAAATTTACAACGTATCCGAGTTAAGTTACCCTCAGGCCAAGTAAAGCGTATGTGGGTATCAGTAAAAGCGATCAAAGCAGGTAAAGTTCAAAAAGCTTAAACCTAATAACATTTTCAATAAAAAAAGCCCTCAGAATTCTGGGGGCTTTTTTGTGTAAAGATAAAGTTAAATTAGCTACGTCCTTCGTAGAGGCGTTTTTCTTTCACTTGATTAGCTGCCTTACCGATACGATCACGCATATAATACATACGCGCACGCATAGTGATTGATTCTCTATCAATCTCTACTTTTTCGATAACTGGGCTATGTACTGGAAATACCTTTTCAACACCAACACCAGAAGCGATGCGTCTTACTGTAAACGTTTCTCCAATACCAGTTCCCTTGCGAGCGATGATAATGCCAGGAAAAACCTGAATACGTGTCTTATCACCTTCTTTAACCTTAAGGTGTACACGAACACCGTCGCCAACTTTGAAGTCTCCTCTGTCGTCCTTCAGTTGATCTTTTGTAATTTCATCTATAATTGATTGGCTCATAAATTATTTGTCTCCATTTTCTAATAAATCCGGTCTCAAACCAGTTGTCTTTTTAAACTGTTGATCTTTTCGCCATTGTTCAATCGCTTTATGATTTCCAGATAAAAGGACCTCTGGCACACACAAACCACGAAATATCGCAGGTCGTGTGTATTGAGGAAAAGCGAGTAAACTGTTCATGAATGTTTCTTCAGTCAAGGATTTTTGATCACCTAAAAATCCAGGAACAAATCGGCTTACCGCATCCACTAATATGATTGCGGGTAAAGTGCCATTAGTTAATACAAAATCACCTATACTTATTTCTTCATCTATAAGCTCATCACGTACCCTTTGGTCGACTCCTTCGTAATGCCCACTGAGGATTATGATATGCGATTCTTTGGATAAATCTTGAGCCTTAGCTGTATTGAATGGAACTCCGTCAGGTGCCATATAGACGACTTTACTGTGTTCACGCTTTAAGCTCTCAATCGCATTAAATATAGGAGCTGGACTCATTACCATCCCTGCCCCTCCTCCATAAGGAATATCATCCGTTGTTTTGTGCTTATCGTCGGTCCAATCTCTGATATTATGTGTATTCAATCCAATGACATCATTAGACTGGGCTCTAGCTAACATACTAGAAGACGAAAAACCCTCCACCATTTCTGGAAAGAGGGTTAGTATATCAAATTCAATTTTCATAGCTCTAGGAGCTAGAACTTTAGTTAGATTAAGATTCTTTTGAAGCCTCTTCTGCTGATGCTTCCGTTTCTTCGGCTTCTGCCTCAACTGTCTCAGCCTCAGGTAAAGAACATGCTTCGGTGGTTTCTTCAGCAACTGCTTCCGCTTCTTCGGCTTCTACAATTGGCTCAGCTGCCTCTTCTGCAACAACCGCTTGTTCAATCTGCTTCTCTTCTTTTTTAGATTTTTCTTTTGGAATAACACCATCAATTTCACGACGGGCTCTGCGAAGTAAACTCTCTGCAGTATCAGTAGTTTTTGCACCTACTGACTTCCAGTACTCAACTCTATCTATTTTAAGATTCAATTCATTTTCTGGACGACTAGCCTGTGGCTCGTAAGTGCCTAAAAGCTCCACAAATCGACCGTCTCTGCGAGCGTTTGCCTCAGTGACAACCATTCGATAGAATGGTCGGTGACTAGTTCCATGACGTTGTAATCGTATTTTTAATGCCATAATTTAATAAACTCCTTAAAGAATAGGAAACAGAAGAAAAAACCGATGCGAGGACAATCTGTCAAGAAAAGATGCATATTAATCTTCAATCTGGCCAAACAATATCACCTGAATCAGTCCAAGGTAAGGGAAATGAGGATTTTTGCCAGTCATGGCGTACATCACCTATTTTTACAAACTCACTCGCTTCGCCCTCTACCATCTTGCCAGAAAATTGATAACGAGACTCTTCTCCTAAGAGAAGAACGTGACACTTTTTTGAATAAGAAACTAAAATTCTCGGTTTTTTATAATCAATTTGGCGAATATTTTGCATAAAAAATATATAATAAAAAATGTTAATTCATACTAGCCAATTAATGAAGGATAATCTAGGTTTTTCGCATGTCAGAAATTAAATTCACAAAATCCAATGAAGTCATCAAATGGGATGATAATTATGAAAACATCCTAGAATTAGCTGAAGCTAATGATCTAGCCTTGCCGTTTAGTTGCCGTATGGGCAATTGTACGTCCTGCCAACATCCACTAATTTCAGGAGAAATCGAATACCCCTTCGGTCATACTGGTGAACCCGATTCAGGGCATATTCTCCTTTGCTGCTCAAAGCCTAAAGGTGATTCCGATTTGATAATTGATGCTTAGATATAAATTGACTAAGACATTTGGAAAGGATCTACATCAATCCATTCTCTCACGTCTTTATCAAGCTTTGGTTTAAATGCTTTTCTCGCTTCATTGATTGGGTTAATTGTACGAACAACACTTGGGGTAAAATACCAAAAATGAAAACGGTATTCGTCTTTGATTTTTTCAATAGGCGCTGGTGCAGGACCACGAATTTCTAAGGATTCACCCGTTGCTGCTTTCAAGTCTTTCAACCATTGATTCATAAAAAAGCGCACCTTGTCCGGATTTTTTCCCGAAAATAAATGCCTTATTAAGTGACGGTAAGGTGGATAGTTGAATTCTTTTCTTTGCTCTAAAGTCTCCATTAAAAACCCTTGAAAGTCCGTCTGTCGCGCATAAAGAATAGGTGAAGCGTGAGGGGTACACGTTTGCACAACAACTTCTCCTGCCCTGTCACCACGACCGGATCTGCCTGATACTTGAACAATTAATTGAAAAGTACGCTCACTCGCACGGAAATCTTCAACGTGTAAAGAGCGATCTGCATCCACCAATCCAACTAAAGTAACATTCGGAAAATCTAAGCCCTTTGCAATCATCTGAGTCCCTACTAAAATATCAATTTTACCAATTCTAAAATCATTTAATATCGAACGAAATAAATTCTTCTTTGTCATCGCATCCGCATCCATTCGGACGATTCTAGCTCTTGGTACTATTTTTTGAACAATATCCTCAATTCTTTGAGTTCCAAAACCTTTAGTTAATACTGACGAATTATTACATTTAGGACAAACTTTAGGAAGCTTATAAGATACTGAACAAAGATGACATTTCAAGGTCCAGTCTGTCCTATGTACTGTCATTGGAATACTACAATGTTCACAAGTCGCAACATGTCCGCAATCTTGGCAAATAAAGTTAGATGCAAAGCCTCGACGGTTTAAAAAAAGTATCGATTGTTCTCTTTTCTCAAAACGATCAATGATTTTATTAGCTAACATTGAAGATATAGGACCTGCACCATCACCCATTTTTCCTTCTTTTCGCATATCCACAATATGCACCTTTGGAAGCTCTCGGTTATCCACGCGATTGTACATCTTATGTAATTTATATTTACCCAATGTCGTATTATGAAAGGTTTCTAACGACGGAGTAGCCGACCCTAAGATACATACTGCGTTATTAATAAATGCTCTGTAAACAGCTACATCTCTCCCGTGGTACCTTGGTGAATCTTCCTGCTTGTATGCAGGTTCATGTTCTTCATCAACTATAATTAGTTGTAAATTTTTAACGGGAGCTAAAATCGCGGATCGAGCTCCAACAACTACGGAAGCCTCATCTTTTACTAACGAAGACCATGCATCGTATCGCTCCCCATCAGACAAATGACTGTGCCAAACTACAGTCTTTACTCCAATAGCTTCCAATCGATTTCTCACACGACCAACTGTTTGTGGAGCTAAGGCAATTTCTGGAACTAGAAAAATCACACCTCCGCCTTGATTGACAACAGAAGCAATGGCATGAAGGTATACCTCGGTTTTACCAGAGCCCGTTACACCATGAATCACTTCTACGGAAAATTCTTTCTTCTCGATAGAGCGCTGAAGATCTTGAGTAATTAATTGTTGCTCGTTTGTAAGATCATGAGCCTTAGCCATTACCTCATTAGATTCTTGAGCTAGTTTATCCTTGTATACTTCTCTCTTTTCCTCTTTTGAAGTTTCAACTAAATAGCCTTTTTTAATCAGACTGTCACATACTGAGGGAGAAATCTTCAGTCGTTTTATTACCAATGCTTTAGGCAATGGAAGCTTTTGGTTCATCATGAACTTTAAAAGCTCAGCTTGTTTAGGAGCTCTTTTTAATAAGGGCGCAATTAAATAAGCCTCAAAATTTTTAGCAATCTGCAGAACGCGTATTTTTTTTGAACCCATTCCTTTTCGAATAAAACTTGGTATCATAGCCTCAAGAATTGATTCAAAAGAAGCAGTGTAATAAGAAGAGCACCAATTCAACAAAGCATGTAAATCTTCCGTTAGAACTGGCTCAGATTGAACTAATTCAAGTATGAATTTTATTTTATCTATAGAAATTATTTGTTCAGAAGATAATTGAACAACCACACCTAGTTCATTTTTATTCCGTATGGGTATTCTAACAAGATGTCCCTTACGGATTTTCCCTTCTAAAAAGGAAGGAATTTTATAGGCTAGTTGCGCATTAAAACCAGCTAAGGGAATGACTTCAACAAGAGTTTCACGCTTCCCTATTAAATCTCTCTTTCCTTTAGCAATCACAGAAAACCTAAATCCCTTTTTAATTGCGTAAAATACTCAGTTGTCCTCAAGGCTTGTAAATCTTGATCTTCCAACATCCAATTAAAATCACAATACCCTAAACTAATCGATTTCCTTAAAGCACAAATTGCTTCTTCAAAGTTTTCAACAAGCGATAAACTACACGCTAAGTTATAATGAGCTGTTGCATTGGATTCATCTATTTCAACTAATTTCCTGTCCAATTCTAAGCCTTTTTCAATTTCACCATGACGAGTATAAAGCTCTGCAAGAATTGAAATCAGTCGTTTGTCATTGGGCAATTTTTTATAAAGTGACACGTAAAAATTAAACTCAAAATCAAGAGCTAGGTCTCCTACTGTTTGTTCACTTTTCATAAATCAGAACGTCTTATTTAGTGAAAACTTTATTACACTCACCCTTAGACCTCAATTGGTCACATCTTGCAGATACTTGAAGTCTTTGGTCTTCTACTGATAGCAACAGCTTTTCAGCTACTGTTTTACCATACCACTCCATAAACGGTGCATCTATTTCAAAAATCTTTTCACAATCCATACAAATAACCTGCGCCTGAAAAGTTTTTACATCCTTATTTGCAGCGTAATATTTATAATCTTTACCAACATCTACCTCACGAATCAAATTACTTTCTGTCAGCAGAGGTAAGGCACGGTATACAGTTGCTCTAGATACGGAATCATCTAAATTTCTAGATTTATCTAACAACTCTTCTGCAGTAAAATGGTCATCACAGGTAAACGCAGCACTAAAAATGGCCATCCTTTGATTTGTCACCCTCAAACCTTTACGGGTTAAAAATTCCTTAAAACTCTCAATATATTGATCTTGTATTTCAATTTTCATAAACTTAATGCAACATCAACTTAATGAGACTCAATTGAGACTCAATAATAATATCAGCCTTTAATCGTATTTTTTTGCTTATTATCTAAGAAAACTCTTGAATTCTTCGGATAATACGCTTTGTTAGGTGGTTTTTCAAATTATGAAAGCAACTATTAAAACACAAGGACGACAATTTACTGTGGTTGAAGGAGATATCCTAAAAGTAAATCTTTATCCAGAGACAAAAGCTGGCGATACTATTGATATCACAGACGTTATTATGCTCGGTGAAGGTGAAGCTACTCGCTTTGGCACACCAGTTATTGAAAATGCTAGTGTTAAAGCAACCATACTTGAAAACAAAAAAGACAAAAAGGTCACAACTATCAAAAAGAAACGCAGACAAGGCTACAAAAGAGTAAAAGGCCATCGTCAGCACCTCTCAGTTATTAAAATTAATTCTATCGAAGGTTAAGCGATAAAACCAATTTAGATCATGGCACATAAAAAAGGACAAGGAACTTCAAGAAATGGACGCGACAGTCATTCAAAAAGACTGGGTGTGAAAAAGTTTGGTGGAGAGCATGTTATTGCTGGAAACATCATTTTAAGACAAAGAGGTACTCGTTACCATCCTGGGAATAATGTAGGAATGGGCCGTGACCATACTTTATTCGCTTTATCAGAAGGTTCTGTACACTTTGACTCAAAGCATAGAAAAATTAACGTTGTTGAGGCGGCTAGTGCATAGCTAAGATGAATTTTAATTAAAAAAGCCCGCTAACTGCGGGTTTTTTTTTGGTTTTATACCAAATAAGTTGTGTTTACAAAAAGTAATAGCATTCGTATAGGTAGATTTTAATTAAACATGGAAAGTACAACTAAAACAGGCAATGCTCCGTTTGATACTATAGAAAGTGCGATCAAAGATATCGCCCAAGGTAAGCCAGTAATCGTAACAGACGACGAAGCTAGGGAAAATGAGGGTGATTTAATTTTGGCTGCAGAAAAAGCTACAACAGAGAGTATTAATCAGATGATTCTACATGCAAGGGGTTTAATATGCGTTCCCATGCAGGCCGAACAGCTTAGAAGTTTAGGGATAAATCCAATGTCTTCAGAAAACCGTGAAGCACATCAAACAGATTTTGCCATTTCAGTTGATGCCGCTAAAGGAATAAGTACAGGAATTAGTGCTCATGATCGTGCAAAAACTATACAGATTTTAAGTGATCCTAATTCTGTGCCTGATGATTTGGTGCAACCTGGACATGTTTTTCCTTTAAGAGCGAAAGCTGGCGGAGTATTACAACGTGCGGGCCATACTGAAGCCGCCGTTGATTTAGCTGTATTAGCTGGATTAAACCCGTCTGGCGTAATCTGCGAGATATTAAATGAAGATGGCAGTTTAGCCCGATTACCGGATCTAGTTGAATTTAAGAAGAAGCACCAACTCAAACTGATTTCAATTTCACAACTTATAGAGTTTAGGCATGAAAAAGAATGCCTAATCAAACGCATCTCCTCTAAAAAGATTGAAACTGAATACGGAGAGTTTGATTTTCATTTATTTAAAAGTGTATTAGATGACCGACAACACATTGCACTTTCTATGGGAGAATTGAATCAAGAACCCACGCTTGTTAGAGTTCATAGTGAATATAGATTATCTGACCTCTTTAAGCAAGTAGGCACTCAAGGACACAATAACCTAGACCAAGCTTTAAAAAAAATCGCTGAAGCTAAACACGGTGTCTTTGTCTATATAGAACAAAAACACGGAGGAATTAAGTTTCTCAAAGATATTTTAAAGTCTGAACAAATAAGCCCACCTAAAATGGATCCTAGAGACTATGGAATTGGAGCACAGATACTTGCTGATCTAGGTTTGAATAAGATTAAAATCCTTACCGATAATCCAAGAAAGGTAGTTGGATTAGATGCATATAATCTAACGATAACCGATCAAATATCCTTATCTTCCTAAAATATCTTGCTTAAGGGTGCGAAAGATTGAGCTTTCGCTTTCTAGTAAGGTGAGACTATCAATTAGTGATTTGCTTTAGAAGCTAAACTATCTTGATTGAACATAAGACCATCCTTAGTGTCGTTAAGAGATACATTGATCTTTTCACCTCTCTTGATAGTTCCTTCCAAAATAGCTTCTGCTAAGGAATCTTCCAGGAAACGCTCGATAGCCCTCTTTAAAGGACGTGCACCAAATTTTTCATCATAACCTTTCTTAATGATAAATTCTTTTGAAGCATCATCTAAGTCAAAGAAAAGCTCTTGCCCTTTCAAACGATTCGAAAGATTCAGCAACTCTAAATCAACAATTGCGTTCATATCTTCCATTCTTAATGAACGGAAAATGACTAGGTCATTTAAACGATTTAAAAATTCTGGTTTAAAAATACGTTTTGTTTCATCTAATATCTTATCGCGTATCTTTTCGTATTCACTATCGGCATTCACCTCTACTCCAAAGCCCATTGAAGTGTCTTTTTGAAGGATGTCTGCACCAACGTTAGAAGTCATGATCAATATCGTATTCCTAAAATCAATTTTTCTGCCTAGACTGTCTGTTAAACGACCTTCTTCTAATACTTGTAACAGTAATTGAACTACATCTGGGTGTGCTTTTTCGATCTCATCAAATAGAACAACAGAATAAGGTTTTCTGCGTACAGCTTCTGTTAACTGTCCGCCTTCATCATGTCCAACATACCCTGGAGGCGATCCGACTAAGCGAGACACCGAAAACTTTTCCATATATTCAGACATATCTATTTGAATAATAGAATCACTGTCACCAAACATGTGTTTAGCTAATATTTTTGCTAATAAAGTTTTACCGACACCTGTAGGTCCAAGAAACATAAACGAACCAATTGGACGCTTTGGATCCTTTAGATCAGCACGAGAACGTCTTAATGCCTTGGCAATGACCTCAGTGGCCTTTTCTTGACCAATAACCTCAGACCTTAACTCATTTTCTAAATTCAATAATTTTTTGCTTTCCTTCTGTTCCATTCGAGAAAGAGGAATTCCCGTCCAATCTGAAACAATTTTAAGCATCGCATCGTCATCCACTAAAATTTCTTTTTCAGCTCTCTCTTTTTTCCAGTCTTCAATGAACTTTTTCTGAGTTTCACGAAGTTTCTTCTCTTCATCGCGATACTTTGCTGCTTCTTCAAATAACTGCTTAGCAATAGCATCTTCTTTTTGTGCACACACAGACTCAATTTCTTCAGACATTGATTCAAGATCTGGAGGACGTTTCATTGAGTCAATACGTGCACGTGCTCCAGCCTCATCCAAAATATCAATAGCCTTGTCTGGAAGAAACCTTGATGTGATATAACGCTCAGATAATTTCACCGCAAGTTCTAGAGATTCATCCGTATAACGCACATTATGATGTTCTTCATATTTGCTACGAATCCCCTTCAAAATGAGTACTGAGTCATTGATGGATGGAGCATCTACCTTAACAGATTGGAAACGACGATCGAGTGCACTATCTTTTTCAATAAATTTGCGGTACTCTGATAAAGTGGTTGCACCAATACATTGAAGCTCTCCTCGACTTAAAGCGGGCTTGAAGATATTAGAAGCATCCATCGCACCTTCTGCAGCACCCGCTCCAACTATTGTATGTAATTCATCAATGAAGATAATAATGTTTTTCGCCCTACGAATTTCGTCCATGACCGCTTTAATTCTTTCCTCAAATTGTCCACGATACTTTGTGCCTGCTACCATTAAGGCTAAGTCTAATGTAATAACACGCTTATTTTCTAGTATCTCTGGAACTAAGCCTGAGTTGATCTCATGAGCCAATCCTTCAGCAATAGCTGTTTTACCTACTCCTGCTTCGCCAATTAAAACTGGATTGTTTTTGGTCCTGCGGCATAAAATCTGTACTACTCTCTGGATTTCATGTTGTCGTCCAATCACTGGGTCTAACTCGCCATTTTTAGAAAGCTCGGTTAAATCACGACCAAAAGCTTTTAGTGCAGGTGTTTTAGAGTCTTTCTTTTCCTCATCAGGGGAAGAATTTACTGCGGAGGATTCAACCTCACCAGAAAAATTCGGATCTAATTCAGATAACACTTCATTCCGACACCGCTCAATATCGATATTGAGTGACTTCAAGACTCGAGCTGCAACGCCCTCTCCTTCTCTTAAAAGGCCTAAAAGAAGATGCTCAGTACCTACGTAAGAATGATTAAGCAATTTTGCTTCTTTCCCAGAGAGAGCTAATACCTTTTTAACTCTTGGAGTATATGGAATAGCGCCTAATGGCTTTGATTCAGGACCTATTCCAACCTGTTTTTCAACTGCAACTCTAACTGTTTGTAAGTCTAAGTCCATTTTTTGCAATACATTGACTGCTACACCCTGACCAAGATTGATTAATCCGAGCAATAAATGCTCAGTACCGACATAGTTATGATTAAAGCGTTCAGCTTCTTTCCTAGATAAAGCTAATACTTGCTGAGCTCGTGGTGTGAAATTATTTAATGGTTCCATATTTTAATATATAGTAAGCTTATACTGTTCCAATTATTTGTCAAAATTAAGTGAAGGAAGTTTGTTAAAATTATTTCTTAACAGTTCTGCTCTCTTTATATCTCTTAATTCTACACTAATATTACTATCAGGATATTGAATATGCCCAGGCTGAATTTCAATGAAGAGATAATCAATAAGCCTTCTAAATTCTTCAGGAAGAAAACCTAAGTCGATTGCCATTCTCATAAATGATAAATGATTCATTGCTTCATCAGAATTTATTAAATGGCAATTTTGCAAAATTCCAAAAGAACGGTGTATTTTATCGATCAATATTTCCTTATTTTTTTCATAATACTTAATTCGGGCATTTAATTCATGCTCAATAATATTTTTCAATACGCCTGCTAAACGATCCAAAATATCTTTCTCTGATTCGCCTAAAGTTTGCTGATTGGATATTTGATAAATGTGACCACTTGCGTCTGATCCCTCACCAAATAAGCCTCTAACCGCCAAACCTAGTTGGTTTGAAGCTCGTATTACTTTTTCTATATTGTCCGATATAGACAATCCCGGCAAATGCATCATAACAGATGCCCTCAAACCTGTTCCTAAATTAGTTGGACAAGCAGTGATGTATCCGAGATCTTTTGAAAAGGCATAAGGCAGTTTGTCTTCTAAGAGGTCGTCGAAATCATTCACCGTCTTCCAAAGTGCATTTAAGTTGAACCCATTTTTGATAAACTGTATTCTCAAATGATCCTCTTCGTTAATCATAACAGAACATAAATGATCACTTGAAATTGAAACCGCTGATCCTTCATCAATTTCTGATAACTCTCTACTTATCCAATGTCGCTCTACTAGCATTTTTTTTTCTAGTGAACTCAATTCTTCCATTTTGAAAAAATAACCTTTTTTCATATAAGGAATGTCCTTTAAAACTGTCTCAATATTGGACAATATGTCACACTTCTGAGCAATGTTGGCACGATTTGGAAAAGTATAATTCTTTAAATTTCGTGCGAGT
>CEOK01061909.1_pt1 | contig 17387 bp, 21 predicted proteins | sample 427001 | NCBI WGS metagenome assembly CEOK01 (sample SAMEA2591108, study PRJEB7988) | marine metagenome | isolation source: saline water (ENVO:00002010), including | reverse complement strand
AGAAAAAATCGATTCTAATGATCATTTATTAAAAAGAGTAGTTGTGAAACCAGCTAAAGAAGGTTCAAGCTTAGGGGTATCAATTATTGAAAATAAATCTGATCTCATAAAATCAGCAATCAACGAAGCTTCTAAGTATGGAGACTTTATGATTGAAGAATTCATCCATGGCGATGAAATAACTGTCGCGCAAGTTGGAAATGAAATTTATCCACCTGTAAAAATAACTTCAGATAATCAATTTTATGACTTTCAGGCAAAATATAATTCTGAAAATACAAAATATACTAAAGCTGAATATTCTTCTGCAAAACAGAAAGAATTAGACGAATTAATTATTCAAATCAATAATGATTTTGGATGTAAGGCCTGGTCTAGAACAGACTTAATCGACGATGGAGAAAATTTTTATTTTCTTGAGCTAAATACAGTTCCTGGAATGACAAATACTAGTTTAGTCCCTAAAGCGGCAAAGTTTGCAGGCCTCGATTTTGATAGACTAGTTATGCAAATAATCAAAAGTTCTCTTGATTAGATTGATCGTCATAGGTACACTTCTCACGTTTTCTTGAGTCTTCTATTAGATTCAAACCCATAAGGAGGCAATAATAATATGAATCATTATGAAATAGTATTTGTGGTTGATCCACAACTCGATACAGAATCCAAGTTATTTAATAAGTGCCTGGATACAGTAAAATCTATTGATGGTCTTACTCATAGATCAGAAGACATAGGCATAAGAAAGCTTGCTTACCCAATCAATGATAAAAATACTGGACATTATTTTTTATTAAACATTGAATGCGATCCCAAAAAATTAAAGGACGTTGAAGCATTGTTTAAATTTGACGAATCTATCATGAGGTCTTCATTAGTTAAAAAGAAAAGGGCTGAAACAGAACCATCAAGCTTACTTACCCAAACAGTGAGCCAACTAAAATCTGATGTTCCTTCAGAACCAATTGTTGATGTTAAAAAAAATATTGAAGAAGAAAAAAAGTCTGAAGAAAAAATTATTGAAAAATCAAAAAAAGAAGCTGTTGAATCGGATTCAGAAAGTAGTTAATCAATAAAAAAAATTATGAGAAGAAAAAATGAAAAAAGAGGCTCTCAAAATAAAGAAACTCTAATTAATTCAAAAAGAACATGTCAATTCACTGCAGCTAATGTTGAAGAAATTGATTACAAAGATATTGAGTTATTGACTAAATTCATAAACGAAATGGGCAAAATATCACCAGCCAGAATGACTGGTACAAGCGCCAAATACCAAAGACAACTCACGAAAGCCATTAAAAGGGCAAGACAATTAGCTTTACTGCCTTATACCGATAGCCATAGGATTTAATAGATGAAAGTTATTCTCAAAGAATCTATTACTGGATTAGGCTCCCCAGGCGACTTAGTTAAAGTAAAATCTGGATATGGAAGAAATTTTCTTATGCCTACAGGAAAAGCGATACCTGCTACTGAGGAAAACTTAAAAGCATACGAAACAGAAAAAGCTCAACTTGCAGAGTTAGAAAATAAAAAAATAGCTGATGCAGAAGAAATAAATTCTAAATTATCGGGATTCGAACTTGAAATAAAGGTTGCCGTAACAGAAGAGGAAGCAATGTACGGTTCTATTGGCACTAAAGAAATATCAGAGGCATTGATAGAAAAAGGTTTCGAAATCGACAGACAATCAATTAGGCTGCCTGAAGGTGTTTTAAAGGAACTTGGAGAATTCGAATTGGACATAGAACTTCACCCTGAAGTTATATCCAAAATAAAAATTATTTTAAAACCCGAATAATTAAAATCTAATTTGTCTTAACTGGTTTGAGATGGGAGAATATCAAATCTATTTATGAGAAAAGAATTTGATCAACCTTCTTCAGTAGAAGCAGAAAAAGCTGTTTTAGGTGGATTATTATTAGAACCTGAATTGTGGGATACAGTTTCTGTGGCTGTAGACGAAGAAGACTTTGTTTTAGTAGAACATAAGCTCATATATAGAGCTATCAGGCGATTAAGAGATCATGGCAGTGAGTTGGATACTGTGACACTTATAGAATCCTTGACCAATGACCCAGATATTTCTTCAGTCACTAACTTCAATCAAAATGATTATATTAAGCAACTTGCTTCTGACACACCCGGGACAGCAAATTTTATCAATTACACCGATATTGTTAAACAGACATCAAATTTAAGAAAGCTAATTTCGACTGCCTCGGATATATCAAGTATTGCAAAGGAGTCTGATTCATTTGAAATTGAAGATACTTTTAGCCAGGCAGAAAATAAATTAATTAATCTTAGAGATTCTATCGATCGAAAAAAAGGACCTACTTTAGCTAAAGATTTAATAAAACCTGTATATGACAATATCGAAGAAAATATAAATTCAACAACGCCATTGATAGGACATTCAACTGGATTTAGAGATCTAGATAAATTAACTTTAGGTCTTCAGGACGGAGATTTAATATTGGTTGCGGGAAGACCAAGTATGGGGAAAACCGCTTTTGGATTAAGCATCGCGGCAAATTTTATCGAAAATAATATTCCAGCAGTATTTTACAGTTTAGAAATGTCATCTAGGTCTGTTATGTATAGACTTATTTCTATCTTATCCAAAGTAGAATTAAAAAAAATATTTCAAGCGAAAGAACTCACGGATTCAGATTTTGAAAAAATAGGTAAGGCAGTTGAGCTTTTAGAGAAAAGTAATTTTTTTATAGATGATACTTCTGCTCTTAGTCCGTCAGAAATCCTTTCAAGATCGAGAAAGCTTAAAAGAGAGTATCCAGATCTAGGTTTGATTGTTTTAGATTATTTACAGCTAATGAAAGCAGATATAAGTAATCCCAGCAGGGTTAATGAAATGAGTGAAATATCAAGAGCCACTAAAGCTTTGGCAAAAGAATTGGATGTTCCAGTTATTGCTTTGTCGCAGTTGAATAGAGCTTCAGAAACTAGAACAAGCAAAATACCCATAATGGCAGATCTAAGAGATTCAGGAGCTTTAGAACAAGATGCAGATTTAGTTGTCTTTCCCTTTAGACCAGAATTTCATGAACCTACTCCTGAAAACAAAGGTATTGCTAAAGTGATAGTTGCAAAACATAGAAATGGAGAAACTGGAGATGTACTTCTTCATTGGGCAGCGAGATACACTTCTTTTGAAGACCTTGCTCTTAATGATCCTGCTTATGACAACCCTTCATTTAGTAATCAAAATTGAGCCGCCCAACCATTGCTGAAATAAATCTTTCAGCATTAAAAAAAAACGTAAGAAAATTAAAAAAGCTTACTAATTCCAAGGTTTATCCAGTTGTTAAAGCCGATGCCTACGGACATGGATTGAAGAAGGTTATAGAAAACATTGATGGAATTATTTCAGGATATTGCGTAGCTACGTTTGAAGAATCTTTAGAATTAAGAAAAATTACAAAAAAAAGTATTGTCTGTATGGAAGGACCATACGATTTAAATGAATTAAAAAATTTTGAAAAACTTAATATTGACTACGTAATTCATTCATTTAGGCAAATCTTTTTTTTAGAAAGTCTGACCAAATTAAATTTAACTGGTAAAAATAAAGTTTGGTTAAAAATAGATACTGGAATGAATAGATTGGGCTTCAAGGAAAAAGAAATTTTAGAGGCTTTTTCTAGAATTAATTCAATTAAAAAAAACATGGTTTTGATGAGTCATCTTTCATCTGCAACCTCAAATAAGAGCTCAAAATTAATTACAAATAATCAAATTAAAACATTTAAAAAATTTGAATCGAAATTAAAGAAAATAAAACCAAATCTAATTTCAAGTCTTTGCAACTCGGGAGGATTAATTAATTTTAAAACTTCTCATAATGATATCTCGAGACCTGGAATAAGTATTTTCGGAAGTAAAGCGGATAATCAGAAATCTAAAATAGATTTAGAGCAAGTAATGACTTTGAAATCTAAATTTATAAGTATAAAAAAAGTTTTTAAAGGCGACAGGGTAGGATATGAAGGAACTTGGAAAGCAAAAAAAGAAAACATGATTGGAATTTTGCCTATAGGATATGCTGATGGCTATTTAACAGGAATGGGAAATTCAGCATACGTGCTTGTTGATGGGATAAAAGCAAAAGTTATTGGTCGAGTTTCAATGGATTTAACTGCAGTAGACCTAAGTAAATGCGTAAATGTTGACTATAACTCTGAAGTAATTTTGTGGGGAAGTAATTTAAAGCTTGATAAAGTTTCAAAATTTGCAAATTCTATACCATATGAATTGATAACTTCTGTTTCCAGAAGGGTTAAACGAGAATACGTATATAAATAACCTTATTTATAAAAATTATAAAATCAAAAAAAATATTTACATTCTTATGAGATATCAGATAATTGCATCATGAAAATTAAATATTTAGACGAAACACCCAGAAAACTCAAAGAATTCCCTGTTGAAAATGAATTAAATTTATCAGAGCAAGAAGTCACTGACGTCGCTGAGATATTCAGTACGCCTTTGACTGGTTCTTACAATTGGGACTACACAGTTCAAGATAATAGAATTAAGAAGCTTTACGAACTTGGAAAAGAACTCAATTGGAATGTAGAAAAGGATATTGATTGGGACCGACCACTACCAGAAAGGGATGAAACGCCTCCCGAGATATTTTGGGATCAATATGAGCCTTATCAAAAATTATCAAATGAAGATAAATTCGAGTTTTTAAGACATAGAGCTTCATGGTCTTTAAGTCAGTTTCTTCACGGAGAACAAGGAGCGTTATTGGTTGCTTCTCAATTAGTTTCGTGCGCGCCAACGTTTAATGCCAAATTATATGCAGCTTCTCAAACTTTTGATGAGGCAAGACATGTAGAAGCATTTAATAAATATTTACAAACTAGACAAAAATTGATGTACCCAGTTGGAAGCGGATTAAAATCATTGTTAGATAAAATTCTTACAGATCCAAGATGGGACTTAAAGTTCATTGGTATGCAAATCATCATTGAAGGTCTTGCCCTTGCTGCTTTTAACCTTGCAAAACAAACATCAAATGATCCAGTTTTCAGAGACATGCTTTATCTTATTATTAGAGATGAAGCTAGACATGTTACTTTTGGAGTAAATTACTTAGAAGAATATTTAAAAAATCTTTCTCAGGAAGAACTAGAAGAAAGAGCAATGTTCGCTTACGAAGCATGTGTTGTTATGAGAGGTAGGCTGTTATCTGCAGAAGTATATGAAAAATTTGGTTGGGACGTTGAAGATGCTCTTGAATTTCAATCCAAAACAGATGTGACAAATAATTTCCAACATCTTTTATTTACAAGAGTTGTGCCTAATTTATCAAGAATAGGCCTAATTACAGAAAAGGTAAGACCTTTGTATGACGAATTAGGTGTTTTGGATTATGAAAGCTGGCCAACCGATGGAGACATAGATTGGGCTTCTTTAAAACAACCTTTGGATCTTTCTGAATCTGCATAAAATATATTTATTGAAGAGGTAGCAATTATTTGCTAACCTGATTTTCCATCTTGAGATAAAAAAAGATGGCATCTAATCCTAAATATTTATTCGTCACCGGTGGAGTAGTTTCCTCACTTGGTAAAGGGATTTTCTCTGCATCTCTTGGAGCAATTCTTGAAAGCAGAGGGCTCAAGGTTACGATCCAAAAACTAGATCCTTATATAAATTTAGATCCTGGCACAATGTCCCCATTTCAACATGGTGAGGTTTTTGTTACTGAAGATGGATCGGAAACAGACTTAGATTTAGGACATTATGAAAGGTTTCTAGACTCAAAAATGTCTAAATTAAACAATTTCACTGCTGGTCAAGTTTACGAACATGTCTTAAAAAAAGAGAGAAAAGGAGATTTTCTTGGATCTACAGTTCAAGTGATACCCCACATAACCGACGAAATTAAAAAGAGGATTGTTAAGTGTGCTAAAGGAAACGATATAGCAATAATTGAAGTTGGAGGTACCGTTGGGGATATAGAATCACAACCTTTTTTAGAAGCTATAAGACAAATGAAGCTTGAGTTAGGGAGTAATAGAGCTCTTTTTGCTCATTTGACGCTTATTCCTTTTTTAGCTTCTTCTGGAGAGATAAAAACTAAGCCTACGCAACACTCAATTAAAAATCTATTGTCACACGGGATTCAAGCTGATTTATTGATATGTAGATCTGAAAATCCTCTACAAAAATCAGATTCGAAAAAAATATCTTTATTCACTAATGTTGATGAAAAATGTGTGTTTTCTATTCCTGACGTTAATTCTATTCATTCAATTCCCGAGCTTTTAAATTCTCAAGGCCTAGATAAGCAAATAATGGAGAAATTAAGATTGAAATCAAAACCGGCAAATTTAAATAGATGGAAAAAAGTTACAAGATTAGAAAAAAATAGAAAGGGAATTACCAAAATCGCCATGGTAGGAAAATATACTGAGCTTGCTGACTCCTATAAATCAGTTAACGAGGCTCTTGTACATGCTGGGATCCATAATAAAACAGAAGTTGAAATAGAATATTTTGATTCTCAAGATTTTAATAAGGGCGTCAAGAAGTTTAAACCACAAGGAATATTAATTCCTGGCGGATTCGGAGGCAGAGGAATAAACGGAATGATAAATGTTGCCAAATATGCAAGAACGAAAAATATTCCTTATCTTGGTATTTGTTTAGGAATGCAAGTAGCTGTGATTGAATTTGCTAGAAATGTCTTAAAACTTTCAGCAAATAGTACAGAATTTGAGAAAAATACAAAACACCCTGTAATTGCATTGATTACTGAATGGATGGATAAAAAAGGTTTAACGCAGATTAGAAATGAAAATTCAGATAAGGGTGGAACAATGAGGTTGGGCAGTCAAGTATGTATTTTGGAAAAAAATAGCAAGATGTCAAAAATGTATGACTGTATAAAAATTTCAGAAAGACATAGGCATAGATATGAATTTAATAGTAATTATCTAAAACAAATGAAGATGAATGGTATGAATATTGTTGGATTTTCAGAAGATAAAAACTTAGTTGAAGCTATCGAGCTTAAAGGACACAAATGGTTTGTTGGGTGTCAATTTCATCCCGAATTTACTTCAGATCCTAGAACAGGACATCCTTTATTTAATGGTTTTGTCAGAGCTGCTAAAGTTACAAAATGAAAAAAGTTATTCTCGATGGAATAGAAATATCCAATAAAGATAAAATATGTTTTTTTGCTGGCCTAAATATTTTAGAAACTAAGGAACAAGCATTAGAAGTAGCTTTAAATTTAAGAGATATATGTAGCAAGCTTGAAAATTCATTCATATTCAAAGCTTCATTTGATAAGGCCAATAGATCCTCAATTAATTCTTACAGAGGTCCTGGAATTAGTAATGCCATTGAAATCTTTAAAGAACTTAAAAAGGAAAATATTAAAATTATTTCTGATGTTCATGAAATAGGTCAGATCTCACAATTTCAAGAATTTATTGACATTATTCAAATTCCGGCTTTTTTATGTCGTCAAACTGACTTAATTAAAGAAGCATGTGAAACAAAAAAACCAATTAACATTAAAAAAGGACAGTTTCTATCACCTTATCAAATGACAAATATAGTTGAGAAATGTAGCGCATTTGGAAATGAAAACATTTTACTTTGTGAAAGAGGCACATCTTTTGGATACAATAATCTCGTGGTAGATATGTTGGGATTGTCTGAAATGAAAAAAATAGGAAATCCAATTGTATTTGATGTTACTCACTCACTACAAATTCCTGGAGGACAAGGAGACGCTGCAAGCGGAAGAGGAGAGCAAGCTTTGGATTTAGCTTTTTCAGGAGTAGCTCAAGGGATAGCAGCAATGTTTATAGAGACTCATCCTTCGCCTAAAGATGCAAAATGCGATGGACCATCAGCTACAAAACTCAGCGAAATGGAGTCTTTTCTTAGGAAAGTATCTGATTTGGATTCTTTCGTTAAAGCACAAAAATGAAAATCAAAAAAATAAATTCTATTGAAATATTAGATTCTAGAGGTACGCCTACTATTATGACTTCAATAGAATTAGAAGATGGTACTTTAGAATTTGGATATGTACCTTCAGGAGCCTCTACTGGATCAAGAGAAGCTATTGAAAAGAGAGATGGGGGAAACACTTATAATGGAAAAGGGTTAGACCTTACAATTAAAAATTCAGCAGAAAATTTATTCCCATCTTTAATAGGATTTAATTTAAGTGATCAATTAGATTTTGATTCAAAATTAATCGAATTAGATGGATCTGAAAATAAAGAAAACTTTGGCGCTAATATTTTACTGTCTTTATCATTGGCAGCTTGTAAAGCATTAGCTTCTCATCACAAAAAACCTTTATATAGATATTTAAATGAACTAGCAAAATCCCTAGGGATTCATACCACCCTGAAAGCTCCCTTACCAATGATGAATATTTTAAATGGAGGGGCTCACGCTAATAATGGATTGGATTTTCAAGAATTTATGATTCAACCTTTAGGCTTTTCAACTTTTAAGGAAAGTATTATTTGCGGGGTTGAAGTTTTTCAAGAATTAAAAAATACTCTAGCTAAAAAAGGCCTTTCAACAGCTGTTGGTGATGAAGGGGGGTTTGCTCCAAATATTAATTCATCAGAGGAAGCTTTAAATTTAATTTGCGAGGCTATCACTTCATCAGGTTATAGAGTGGGGGATGACGTAACTTTTGCATTGGACTGCGCCTCAACAGAGATTTTTAATAATAATGCTTATGAGCTTAATAAGAGAAAACTATCTTCTCAAGATTTAATAAAATTTCTAAAATTATTAAAAGATAAGTTTCCTATAACTTCCATTGAAGACGCCCTAGATGAAAACGATTGGAACGGTTGGATTGATTTAACAGAAACCCTGGGCTCAGAAACTCAACTCGTAGGAGATGATTTATTTGTAACGAACAAAATTTTTTTAAAAAAAGGTATCGAAATGAAAGCTGGAAATGCAATTTTGATAAAAATTAATCAAATTGGTACCTTGAGTGAAACTTTAGAAACAATAAAGCTTGCTTTGGACAATAAGTTTAAATGCATTATTTCTCATAGATCAGGTGAGACGGAAGATAGTTTTATAGCCGATCTTGCAGTTGCCACCGGCGTAGGACAAATCAAAACAGGAGCTCCTTCAAGGTCGGATAGAACTTCTAAATACAATCGGTTGTTATATATTGATGCAATAGAAAATCTTTCATTTGACGGTAAAAAAGAAATCAGACATCAATGATTTTTACAAAAAAAAACTTTGTACTATTTCTTCTTTTATCAATGACGACTATTTTTTTTTATTATACGGTTAATATTTTCTTTGGAAATTACAGTTTTTCTGAGATAAGAAAATTGAGTATTGATTTAGAAAATTTGAAAAATTCAAATGATATCCTGGAAAATGAAAACAAAGTCCTGTTTCAAAATTACAAAAAATTAATTAAAGAAAAGGAAATTATTAAATGAGTGAACAATACCTTGCATTGATACCTGCCGCAGGAGTTGGTTCAAGGGCTCAATTAAAAATGGCGAAACAATTCACTGAGATTGGCTCTAAAACAATAATAGAATATGCATTAGATCCATTTTTGTTAGATGAAAATTGCAAAAAAATCTGTGTGGTGACACAAGAAGATAATGAAGTTTGGGCCTCTTTGTCTATTTCAGCTCACGAAAAGATTGTTACTTGTATAGGCGGAGATACGAGAATGGAATCAGTTTTAAAGGGTTTGGAGTTATTAATGGAATCTGAAGACAAAGGTTCGTTAGTAGCAATTCACGACGCTGCGAGACCATGTTTATCCATCGAAGATTTAAAAAAAATAATGGATTTTGCTAATGAAGAATTGAAGGATGAGGGTCAGGGTGTTTTTTTAGCTCATCAGCCCTCAGAGAGCGTTAATCTGGGAGATAAAAATAAGGTTACTAAAAGCTTAGATCGCTCAAAGGTCTGGCTATCAGCAACCCCCCAGGTTTTTTTCTTAGAGGACATAATGAAGGCATTATGGAGCGCCAAAGAAGAAGAAAAGTTTTTTTCTGATGAAGTTGGAGCAGCTTTTACTTTTTTTAAAAGTACTATAAGTCCGTTATTATCGGATCGAATGAATATAAAAGTTACCAAAAAAGAAGATTTGATATTAGTCGAACAATATCTCAAGCTCTCAGGAAGATTATGATGCATTTTAGAATTGGGAATGGTTTTGATGCCCATAAGCTTGAAAAGGGTAATGGAATTACGCTTGGTGGAATTTTTATACCTTGTGAATACAGTTTAATAGCTCATTCTGATGGAGATATTATTGCTCATACAATATGTGATGCTCTACTAGGAGCAGCAAACTTAGGAGATATTGGAATCCACTTTCCAAATACAAAAAAATTTGAAAATATCTCAGGAAAAAAAATGATAGATGAAGTATTGAATAAACTTCAAGAAAAAAATTATGAAATATCTAATGTTGATATAACTTATATTGGGGAAGTTCCAAGATTAAATAGTTTTAAGTTAGAAATAATAAGTAGTCTTTCTAACTTTTTAAAAGTAGATGAGGAAAAAATCTCTTGTAAAGCTACAACCACAGACCAACTTGGTTTCGCTGGTAAAAAAGAAGGAGTAGCTTGTCTTACAAACGTATTAATTTACAAAAATTCTTAATGAATATTCTTTTGACAAATGACGATGGAATAGACCATCCGGGAATTCAAGCCCTTATCTCAAAACTTTCAGAGGAACACAATGTCTTTACTATGGCGCCAGATAGAAACAGAAGCGGTTTTGGAAGTGCGATCACTTTCTTAACAGAAACAAAAGCAACAAAGATAGAAAAAAATATTTATAGCCTCGATGGAACTCCGGTCGATTGTGTAAAAAATGCTCTAGATTATTATTGCCCGTTTGAACCAGACATAGTGGTTTCTGGAATAAATCCAGGTCCAAATTTAGGTCAAGTTTTATTATATTCTGGAACTGTAGGAGCAGCACTCGAAGGAAGAAATTTAAAGTATCCAGCTATAGCGGTTTCTGTAGCATCTTTTGACATAACAGATTACAGCTTTGCAGCTGATACTGTAGAGAATATTTTAAGTAAAATTAATAAATTAAATATAGATCCATCTTCTATATTGAATTTAAACGTACCAGATCATAAAAAATTCAAAAACCCTAAATTAAAAATAACTAAGACCTATTTGGATGAGCAAAATAAAGTTAAAGGAGATTTTTTAGAAGATCAAAAATGTCTAGAAGAAGGGTCAATTTCTCTATCTCCAATAAAACTAGAAACAATTTCTAGTGCTAATTTAAAAGGGCTCGTAGATTTTCTTAATGAGTTTTGAAAAATCGATAGATTTAAACTATCAGAGAGCAAGAAAAGCCTTGGTTGAAGAGATTTCTTCTAAAGGAATTTCAGATTTAAGAGTTCTAGATGCTTTTTTAAAAACTCCAAGACATCTATTTATTGATGGAGCATTTTCTTCAAGAGCCTACCAAGATATGTCTTTGCCAATAGGTTATCATCAAACTATTTCCCAACCCTTTGTAGTTGCAAGAATGATTGAATTAATTTTGAAAGGTAGCATTTTTGAAAAAGCTCCTTTAGGTACAATTCTTGAAATTGGTACAGGATGCGGATATCAAACAGCTATACTTTCAAAATTTTGTAGAAAAGTTTTTTCAATTGAAAGAATTTCTCCTCTGGCAGAAAGAGCAAAAAGTAATTTGAAATCCGCTGGTGTAAAAAATTTTCTTATCAGATGCGCTGATGGATCATTAGGTTGGCCTACATTTAAAAAATTCGATGCAATAATCTGTTCTGCAGTAAGTAGTAATATTCCAGAATCTTTGATAAAACAACTTGAAGTCTCTGGCAAGTTAATTTGTCCCGTTGGTAATGATAAAAACCAAAATTTAGTTTTGGTTGAAAAAAAAAGTAAAACAGAGATTACAAAAAAACTTTTAGATTCTGTTTTATTTGTCCCAATGCTGCCAGGTACAGTAGAGAAAGATCTTACATAAAAATGTAGAAACAAAATTAAGTCAGCTGTAAAATATTTTAATGGAACTTTTTAATAGTCTTTTAAAAGATCACCTTTCTAAATGGGCCTTGGTTTGGTTTGGTTTTCTGTTCTGGGGCAGTATTTTTAGTGCTTTTTTGATAATGTTTTTTCAAAATATAAGCCATTCTTATTTATACGTTCTAGGTTATTTCTTAGGAATAATATTTGGAATATTTTCAAAAATTAATAAATGGTCATGGATAAATTAGCCTGCAACGAAAATTTAGATAACGTTGAATCCAGTAATGTTAAGGATTTATCATTAGAAGCTGAAAAAAAAATAGCCAGATCCTTTATGGGTAGGATCGAATGGGAAATGATTTTGATTGGGTTCACCCAATTTTTTGTTTGGCTTGGAGTCTGGGGAGTAGTTATCAATGGTCTTTTACCTGTTTGGATAGGTTTTTTAATATTGATGGTAACAACTACTTTTGCTTACTTACCATCTCACGCTGGACAGCATGGACATCTTTCCGGAAACAAAAAACATCTTGCTTGGGTAGACTATGTTGTTGGTCAGATATCATTAATTCCACTTGCACAATCACATGACATATTAAAAGTAACTCATCTAAAACATCATGCTCACACTAATGATCCAAGTCGAGATCCAGATTATAAACATACTCATACCGGAAGTTGGCTAAAATCAGCTCTTCAAGTACATTTTCAAACAGGTGACAGGGATGAGAGGCTCAATGATATGATTGAAAATTGGACTAATACAGAACCTAAATTTAAAGAAGCTGTAGACAGAGGAGCTTTAGTCACCTTGGGATTTTTTGTCATTCAAATAGTAATGGCAATTAATTTTCCCTTGGAAACACTTCTTTTATGGTGGCTACCCAGAAAATTTACTGTTTCGTATTTAGGGGTAATTTTTTCACATATGCCACATCGCGACCTACCAGTTGGAAGACACGCAGATACAAGATTTTGGAGTAATGGGATTATTAGGTTTTTTAATCATTCAATGCAAATTCATGCCATGCATCATATGTATCCTAAAATTTGTCATCATGATGAGCCAAAGGCAATTGAGGCTTTAAGACCTTATATGATTGAAAGAGGTATACCTGGAGCAGATAAGATTCCTGAAAGGATTATCAATAATCCCTTAACTAGCTTGAAGTCTGTCTAGATTTTATCTAATGGATTTGAACCTTCTGGTAATTTAGAAGGTTGAATTGTATGAAGCAAAGTAGCTGCAAGTTTATTTTCTGAATTGAATAATTTTCCTTCAACTGTTGCAAGTTTTTTACCTAATTTGATAATTCTTACTTCAATCATAGCTTCTCCTAAAGCTACCGGTCTGTGGAACAGAACGTGAAGATCAGTTGTTAACGGACCTATTTCGAAGTTATATGCTGATATTACTACCATAGCCGTAGCATCATCGAGTGCAGCTGTAATCATTCCTCCTTGAACCATATTCATTGGGTTTGTTGTTTCGATTGGAAAAGTAGCTTTTAATTTGTAAACATCTCCTACAGTTTCAATATATTCAAGGTTCAAAAATTTTGCTGTATTTCCAGGTTTTTGCCTATTTAACCAATCAAGTGCTATTTTCATTTATTTCTCGCTTTGCGTTTATTATTCAAGTATTAAGACTTCTATTTTATTTTTAGATTCTGACCATTTTTCTGCATCAGGTAAAGCCTCTTTTTTTTCTGAAATATTTGGCCAAATTTTCGAATATTTTTCGTTGATTTCAATGAATTCTATTTCATCCGCAGGAACTTCGTCTTCTGCATATATAGCATTTACGGGACATTCAGGTTCACATAATCCGCAGTCAATACATTCTTCTGGATCAATAACTAGAGTATTTTCTCCTTCGTAAAAACAGTCCACAGGACAAACCTCAACACAATCTGTATGTTTACAATTAATACAAGCTTGACCAACAATAAATGTCATAGATAAATTATAATTTATATATGGTTAATTCAGAGAGTGTTTTAAATGACTTAGCAGAAAAAGTTGCAACCTTATTATCAGAAAAAGAATTGACTATTTCGACAGCAGAATCCTGTACTGGAGGATGGGTTGGTAAAGAGTTCACTGGTATTCCGGGAAGTTCAAAATGGTATGGAACTGGTTTTATTACTTATTCAAATCATGCAAAGCATGATTTATTAAAAGTCTCTAAAGAGTCTCTAAAGGTTCATGGAGCGGTTTCAAAAAAAGTTGTCGAAGAGATGGCTGAAGGAGTAAAAAAAATAAGTAATTCAGACTTAAGTATAGCAATTAGCGGAATTGCCGGACCTACAGGAGGGACTAAAGCAAAACCTGTGGGCACTATTTGTTTTGCATATTCAGACGAAACTAATACAAGGAGTTATGAAAAATTTTTTACAGGCAACAGAGATGAAGTCAGGAAAGCCAGTGTTAAATTTATTCTTGAAGAAATTATAAATAATTTAAATTAATTGCAATATTTAAAAAAATAAAGTTATAATACTGTAAATTTATACAGTAATTAATATGACAACAAAAAATACCAAAAAAGAAGAAATCTCATCAGATAAATCAAAAAATTTAACTTCCGCAATAAACCAAATTGAAAGTCAATTTGGCAGTGGAACAATCATGAGAATGGGCGATAAAAAAGTTGAGAAAATTCCCAGCATCTCTACTGGCTCTTTAGGATTAGATTTGGCGCTCGGCGTAATGGGTCTTCCGCGAGGAAGAGTGGTTGAAATATTTGGTCCCGAATCATCAGGAAAAACCACACTTACACTTCAAGTTATTGCTGAGTGCCAAAAACTTGGAGGGACAGCAGCTTTCATAGATGCTGAACACGCTTTAGATCCTATATATGCTGCAAAATTAGGGGTAAAAGTTGATGATTTACTTTTGTCACAACCCGACACAGGTGAACAGGCTCTTGAAGTGGCTGATATTATGGTTAAATCTGGCGGAGTAGACGTTCTCGTAATAGATTCAGTAGCGGCTCTTACACCAAGAGCTGAGATAGAAGGAGAAATGGGCGATCATCACGTTGGCTTACAAGCAAGGTTAATGTCTCAAGCCTTGAGGAAAATAACAGGAAATATTAAAAGATCTAATACTTTAGTAATTTTTATAAACCAAATACGTATGAAAATCGGAGTAATGTTTGGTAATCCAGAGACAACATCTGGCGGGAATGCATTGAAATTCTATTCATCCGTAAGATTAGATATAAGGAGAATAGGAACAGTTAAGGATGGAGATGAGGTAAGCGGGAACGAAACAAGAGTCAAAGTGGTTAAAAATAAAGTTGCACCTCCATTTAGACAAGCGGAATTTCAGATTTTATATGGCAAGGGTATTAATAAAGCAGGTGAGTTATTAGATATTGGTGCAGAACAGAAAATTGTTGATAAATCTGGGGCTTGGTACTCATACAATGATGAAAAAATTGGCCAAGGAAAAGTTAATTCGAGTGAGTTTTTAAAACAAAATCCAAAAATAATGAAGGAAATTGAGGATAAAATTTACAAGGCCATCAAAGAAGCTGAAACAAAATAAATTTAACTTTTAAATTTATTAATAATTTCATTAAGTTTTAAAACCTCTTTCTGTTGATCAATCCTTTTGATTAATTCAACAGTCTGATTGTCGGCTGTCTTTTCTCCCATAACTAACTGATAGGGAACACCCATTAAATTTGCATCCCTAAATTTAACCCCAGGGTTTAAATCTCTATCATCAAAAAAAACTTCAATGTCATTTTTTTTGAGTTCAAGATAAAGTTTTTCTGCCTCTGAATTTAACTGTGGATTATCTCTTTGATTAATCAAAATTATGTAACATTGAAATGGGGAGATTGACTCAGGAAATAATATTCCGTCGTCATCAAAATTTTGTTCAATTGCAGCTGCAACTATTCTAGAAACACCAATTCCATAACAACCCATAAATATTTCTTGTAAAACATTATTTACCTGAACAGTTAATCCCATTGATTTACTGTATTTAGTTCCTAATTGAAATATGTGACCAACTTCAATTCCTTTTTTTAAACTAAGATTTCCATTTCCGTCTGGACTAGGCATTCCACTTATCTTCTTAGGATCTTTTTCATCTAGAAGCTCAATATTAATTGCAAAATCACTTTTATTACTAAATGCTAATGTGTCTTCTCCCGAATCAGCCAAGACGTGAAATTCTTCAGATTTATCGCCTCCGATTGATCCTGAATCAGCTGAAACAATTCTGTAATCTAGTCCAATTTTATCAAAGATATTTTTATAAACATTTTTTATATTAGAGTAAGTTTCATGCATTGAAGTCTCGTCTATATCAAATGAATATGCGTCTTTCATTAAAAATTCTCTTGCTCTCATAACTCCAAATCTTGGTCTAATTTCGTCTCTGAATTTGTCTTTTATTTGATAAAAGATCTTAGGAAGATCTTTTAGACTTGAAATTTCTTTTTTTGCTATCTCGGTAATTATTTCTTCATGTGTTGGCCCTAAATAAAAATCTCTTTTATTTCTATCTTTAAATCCAAGTAATTCAGGGCCATATTCTTTAGATCTTCCTGATTGGTCCCATAAATCTTTAGGTTGGACTAAAGGCATAATAATTTCCAAGCAATTCCCCCGATTGAGTTCTTCCCTAATTATATTTTCAACTTTTTTTAATATTAAAGTTCCTAAGGGAAGCCAAGTATAAATCCCTGAAGCAATAGGTTTTATCATATTCGCTCTAATCATTAATTTATGACTTATCAATTCTGCATCAGAAGGCGTGTCCCTAAGAGTTTTGAAATGATATAAAGAAGCTTTCATGGAAAAAATAATTTATGATTCAATATATTTTGCCTTAATTTTATTTAATTTGTTAAATAACGAGAAGAATTATGCCAATTTATGAATTTCAATGTCTAAAATGTAATAAGAAGTTTGAAAAAATACTAAGTATTTCTGAGTCTAATAAGAAAGTTAAATGTGACTGTAGCGAAAAAGCTGTGGCCAAAAGAGTAGTTTCAGCTCCAAGTTTTAGATTAGATGGAAAGGGTTGGTACGAAACAGATTTTAAAACTGGAACAAAGAAAAATTTAGTACAATCTAAAGATCCTAAATCATTAAACAAAGAACAAAAAAATAAACCTGTTAAAAAAGAACAACCAGAATCTAAAACTTAAATGAACTCAAAAATTTTCAATCTCTCTAATTTAGACGAGGGAAAAACTGTAACCGTATATGGCTGGGTAGAAAAAGTAAGAGATCATGGAGGAGTAATTTTCCTAGATTTGAGAAAAGATCTTGAAATTATCCAAGTTGTAATTGAACCGAGTGAAAAAGAAATATT
>CEOK01167819.1_pt1 | contig 17393 bp, 16 predicted proteins | sample 427001 | NCBI WGS metagenome assembly CEOK01 (sample SAMEA2591108, study PRJEB7988) | marine metagenome | isolation source: saline water (ENVO:00002010), including | reverse complement strand
GAGCGAAGGGGTCCTGCCACAGGATAATAAAAAAACCCTTGCAATAGCAAATCGCAAAGAGGCCATAAAAACTGCCGTAATGCTTTCGAATGCTGGTGATATTATTCTGCTTGCAGGCAAAGGGCATGAAAATTATCAAGAAATAAATGGGGTGAAACATGCATTTAATGATTATCAAGAACTTAACAATCAATTAGAACTTTTGTCAAACCAATGATTTATTATTTATTCAGATATTTAAGCCAACTGTTCGATTTTCCTGGAAGTCAGTTATATCAATTTAGTTCTATTCGAGCTGCGGCTGCTGTGCTTCTATCTCTGGTTATTTCTTTACTATTTGGCAAAAGGTTTATTAGATTGCTTCAACGCAAACAAGTTGGGGAAACTATTAGGGACTTAGGCTTGGCCAATGAAGGAAAAAAGAAAGGTACGCCCACTATGGGAGGTCTCATCATTTTGGCAGCGATTTTAATTCCAACTATTCTTTTTGCCCGATTACGAAATGTCTATATTCTATTGCTTCTTCTTACCACAGTTTGGATGGGCTTAATTGGTTTTTTAGACGACTATATAAAGGTGTTTAAAAAAGATAAGAAGGGGCTAAGGGGAAAGTTTAAAGTATTTGGACAAATTACTTTGGGCTTAATTGTCGGTTTTTCCTTTTACTTGAATAAAGATGTTAGAGTTCGTTCTTATATTAAGGCAAATGAATATCAAAAAATCAGTACTACTCAAAACCTTAGAGATATTCAAGTAAATCAGAATGGAGATAGTATTTATGTAGTAGACCATAGAAGCACATCAACTACAATACCATTTGTTAAAAGTCACCAATTCGACTATGCAGATTTGCTATTTTTTCTACCAAAATCAAAACGTGCAAAATTTGCATGGATACCTTATATTTTACTGGTCATATTTATCATTACTGCGGTATCAAACGGTGCCAATCTTACGGATGGTATTGACGGATTAGCGGCAGGAACTGCTGCAATTATTGCCGCAACTCTAGGAATTTTTGCTTTTTTATCCGGCAACTTCATTTTCGCAAATTACCTCAACATTATGTTCATACCTGAGGTAGGAGAAGTACTCATCTTCGCCGCTGCCCTTACAGGTGCTTGCGTAGGATACCTATGGTACAATGCCTTCCCGGCACAAATTTTTATGGGAGATACGGGCAGTTTAGCTATTGGAGGAATCATAGCTACACTGGCTTTGATGATCCGAAAAGAGTTTCTATTACCAATTCTCGCAGGTGTGTTTTTGGCAGAAAATTTAAGCGTGATTATCCAAGTAGCTTACTTCAAGTACACCAAAAAGAAATACGGTGAAGGAAAACGAATATTTAAGATGTCACCCCTTCATCACCATTATCAAAAACTAAATTATGCAGAGCCAAAAATAGTGGTTCGCTTTTGGATCATAGGACTTATGCTGGCCATTTTGACTTTTATAACGTTGAAAATTAGATAATTGAACAAAAAAATCTCCATATTGGGCGCAGGAATAAGTGGATTGGGAGCAGCGATGCTCGCATTCACCAAAGGAGATATACCTTTTGTTTCAGACTATGGTACCATAGACCAACCTACCAAAAATAAATTTTTAAATCAGAAAATTCAATTTGAAGAAGGAGGACATTCGGATAAACTACTTGATGCGGATATAATCATCAAAAGCCCAGGTATTTCTCCCAATATTCCCATCCTATTAAAGGCAAGCGAACAAGGATTGGAAGTCATCTCAGAAATCGAATACGCAAGTAGATTTACTAAAGCTAAAATTATTGGGGTTACCGGAACAAATGGGAAAACAACAACCGTAAACATAATATATCACATACTAAAAAATGCCGGGTTAGATGTAGCGCTAGTTGGCAATATTGGCAATAGTATGGCAGCTATGTTGGTGCATAAAGATTATGAATTTTTGGTTGTTGAATTAAGTTCATTTCAAATTGATGGACTAAAGAACATTCATATTCCAATTGCCATAATACTAAATATTACGCCAGATCATTTGGATAGATACCAGTCATTTGGAAATTATGTGCAGGCCAAACTTAACTTACTTAAGTTTCAAAACGAAAATGATTTGACAATTTTTTGTCAAGATGATATTGTACTTTCAGAAAGTATAAGAAATATTGAAAGTAATACACAAATTATCCCCATTTCTACCGATAGGTTGCTGACAGAAGGTGCCTGGATTAATGATGGTAGAATGGTGGTTAATCACCCAAGTCTAAAACAACAATTTAATATGGAAATTAGTCAACTAACTATTGGTGGCAAGCACAACTTGTACAACACCATGGCCGCGGCAATTGTGGCAAATTCATTGCTTATTCGAAAAGAAAAAATACGTGAAAGCTTATCAAATTTCACTAGTGTAGAGCACCGATTAGAGTGGGTGTTGCGGTTGAAAGGTGTTGAGTTTATCAATGACTCAAAAGCAACCAATGTAAATGCCTCTTGGTATGCCTTAGAGTCAGCAAAAGATCCTGTCATTTGGATTATGGGGGGTGTAGATAAAGGCAATGATTATGAATTGCTTAAGCCACTTGTGAAGGACAAAGTGCGAATTATTATATGCTTAGGTATCGATAATTTAAAAATACATGATGCCTTTGGGCAAGATGTTGAGCTGGTGCTAAATACAACAAGTATGGATGAAGCTGTAAATATGGCCTTTAGACTGTCCAACAAAGAAGAACAAGTACTATTATCTCCGGCATGTGCTAGTTTTGATTTATTCGAAAACTATGAAGAAAGGGGCAAGAAATTTAAAGAAGCGGTAAGAAATTTATAATGCTTGGGATTCGGAAATACTTTAAAGGAGACCCAGTTATTTGGCTAATTGCCACTTTACTCACACTGATGGGCTTGTTGGCTGTTTATAGTGCAACAGGTACTTTGGCTTATGCCAATAATCGAAGCCCTCAAACCTACTTATTCAAGCAATTGTTTCTCGCAGCTTTAGGTTTTGGAATCATGTGGCTTGCTCATCTGGTTAACTTTCAGTATTATTCTAGAGTTTCTCAAATTTTAATTCTTATAAGTATTCCATTGTTGCTTTACACGCTTTATCAAACGAAGGAAGTAAATGCGGCAAAAAGATGGATCACCCTTCCGCTAATTGGGCTATCTTTTCAAACATCCGATTTTGCAAAATTGGGCTTAATTATGTATGTGGCTCGATTTTTATCCAAACACCAAGAAGAGGATTCAAAGAGTAAATATCTTTACATTTTAGCCAGTATTTCTGTTGTATGTCTGCTTATTTTCCCTGCTGATTTGTCTACATCAGCGCTATTGTTCTTAACATCTATTGTGTTGTTATTTGTTGGTCGAATTCCATTTAAATACTTAGGGGGTATTGCTATTGGAGGTGCATTGTTGTTTTTTATAGGTTACACCATACTTATCAACTCAGACAATACAGGAAGAACCGGTGTTTGGAAATCTAGAGTGGAAACATTTTTGGGTCAAGAGGATGCTGACCCTGCGAAAACTTTTCAAAACGATCAAGCTAAAATTGCCATCGTACGAGGGGGGCTATTTGGTGTTGGCCCAGGGAAAAGTGTGCAAAGAAATTTTTTACCATCACCTTATACCGATTTTATATACAGCATAATTATTGAAGAATATGGATTGGTGTTCGGGGCACTCCCTATTTTATTCTTGTACCTATTGCTGCTATGGCGGTCGATAAAAATTGTTATCAATACCCCTAAAAGTTTTGGTGCTTTTTTAGCAATTGGCTTGTGTCTTTTGGTGGTGCTGCAGGCTTTGGTTCATATGGGTGTCAATGTAAATGTATTTCCTGTAACAGGGTTGACCTTACCCATGGTAAGTTTAGGTGGGACGTCGCTATTATTTACCAGTATGGCTTTTGGGATAATTCTAAGTGTTAGTAGATATGGAAAAGAATAGCAGAACTATAAAAAGAGTTTTGCTCTCTGGGGGAGGTACTGGTGGCCATATTTATCCTGCTGTCGCTATTGCAAATGAACTTAATCGGCAGTTTCCTGATATAGAAGTTTTGTTTGTGGGTTCAAAGGCGCGTATGGAAATGGAGAAAGTTCCCAAGGCCGGCTATCCTATCGAAGGGCTTTGGATTTCTGGTTTTGATAGGAAAAATTGGAAAAAGAATCTCTTGTTTCCTTTCAAACTTATTCACGCCCTTTGGAAATCACACAAAATCATAAAAAAGTTTAAACCAGATGTTTGCATTGGGACAGGTGGATTTGCCAGTGGTCCTGTAAACTGGATGGCAACACAAAAAAATATTCCTCTATTGATTCAAGAACAAAATAGCTTTCCGGGCATTACCAATAAATTGTTGGCACAGAGGGCGAGCAAAGTCTGTATAGCAAATGAAGAAGTTAAAAAGTACTTCCCGAAAGATAACATTGTTGTTACAGGAAATCCCGTGCGAAATGATTTGATTTCTGTTCACTCTAAAGAGCAAGCAAGAAAAGTATTACAGCTTAAAGAGATGCCAACGCTTTTGATAATTGGCGGGTCTTTGGGTGCCAAAACAATTAACCAAACAATTGAAAAAGGATTAAATACTTTTGATGAGGAGAAAATTCAACTTATTTGGCAAACAGGCAAAAATTTTACCACCAACAAGCAATTTAAATATGGACTAAGAAAAGTATTTATATACGATATGGCCAATGCTTATGCCGCTGCGGATGTAGTCATTTCAAGAGCTGGAGCACTATCCATTTCTGAATTAGCGGCAACGCACAAACCTTGTATTTTGGTTCCTTCTCCAAATGTTGCGGAAGACCATCAAACAAAAAATGCTTTGGTTTTGGCACAAAAAAATGCTGCTATTATGGTTTCAGACCAAGAAGCGAAATCAAAATTAATTGCTGTGGCCGCACAGCTCTTAAAAAATACTGAACGTCAAAATGCACTATCTGAAGCAATTAAACAATTTAACTTTCCAAATGCCACCGCGGAAATAGTAAATGCAATTAAGGAAATCTATGCTAGCAAGTCTTAAAAATATTTTCATATTAGGTATCGGCGGCATTGGCACAAGTGCTTTGGCCAAGTTTTTTAAAAAAAATGGAAAAGAAGTTTTTGGGTATGACATAATCCCAAGTCTTCGAACAAAAGAATTGGAAGACGAAGGAATAATTATTTCTTACGAAGACGAGCTAAAAAAAATTCCTCTGAAGATCATGGATGAAAAAGAGCATTCATTGATTGTATATACGCCTGCTATTCCTGATCATTTGAACCTATACCAGTATTTCTTACAACACAATTTTAAGGTGAAGAAAAGGGCGGAAGTTTTAGGGATAATTTCAGAAAACACAAAAAATATTTCAGTTGCAGGAACCCACGGAAAAACCACAACTACGGCAATACTTACACACCTAATGATGGCAAACGACGCGAATATAGCTGCGTTTGTTGGTGGAATAATGACAAACTACAACAGCAACTATGTATTCAAAAAAGGATCGGGAGTAGATATTACCATTACTGAAGCAGATGAATTTGATCGTTCATTCTTGCACCTTTTTCCTTCCATAGCACTTATCACCTCTGTAGATGCAGATCACCTTGATATTTATAAAAACAAACAAAATTTTGACCTTTCCTTTCAAATATTTGCGCAGCAGGTAAATCAAAATAATTTAATTGTCAATTATCGTATCAAAGAACAATTTCCCGGAGCACTTACCTATGGTATAGAGGAAGGGGATTATAAGCCCAAAAATCTTCAATCTACTGAAGACGGATGGTATTTTGACATACAAACCCCTCAAAATAGTTACCAAAATTTTCAGCTTAATTATGGAGGAAAACACAACTTGGAAAATGCAATTGGTGCAATTTCACTTGCCCTGCATTTTGGCATGGCTATTAATGATATAAAAGAAAAGCTTGCTACCTTTTCAGGCATAAAAAGAAGGTTTGAAAAAGTTATAGATAAACCCAATATATTGTTTATTGACGATTATGCCCACCATCCGCAAGAAATAAAAAGCACCTTGAAATCCTTAAAAGAAAAGTATCCTAAAAGAACAATTTTGGGTGTTTTCCAACCCCATCTCTATTCTAGGACCCAAGACTTTTTAGATGAATTTGCCCAAGCGCTTTCCCTCCTTGACAAATGTTATCTATTGCCCATATATCCAGCTAGAGAAAAACCAATACCTGGTATAACATCTGTTAAAATTGCTCAAAAAATGAAGCCTCAAGCCAAGGTAGTTACCAAAACTGCATTATTGTCAGCAATAAAAAGAGAAAAATTTGATGTCATCATTACTTTGGGTGCAGGAGATATTGGCTTATTGGTAGAACCTATTAAAAGAATTTTATCTGATGAAAAATAAAGGCAGAAAAATACTATTTATTAGCTTGCTTATTCTTTTAATAATTCCTTTGGTTTTTTACCTCTTTTCGGAAAAACCATATCATACAATTCAAAGAATTAAAGTTTCTTTTTCTGCAAAACAGAGCAATACAATGATCAGCGAAGAAGATGTCCTCTATAAAATATACTTGACAAAAAAGTTAGAGAAAGGCCAAAAAATTGAAGTTCATGATCAAGATTTAAAACAGATAAAAGACACCTTATTGTCTCATCCACACATTAAAGATGCACATATAATTGCAAATCTAAATGGAACATTACAAATTGAAGTGGAGCAGGTTTTACCCATCTTATCAATTATATTATCCAATGGCACGCAGTACATACTTACTCAAGACAGCAATCTGGTGCCCTTCCCCAAAGAATATTTTCAAAAAGTCCCTGTGGCAACGGGAAATATCAACAAAAATGTGATTAGCAAACTATACACACTAGGGTCCTATGTTCAAGAAAAGCCCTTTTGGAATGCCTCTTTAGAACAGATTTTTGTAAATAAGAAAGGTGATATTCAATTGATTACCAAATTGGGTTCATTTGAAATACTCCTTGGGGATACAAAAAACTTAAATGACAAATTGAACCGAAGCAAAATATTTATAAAAGAAGTCCTTTCAACTAAAGGATGGGATGCTTACAAAGCAGTTGATCTTCGGTACAAAAAACAAATTATAGCATATTAGAAATGACAAAAAAAATTGTAGTAGGACTAGACATTGGAACCACGAAAATTTGCTCAATTGTGGGTCGACTAAATGAGCACAACAAACTGGAAGTTTTAGGTGTAGGAAAACGCCCTTCTGATGGGGGAGTTACCCGAGGGGTGGTTACAAACATCAATAAAACGGTAGATGCTATAATTCACTCCGTCAAACAAGCTGAAGAAATCTCGAACGTAGATATTCAAAATGTGCATGTAGGCATTGCTGGTTCGCATATCAAAAGTTTTCAGCACAGCGGAATGCTTATCCGTCAAGATGTAGAGTCAGAAATTACGCAAACTGACTTAAACAGACTGGAGGAGGACATGCACCGAACAGCTGTTCAGCCAGGAGATAAAATTTTACATGTATTGCCTCAAGATTATACCGTAGATGGTGAACCCAACATTTTAGACCCAATTGGTATGGCAGGAATTCGATTGGAAGGGAATTTTCATATTATTACCGGACAAATTTCAGCAGTAAAAAATATCAATAGATGCGTTCAGAGATCTGATTTTCAAGTTGCTGGGGTTACCTTAGAACCTTTAGCGAGTGCATCAGCTGTTTTAAGTCCAGAAGAATTAGAGGCTGGAGTTGCTTTGGTTGATATTGGAGGCGGTACAACCGATGTAGCTATATTTCATGAAAGTATTATCAGACATTCCGCAGTAATTCCTTATGGTGGAGATATCATCACTAAAGACATTAAGGAAGGTTGCTCTGTTATGCAATCTCACGCAGAATTGCTTAAAGTAAAAGCGGGCTCATGCTTAGCAGAATTGACCAATGAAAATGAGATCATTACCATACCCGGCATTAGAGGAAGAGATCCAAAAGAAATTTCAGTTAAAAATCTAGCTAAAATTATTGAGGCAAGAATGTCTGAAATACTAAATCTCGTGTATTACCACATAAAAGCAAGCAATATGGAGAAAAAGCTGACCTGCGGAATTGTGCTTACCGGTGGTGGGGCAATGATGAAAAACATCCTACAACTTTGCGAGCTTACTACCGGCCTTGATACAAGAATTGGCTATCCCAACGAACATCTTGCCAACAGCTTTTCAGACGACTTAAAAAGTCCTATATATGCAACAGCAGTGGGTTTAGTTCTTAGAGGTTATCAAGACAATTTGCAATTTGACAACAGCGAAAAAGTTCTCGAAGAGGTTCAAGTAGAAGATCCAAAAGAAGAAGTTGAGGAATCAAAACAAAAAGAATCAAAAAAGAACTTTTTTAATACGATTGGAAATAACCTCAAAGATTGGTTAAAAGATGAAACAGATATGAAAGATTTTGATGATATAAACAAATAAGATATGACCTTTAAAGTAGAATTACCAAAAGAAAAATCATCCATTATAAAAGTTTTGGGTGTGGGCCAAGGAGGCTGTAATGCAGTAAATTACATGTTTCAAAATGGAATACAGGGTGTAGACTTTTGCATTTGCAATACGGACGCACAAGTATTGGAATCGAGCCCTATCCCCAACAAAATTCAGTTGGGCGCTGAAACCAATGAAGGACTAGGTGCTGGTGCAGATCCAGAAGTAGGAAAAAAAGCGGCATTAGAAAGCATGAATGAAATCCAGGAAATTTTGGGAGTCAATACCAAAATGCTTTTTATAACAGCTGGCATGGGAGGAGGAACCGGAACTGGTGCAGCTCCTGTAATTGCAGAAATGGCGAAAGAAGCAGGAATTCTTACTGTAGCTATTGTAACCACGCCTTTTAGTATGGAGGGCTCCCAGAGAAGTACCACGGCCAACAATGGTGTAGAAGAATTGAAAAAATTTGTAGATTCCATTTTGGTTATTTCTAATGATAGATTAAAGGAAATTTATGGAAAACTTCCGATAACAAAAGCATTTGCGCATGCAGATGAAATACTAAATACCGCTGCCAAAGGAATTTCAGAAATGATTACCGTTCAAGGTATTATTAATGTCGATTTCAGGGACGTTTACAACGTGATGAAAAATGGGGGAAAAGTAATTATGGGAACCGGCACAAGTTCTGGACAGGATCGAGCTACAGAAGCAGCCAAGGCTGCAATTGCTTCACCGCTTCTTGACGATGACAAACTCTCAGGGGCTAAGAAAATGTTGGTACAAGTTGCTTATGGTTCTGAAGAAGAACTTACACTAGAAGAATTTGATACAATTTGCAATTTTGTCAGGGACGAATCAGGCGTTGATACCATATTAAAAGCAAGTTTTAACGAAGACAATAGTTTAACAAACGATATTAAAGTTACGCTAATCGCAACAGACTTTAGTCCAAAAGAAAATCTACCAAAACAAAGTATTGAAATCACAGAATTGGATCAGCATATTCAAAAAGAGATACATACCATGCAAGGTCAATTACTTAATGAAACCAAAACTCAAACCATGCAACTTTTTGAAGAAAATCAGGACCACGAAAAAATAAATCCGGAGTTGCTGGAAAACAAACGAAAGCACATTGATCAAGCTAGAAGACTTAAAGAGCTTTCCAAATTACACCAAAAAGCAAGTGATGAAATGGAAGAAATGGAAGGAACGCCAGCATACAAAAGAACTGGGGTGAAATTAACTGATGTCAACCACAGTTCGCAAACCGAACTTACTAGATGGAGTCTTTTTGACAAAGATGGGGAACCCATGCCTAAGTCGAACAACTCTTTCTTACATGATCAGGTAGATTAATCAAAACGTTTGCGAGGTTTGTGCAAATACTCGCTGGTTTGTTTTTCTTCTTGAAGAAAATCACCTTTAGGTTCTGATCGCCTTACGATAATCTCATGGCCCATAAATACGGTCTTGTCCAATTCATCAATAGCCTGTAGCGCCGCACGATCGTGGCTCATTTCAACAAAACCATAGTTTTTAGAATTACCGGTTTTACCGTCCATTACAACGTTGGCAGAAGTTACACGTCCAAATTCGGAGAATAGCTCTTCTAAATCAGCAGATTTCGTTTCAGGATTTAATTTGGCGACAAAAAGTTTAATCATTTTTCTTGTATTGATGGATGTATAAGACCGAAATGCCTTTTATGAATGAGTCGAAAATAACATATATTTCCCAAAATAAAAAAACGACTTCTTTGTTATTACCATGATGAAACAATCAATATTTCTCTTTTGTCTTTTGTTTTTGATGGCATGTAGTAAGACCAACACGAAAAGCAATGCACAGACCAAACATGCCCATCATTCTCCGCAGCAAAGCGAATTAATTTCAGGTGAAGACCCTTTTGAATTGCCTGATTCGGCAGCTGTTTTTTTTGCAAATCTTCAGGATGGGCAAGAGGTAAATAGTCCAGTTCATATTCAATTTGGTGTTCGTGCAATGAAAGTACGTCCCTCAGGCCAAGTTATTAAAGGTACCGGACATCACCACATCATTGTCGATGGTGCGGAATACATCAAACAAAAAAATACGGTTCCTGCTGATGCGCAACATATTCATTATGGTGGAGGACAAACAGAAACAGAATTGTCATTAAGCCCTGGCAAGCACAAATTGTCTATGCAATTTGCTGATGGCGTTCACCGTTCATACGGCAAAGCATTGAGCGCTTCAGTAGAAATTTTTGTTAAATAAGATTAGGAATAAGCTTCGCGTTGCGCCTCAATAAGAGCAATGCCTTCTTCAAAACTTTTGGCTTGGTAGCCCAATATTTTTTCTGCCTTACTTAGGTCAAAACCTGTTTTGGGCGGTCTTTTGGCCTTTTGGTTTAGTGTTGTGCTAGATACCCTTTCTACATTCTCCATATCTAAATTGTAGGCCTTTGCTACACGTTCAACAAGTTCATAGATACTCATGAAATCTTTACCGGAAATATTGAAAATACCTTGCGCTTTCTTTTTTTCGGCCAATCGGCAGCCCATGGCCAAATCTTCAGCCAATGTTGGCGTTCTAAATTGGTCATCTACCACTTTGATATGTTGCTTAGCACTTAGCGCATTTTTGGCCCACAAAACGATATTGCTGCGGCTCATGTCATGCACCAAACCATATACCAAAACGGTGCGTAAAATGCTCCAGTTTTGACCATATTTTTGTAGATATTCTTCTGCACGGAGTTTGCTATATCCATAATAACTCAGCGGATTGGCTTGGTCGGTTTCTTTGTATGGACCTTTTTCACCATCAAAAATGAAGTCAGTGCTAAGATGAATAAGTTGTGCATCAAGCTTTTGGGCCGCTTTGGATACAAATTTTACTGACTCTACATTCAATAGATCGCAAAGTGCCTTGTTGTCTTCACAATCATCTACTTGTGTCATAGCAGCTGCATGGATGATGCAATCTGGCTGAAAGGATGCCACCACTTTTTCTACCTGTTCTTCTTGGGTAACGTCCATTTCAGTATAGGCCAATTTTTTTGAAGGGTGCCTACTTTTCCCTAGGGCAGTAGCCATGAAGTCCACCTCTGGGATATGCAAATACAAATCGCTAAGCTTTTGTCCGAGCAGACCATTACTACCTGTTGCCAAAACTTTTTTCACAAAAGCAAAATTAAGGATGTAAACAAGGAATAAATTACCTTTGGTATCCTTTAGTCGTGATTTTTGATTTAAGTCTTGATAGCATAAGCCAGAAGCTCAACTGCGAACTTGCCGTGGTGATACCAGTTTACAACGAGTCAGCGTCTATTCAAACGGTTTGTGATGAGTGGGTTGCAAAATTTTCCGAATTGAATATTGATTACCTTTTGATTTTGGTGAACGATGGTTCTAAAGACGATAGCTTGGAAAAAATGCAAAAAATCAATGGTAATTTGGCCATAGTGCATAAACACAATAGTGGTCATGGTAGAAGTATTCGCTTGGGCTATGATTTTGCTCTTCAAAAAACCAGTGCTTCTTTCATCATGCAAATAGACAGCGATGGCCAGTGCCGCCCAGAATTCTTTGATTCATTTTGGCAAATAAGAGATCAACATCATTTCATTTTAGGGAAAAGAGAAACACGTGGCGATGGCGGGGCACGAAAAGTCACTTCACAGCTGTCTGCATTTTTCTCTTCAATGCTTACCGGTATTCGTCTTGCAGACCCGAATACACCCTACAGAATTATACAAAACGAAGCCCTTGAAGATGCGCTGAGTTTTATCCCAGAATCCTTTGATATCCACAATATTGCGCTCAGCTATGTCATGGCCAAAAAGAAATATCGCATTGCCCGACCGCCCATTGAATTTCCCGAAAGAATTGGTGGTGAAAATTCCATCAATGTTTTGCGTGTGGTACAAATGGGTTTGGGCTTATTGTTTGACTTATATTTTTTAAAAAAGAGACTTTAACAATATGGACGAAATTCTAGTGGTTGGTTGCGGTCTTTCAGGTGTAGTGATTGCACGGCAGTTGGCGCAAGCTGGTTACAAAATTCACATCATTGACAAGCGAAGCCATATTGGTGGAAATGTTTATGATCAAGTAAATGAAAAAGGCATTCGCGTGCATCACTATGGGCCGCACCTCTTCCATACCAAAAACGAAAAAGTATTTAAATATCTACAACAATTTGGCGAGTGGGTTCCATACAAACACAAAGTAAAGGCCATGTTACAAGATGGTCGATATGTGACCTTGCCGGTAAACAGAGAAACAAAAGACATTGTTGGTGAAGAAAATATCGTTGAAACCTTCTTTAGACCTTATTCGGAAAAAATGTGGGACATGAAGTTGGAAGAACTCAACCCAGATATTTTAAATAGAGTGCCAGTAAGAGATGACGACAATACTTACTACTTCCCCAATGATCCTTTTCAGGCCATGCCCAAGGATGGCTACACAGCCATTGTAAAAAACATCATCAATCATCCCAATATCCGGATCAGTTTAGAAAGTCCTTTTCAAAAATCTATGGAAGAGCATGCTAGGCATATTTTCAATGCCATGCCCATTGATGAATACTACGACTACCGCTACGGTGAATTGCCCTATCGTTCGGTAAAGTTTCATACCATCAATTTGCCCATGCCCAAATTGTTGCCTGTTACCACGGTCAATTTCACTCACAAGGGGCCGCATACCCGTGTTACCGAATGGAAAAATATTCCGGCTCATGGCGAAAACAACCAATTTACCACCCTTACCTACGAAGAACCTTGCGATTATAAAGACAACAACAACGAACGTTTCTATCCAGTAAAAGACCTACAAGGCACCAACCGAGAATTGTACAAAAAATACCAGGCAATTCCCAACGAAAAAACCACCTTCATTGGCCGTTTGGGATTGTACATTTATATTGATATGGACCAAGCCGTAAACGCTGCTCTCAAAACCGCAGAACGGTTTTTACAAAAACAAAAAAAGCTTGACCAGTAAAATATAGCCAAGCTTTTAATGGGCGCAACAAACGGTATTTAATCCACCAAAATTTCTAAAAAAAATGGGTACATCGCCAAAAGTATCTTTCTCCCCTTGTGCATCGTAGTAGAATGCTACTGTCGCGCGCGCCATTGTTGGATTGGTACACCCACCAAGAGCCTTTTTGAAACGCGCAATAATCCTTGGCTTCCTGGCTTAAATAGTAGGTAGGCCCAGTATTTACTCTTGTGATGCAGGCATACAGAAAAGCGAGTAGACAGCATAGCAAGAAGCCAATGGCGGGGTTTTTCATGTGGGCAAACTACAAAAAATCTGCCATATTGTCGCAATTTCTTCAATCTTTGTATCTTCGCAGGTCAATAAAATTTTGTCTTTGCCCATAAACAAGAAATTGTACATCGAAAGTTATGGATGTGCCATGAATTTTGCAGATAGTGAGGTGGTGGCTACCATCATGAGCGAGCATGGCTATGGCATGACAGACAATGAGTTTGATGCCGATTTGGTGTTTCTTAATACCTGCTCAATCCGTGACAATGCCGAGCAACGCATACGCCACCGGCTAAATGCCCTAAAAAACAACAAAAAGAAAAACCGCCAACTCAAAGTGGGTATTTTAGGCTGTATGGCCGAACGGTTAAAAACCCAACTCCTCGAAGAAGAAAAATTGGTGGACATTGTGGCGGGGCCTGATGCCTACCGCGATTTACCCAATCTGGTTTCGGAACTAGAAGATCAACACAAATCCATCAATGTTTTGCTGAGCTTAGAAGAAACCTATGGTGATATACAACCCACCCGTTTGCATTCAAACGGTGTAACAGCATTTATATCTATTATGCGGGGTTGCGACAATATGTGCAGCTTTTGTGTAGTGCCTTTTACCCGAGGAAGAGAACGAAGCCGGGATCCCCAAAGCATTGCCCAAGAAGTGGCAGAATTGCAAAAAAATAACTACAAAGAAATTACTTTACTGGGTCAAAATGTTGACAGCTATCTTTGGTTTGGTGGCGGTCCTAAAAAAGAATACAACAAACTAAGCCCTGAGGAACAAGCACATTCGGTGAACTTTGCCAAATTATTGGAAAAAATTGCCATTCAAGCCCCTGAAATGCGCATACGATTTTCAACCTCACACCCCAAAGACATAACTGATGATGTGCTTTATACCATGAAAAAGTACGACAACCTATGCAATTACATTCATTTTCCAGCGCAATCAGGAAGTTCAAGAATTTTGGAAAAAATGAACCGTACTTACGACCGCCAGTGGTATATGGACAAAGTAAAACGCATTCGCGAAATACTGCCCAATTGTGGTATTAGTTGCGACATTATAACGGGTTTCTGTAGCGAAACAGAAGAAGAACATCAAGAAACTCTTTCACTTATGGAATGGGCAGATTTTGATTTTTCCTACATGTATTTTTACTCCGAAAGGCCCGGCACACTGGCAGCCAGAAAATACAAAGACGATATTCCCGAAGCGATCAAAAAAAGACGCTTGAGCGAAGTAATAGATGTACAAAATCAGATTTCCCAAAAGAAAAACGCCACTAGAGTAGGGCAAACTTTTGAAGTATTGATAGAAAGAAGCGCCAAAAAATCAAAAGATGATTTTATGGGCCGCACCGACCAAAACATCACCACAATTTTTCCGAAAGAAAATTACCAAGTGGGAGATCGGGTAAAGGTGCGCATAGAAAGAAGTACCACCACCAGTTTGATAGGAAAAGTAATAGCATAAAAATTGAACTTACAACAGGTAAAACAGCGATACGGAATCATTGGGAATAGCCCTCGGCTTAACTATGCCCTAGAGACTGCCACCAAAGTAGCGCCTACAGAACTTACTGTTTACATCCAAGGAGAAAGTGGGGTAGGAAAAGAATCTTTTTCCAAAATTATACACGACCAAAGTCCGCGCAAGCACAAACCATTTATCGCCATCAATAGTGGCGCTATTCCCGAAGGAACAATCAACTCGGAGCTATTTGGTCACGAAAAAGGTGCTTTTACTGGTGCGGTAGATACTAGAAAAGGCTATTTTGAAACCGCCAATGGTGGAACCATTTTTTTAGACGAAATTGGCGAACTTCCTCTAGAAACACAATCAAGACTTCTGCGCGTGTTGGAATATGGAGAATTCATCAAAGTAGGTTCTTCACAAGTACAAAAAACAGATATCCGCGTCATTGCAGCCACCAACAAAGACCTACTCAAAGAAGCTGAAAAAGGCAAGTTTAGAGAAGATCTTTATTACCGACTTAGCACCTTGCCCATTTTTGTGCCGCCATTAAGGCAGAGAAAAGAAGACATCATGTTGCTTTTTAGAAAATTTACTTTTGACTGCCAAGAAAAATACCGCAACCAAGATTTTGAACTCTCCCCGGAAGCTGAAGAATTATTGGTGAATTACGCTTGGCCAGGTAATATTAGGCAACTTAGAAACATCACTGAGCAAATTTGTATTTTGGAAAATTCACCCTACATAATACCAAAAACTTTGGAAAATTATCTTCCAAAAACTAGGAGTAGTCTACCGGCATTACAACAAGAAAAGGGAGAGCAAAAAGAAAATTTTACCGAACGAGACATTTTTTATAAAGTGCTTTTTGGTCTAAAAAATGACATTTCTGATTTGAAACAAATTGTGTTGGAATTGCTCAAAAACAGTCAAGATAAAGAAGCCATCATACAAAAAAATGAATCGCTATTGCGCAGGGTAATGGCTGAAGAAGAAAGAAACCTTGAAGAAGAAGGTTTGGTCATTCACAAAGCCCTTGAAGAAAAAGTGCCTGAGGTTCAATATCATCACCCCAAAACCACCAGTGAAGACAACAGCTCCATTGTGATAGAGGCCGAGAATGTGGTGTCTGAAAATGAAAATTTGTCGATTGGAGACAAGGAAATAGAGCTCATAAAAAAAGCCCTTTTGAAAAACAGCGGAAGAAGAAAAAAAGCAGCAGATGATTTAGGTATCTCAGAACGCACCCTATATAGAAAAATAAACCAATATGAGATTGATATTTAGATTGGTGATTTTCGTAAGTGTTTTAGGACTTAGTTCTTGCAAGATTTATAGTTTCAAAGGCATTTCAATCCCAGCCGATGTGCAGACAGTTTCTATTCAATATCTAGATAACAACGCGGATTTAGTCAATCCCATATTGAGTCAAATCACCACAGAAAGACTTAAAGACAAATTTATTCAAGAAACCAACTTGAACTTGGTAAGTGAAGAAGGTGATTTTGCTTTTAGCGGTTTCATTACGGAATACCGCGTGGCGCCGGTAACAGCAGAGCAAGATGCACAAACAACCCTCAACAGTTTGACCATATCACTGCAGATAAAAATGATCTGCGAGAAGCATGAAGAATTAAATTTTGACAAAAGATTCACCAATTTCAAAAACTTTGATGCAAGCGCCAACTTCTCAGCGGAAGAAGAAAATTTGGTTGACGAAATATTGGAAAATTTAATCAATGAAATTTTTAACAAAGCAGCCATTAATTGGTAAATAATGAAACTAACAAATGAGAATATTAGCAAAATTGAGTCGCGACTCGGCGATTTGAAAGACTTGGTAAAAAAGAAACCTTGGTTTGAGGCTGCACATATATTATTGGCAAGAAAAGCTATTGTAGAAAAATCCACTCAAGCCAAAGACATATTATTTGAGGCTTCCCTCCATGCTGGTGACCGACGTATTTTAAAACAACTAATCGATTTACCTAAGGAAGCGAAACCAAAAAAGAAACCGCAAGTTGAAACAAAAAAGAAAGCTGCACCAGCGAAAAAAGAAAACCAAGGCAGAGCTAAAATTGAAAAGATAACTGAACCTGTTAAAATTGAAGTCAAAAAAACGGCAAAACCCACTAAAGCAAGCCATCCGATAAAACTAGAATCCAAGCCAGAAACAAATGAATTGGTGCGCATCGAAATGCCTGCGCAA